>Ga0265316_10005332_pt1 | contig 12529 bp, 12 predicted proteins | sample 4522metaG_FD_202092 | JGI IMG/M metagenome (GOLD analysis project Ga0265316, IMG submission 202092) | Rhizosphere microbial communities from Carex aquatilis grown in University of Washington, Seatle, WA, United States - 4-5-22 metaG | ecosystem: Host-associated > Plants > Roots > Rhizosphere >... | reverse complement strand
GGCGTGCGGATCTCGTGGTAGTTGTACGCCCCGAAGATGCGTCGCGTCTCAGCCTCCACGCGGTTCCACAACTCCGTGGACGGAGGTAGCAGGTCGCGCGTACCTTTGACGGCTCGGATCAATTCGACTCTTCCCTGTATTCCTGGGCCAGGCGGAGGTAGTGGCCGGGGCCGCTGGCTACGCGCTCGCGCTCGGCATCTGTCAACGCCCGGCGCACGCGGGCGGGCACTCCCATCGCCAGGCTGTCCGGCGGGACCTCCATGCCCTCGGGCACCAGCGCGCCGGCGCCGACGATCGCGCCGCGGCCGATGCGCGCCCCATTGAGCACGATCGCGCCCATCGCGATCAGGCAGCCGTCCTCGATCACGCAGCCGTGCAGCGTCACCGAATGCCCCACCGTGACCCGGTTACCCAGAATCAGCGGATTCGTAAGGTGTTCGACATGGAGACACGAGTTGTCCTGCACGTTCGTTTCATCCCCGATGCGGACGTAATTGACATCGCCGCGAATGGTCACGTTCGGCCAGACGCTGGCCCGCTCCCCGATCACGACATCGCCGATGATCTGGGCGCTGGGGTCGATGTAAGCGGATGCGGCAATCCTGGGCAGTGTGCCGCGATAGGCACGAATCATCAATGTCCAGTGAAATTAGTATGGTAGCACGGGGGAAAGCTGTCAGCCTTCAGCGGTCAGCCATCAGCTTTGGATAGAATGCCACCTGAGTCTCAGTATGCGAAAGCCGGCCTCGCTGGTTCTCCTCCTCATTGCCTGTTCACCGGCAGCGCGGCCGCAGGACACGGACTCTGCGTTGGGAGCGGCGGCCCGATCCCCATACGCGATCAAGCGCTTTGTCGATACCCATGACCAGGTCCAATGGGACGCGCTCTGGGCCGCGCTTCACATCGGCGATGACGTTTTCGCGCAACCGTGCGATTCCCAGAGAGACTGCTCGGCGGAGCTGATTGTAGTCCAAGGCAGTGTGAATCGCCAGATCATTCTGCGGCTAAACTGGGGCGGCAACTTCCGGGCCGTCTTCTTGCGCTTCCACGCGAACGCCAGCCCGCGAGCGACCCAAACCGTGTGGCGCTGTGAGGGCTCCTTCGAGCCCAACGTGAAGTACTTCCGTCCCGAGCATCATCTCATCTCTCTCGGCGGCAAACCGTTTCTGTTAGTCAGCGAGCAAGCCTGGTCCGGCTCTGGTCTGAGCGTCAAGACGATATCGGGCTTCGACCTGAGCCGGCGCCGGTTCGAAGCGGCCTTTAAATACGTCGCCGAGGGTCACGTCGATTTTCCGTGCGCTGTGAGCCGGGAGGTTCGGGGCTACCCCTACTCCTTTGAACAAGGCCCGACAGAGAAACTGCGAATCCGCTACCGGGTGCAGTACTACATTGACGAGTGCGGGGCTGCCCAGGGTACCCGGATTGAGCTCGGCAGCGCCTCGACCGATGCCGTCTATGCGCGCACCGGAAATGACGATTTCAACATTGATCCCTCTTCGGCCAGTGCGAAAGAGATCGGGGCCGTCTACTGGAGTTGGGACCCGAGCCTCTCGGACGAGGACTTCCTCCACTACAACTTCGACAACCTGAGCCGAATCGCGACCGGCCCGCGCGACCGTCGCAGACGCTGGCTGGGGCGCTTCCTCGCCGGATGCGCCGACACGCCCGAAAAAGGACGCCTCGTTCAGGCGATGCTCCGTAAGCGCTGACGGCTGACGCCTGATGGCTCTTAGCTATAGAATGCAGTTTATGCTGCTTGTCCTGTTGGTCCTCGCAGTAGCTGCGCCGGTCCTGGCGCAGAAGCCCTTCGATGTCGACGCCCTCATGAAGCTCGCTCGCGTGAGCGATCCGCAGGTCTCACCCGATGGCCGGATGGTGGCCTTCACCGTGCAAACGGTCGACCTCGCCGCGAACAAGAAGCCGACGAACATCTACGTGGTTCCGGTCGCGGGTGGCGAGCCGGTGAGAATCACCAGCGCCGGCACGGTCAACGAGCGCCCGCGCTGGTCACCGGATTCCAGAGCGATCGCCTTCATCTCGGATCGCGGCGGCTCGGCGCAGGTCTGGCTCATGGCGCCGTATGGGACCGATGCGCGCCAGATCACGTCACTCGCCACCGAGGCCGGCGGCGTGCTCTACTCACCCGACGGCAAGAACCTGGCCTTCACCAGCGAGGTCTATCCGGACTGCCCGGACGATGCCTGCAACAAGAAGAAGCTGGACGCCGAGAAGGACTCGAAGGTCCACGCGCGGATCTACACTTCGCTACTGTATCGCCACTGGACCGAGTGGCGCGGCAACCGGCGGAGCCACCTCTTCGTCGTTCCGGTGAGCAGTGGCACGCCTAAGGACCTCACGCCGGGTGATCGCGACGTTCCTCCGTTCTCCTTGGGCGGCCAGGACGACTACGCTATCTCTCCAGACGGCTCCGAATTGTGCTTTGTCTGGAACGCGGACCCCGAGCCGGCCGCCAGCACGAACTCGGACCTGTGGGTGGTACCGATGGCGGGCGGGGACGTCGTGAAGATCACGTCGAACCCGGCCGCCGACACCTCACCCGCCTACTCGCCCGACGGCAAATACCTGGCCTGGCGGGCCCAGGTGCGGCCGGGCTACGAGGCCGACCGCTGGCGCCTCATGGTGCTCGAACGCGCCACCGGCAAGCTCACGAACCTGACCGCGGGCAACGACCGCTGGGTGACCGGCTTCACTTGGTCTCCGGATTCGTCGCAGGTTTTCTTCACCATCGAGGACCGCGGGCGGCAGCTCCTACAGACGGTTCCCGTGCGCGGCGGTGGGGCGCGAAGCATCATTTCCGGAGACAGCTTCGTGGACGAGGTTCAACTCACGCCGGACGGCAAGACGGTAGTGTTTACGGAACAGACCGGAGCCCGGCCGTCGGAGATCTTCGCGGCCGCCAGCGGTGGTTCCGTGAGGGCGTTGACGCACTTCAACGACTCGCTCCTGGCCGGGTTTGCCTTGCCGAAGCTGGAGGAGTTCTGGGTGGAGAGCACCGATGGAACCCGCATACACAGCTTCCTGTTGAAGCCCCCAGGATTCGACGAGAGCAAGCGCTACCCTGTGCTGTTCCTGATCCACGGCGGGCCGCAGGGGGCCTGGGGCGAGGACTGGACTTACCGCTGGAACGCCCAGGTATTCGCCGGAGCCGGGTTCGTTGTCATAATGCCAAATCCACGTGGGTCAACTGGATACGGGCAGAAATTCATTGATGACATTAATGCGGACTGGGGTGGCAAACCCTACGACGACATCATGTCGGTGGCCGACTATGTGGCCAAACTGCCTTACGCCGACCCGGACAAGATGGCCGCCGCGGGCGGCTCCTACGGTGGCTATATGGTGGATTGGATCCTGGGCCATACGCAGCGCTTCAAGGCGCTGGTCTCGCACGCCGGTGTCTTCGATCTGCGCAGCATGTTCGGCGCGACCGAAGAGCTGTGGTTCCCGCTGTGGGAGTTCCACGGCGCGCCCTGGGACAACCCGGACCTCTACGCGAAGCTCTCCCCGAGCTTCTACGCCAAGGACTTCCGCACCCCGACGCTGGTGGTGGGCGGGGAACTGGACTTCCGAGTTCCGTACGGGCAGGCTCTTCAACTGTACACCTCGCTCCAGCTCCAGAAGGTGCCGTCGAAGCTGCTGATGTACCCCGACGAGGGCCACTGGGTGCTGAAGCCCCAGAACAGCGTGCTCTGGTACAACACCTTCATCGACTGGGTGAAGGAGTGGGTCAACAAGCCCTGGACTCCGCCAGCGCAGCCGACGCCAACGCCGGCACCAGCGAAGCCGTGAAGGGGGGTTACTCTGTGGGCCTGCTCTTGCCGCTCTCTCTTTGAAGACGCTCTAGATGATCGAGGTCGCCGCTCCGGCCCGCTGCACGCTTATTGGCGACCAGGTCATCCAGCGAGATGAGGTCCACCCGAACACCGAAGAACGTGCTGGTAACTCGGTTTCGCCACGCCTCGGTGAACTCAACGCCGGTGATGCGCGTGAGGATGTCAACGCGGACCGGGGCCACGCCGATCTGATACACGATGTCCCGTTTCGTAAACGTGTCCGGCGTCACCCCGTCATGCGCCAGCGGCGCGCCGAAGCCGGCCAGCGCCTGAAAAAGCCTCGCCGAGTTCTCCGGTGAATTACCGACCCAGACGTCAAGGTCCTTCGTGAATCGTGGCTCGGTGTACTTCATGACCGCGTAGCCACCCACAATCAAATACTCGACCTTATGCTCGTTTAAGGCTTGTAACAGTTCTCTGTAGTGCGGGCTTGCGGCCATACATGGATTCCTCTGCCAACTCCACCATCTCCCAGGCGGCCCGGAAGATCGCTTCGTCGCCTTGTTCTTGCCAGAACTCGATGTCAAACGCCCGGTCGGGGAACTTACCCTCGATGAGGCGGGTCTTCCATCTTGGGTCTCGAGGTACGTTCATGGCTCTCCGCTCATTGTATCGGGAGAAGTAGGCGCAACGGGGTGGGAGGGAGAACCGGCCCCCGCCGCCGCCGGTTCCGCAGAAACCGGCGGCGGAGCGGTGAAGATCACGGACTAACGGGGGTGCCAGCCGCTGGGCGGGGCACGCTCCTAAATGTAACCGAAAAACCTTTCTAAATCAATGACTAAGGACTCCTGGTACTCCGGTACTCCAGTGATACCCACCGCGGGGTGGTTCTGCTCCACGCCAGTGGGATACGTCAGGTCAGCCGCAACCGAAGCAGGTCCAGAGCCACTTGGGTGGCTAGCGTGCGCACTAGCGTGCGGCCGCCCGGGAAGCGCTCGCGGCGTGTGGCGGCGCCATCCGGACCAGCCACCCCGATGAGGACCGTGCCGACCGGCGCGGCCTCGGTGCCGCCAGTGGGACCCGCAACGCCCGTGACCGAGAGCGCCCAGGTCGAGCCCGTGCGCTCCCGGGCGCCCCGAGCCATCTCCCGCGCCGCCTCCTCGCTCACCGCCGTGTGCTCTCGCAGGAGTTCCTCGCTCACGCCGAGAAGCTCGGTCTTCATGCGGTCCGTGTAGACCAGGAAGCCGCCGAGGAAGTAGTCCGAACTGCCCGGGACCGAGGTGATGCGCTCGGCGAGCATTCCGCCGGTGCAGCTTTCGGCCACGCTTACGGTCTCACCGCGCTCGCGCAGCCGCTGGCCGAGAACCGCTTCGAGCGGGTCTCCGTTGCGCGAGTAAATGCGGTCGCCCAGGATGGATTCGATCTGGGGAGCGACCTCTGCCAGCAGGCGCTCGGCCTCCTCCACGGTGGCCGAGCGTGCGCGGAGATGTACCTGGATGTCGCCGGCCGCGGCCAGGATGGTTGTAACCGGGTTGGTGTAGCGCGTGTATACCGGCGCGATCCGCTGATCCACCGTGGATTCGGGCATGTTGGCGATGCGGAAGCAGCGGGTGCGTATGACCTGCGGCGGCAGGACGCGCTCCAGCCGGGGCAGGCACTCGGCGGCGAACATAGGCTTCATCTCGCCGGGCGGACCGGGCAGCAGAATGACCACGCGGCCATCGCCTTCGATCCACTGGCCTGGCGCGGTGCCGTTGGGGTTGGGGAGTATCTCGGCGCCGGTCAGGACGTAGGCCTGGCGCCGGTTGATCTCGGGCATGGGCCCGCGCAGACGGCGCCGAAACCGCTGCTCGATGGCGTCGCAGATCTCCTGGTGGAAGGCCTGCTCGCGGCCCAGGGCCTGGGCGACGGCGTCGCGGGTCACATCGTCCTCCGTGGGGCCGAGCCCCCCGGTAAGGATCAGGATTTCGGACCGCACCAGCGCCGCGCGGACCGCTTCCGCCAGCCGCGCGCGGTCGTCGCCGACGATCAGCTTCGCCACTACCTCCACACCCAGCACGTTGAGTTGATCCGTGAGGTAGAGCGAATTGGTGTCCTGGCGCTGGGGCGTGAGAAGCTCGGAACCGACGGCGATGATCTCAGCGTTCATGGGGTTGCGGGATCGCCGCTCAGCCGCAGCGCTCACGGCCGATGGCTGACGGCTGATGGCCGATGGCGATCATGGCAGCGCCTTACCCTTGATGCCGGCATCCACCCGGTAAAGCAGGCTGTTGGTGGCGACCACGATGGAGCGCGAGGGCGTGAAGGCCAGCCCCACGATGTTGGGCCCGGAGAGGAACAGCTCGGGCTGACGGTCCGCGCCGATGCGCACCACCCCGCGCCGCCCGCCGAGCGAAGCCGCCACATAGAGCCGGCCCTCGGCATCGAAGGCCATCCCTTGCGGGCGCCCCAGGCCGCGATAGAAGGTGTCGACGTCGCCCGTGGGCGCCACGCGGTATACCGAATCGAAACTCGACGTTGTGGGGCCGGTGACGTAAAGGTGCTGGTCCGGACCGAAGGCCAGGTGATAGGCGGCAATGGAGGGCTCGACCGTAGCGAATACGTAGATCTGGCGCGACCGGCTGATCTTGAAGATGGTGCCCTGGCGGTCCCCGACGTAGAGGTTCTCGTCCTTGTCGAACGCGATCCCGGTAGCCACGCCCATGCCTTCGACATAGACCGACATCGAGCCGGCCGGCGTCACCTGGTAGACGATGCCTTCATAGCGGCTGGAGATGTACAGGAACCCGTCGCGGTCGAAGGCCAGCGCCGTGGCATTCATCACGTCCGAGAGGAACGGCTTGGTGTTGTAGTTCAGGTCGGTCTTGTAGACCGAGGCTGGCGTCTTCTGCCCGCGGGAGCCGCTGAGCGTGGTGAAGATGTTTCCGGCGGCGTCTACGGCGGGGTTGGCCACGGGGTGGACACCGTCGACGATCTGAACGCCGATTTCACAGGCCCAGACCGGGCTCGCGTCGTCGCCGCTCCGGATGACCAGCTCGCCGACCGATGCGGTTTCGGGCACGCGAGCGATGACGAAGGAATCCGAGCCGATGACGACCGGCGCGTCAACCTCTCCGAAGGAAACGCGTGGCCGCGCGGACTGAGCGAAGCACTTCCCCCGGATCTGAAACTCGCCTCCGGCAATGGCGGCCGCCGGCGTGACCCTCGCGATCTGCGGTTTCGTTTCTCCGTCCTTGCGGTTCGCCATACTCAATAAAGATTGAAGCATCCCGCCGCCCATAACACAAGCGCAGCATAGATTCCCGCCATAACGTCGTCGGCCACGATGCCGTAGCCGCCCTGCAGCCGCTCGAGTTGGCGCACCGGAGCGGGCTTCCAGATGTCCATCACGCGGAAGAGTGCAAAGGCCGCAACCCAGACCGGCCAGCGGTAGAGCGAGGCCGCGCCGCCCAGGGCGATCCACTGGCCCACCACTTCGTCGATCACCACCTGTTGCGGGTCCTTCGTGCCGAGGCTCTTCGCGGTCCGGTCGGCGGACCAGACTGCCACCGGTAGTGCCACGACCGCTAGAGCCACGAAATGGAGCGGGCGCCACCCGGCGCGCGCCAGCAGAATCGCGGGTACCAGCGCGCCGAGCGAACCGAACGTGCCCGGCGCGAAGGGCGCGTAGCCGCAACCGAACCATGTCGCGATGGTTGCCGGAAGCCAGCCGGCGCGCTCAGGCTTCACGATCTTCGTCCTCAGGGGCGGGTTCGGAGGGCGCGGGGACGCAGTACTTCCCCGAGGCCCAGTTGCCCAGGTCGATGAGGCGGCAGCGATCGCTGCAAAACGGCGCGTACGGGGCGCCGGGCTCAACGTCCTTCTTGCAGATGGGGCATTTCATAGGATCGCGAACGGGCTGGCCGTGGACCGCGCAGGCTCCTCAGTCAGCGGCAGCAGCGTGCCAACCAGGTCGTAGTCTTGCGTTTCAGTGATGCGCAGCAGGCGCATCTGGCCGCGGACCGGCGGCGCGCCCTCGACGTCGTTCACCAGGCACACGCCGTCGATCTCGGGCGCCTGCGTGCTCATGCGCGCCTGCCACAGCAACTCGGTCTCCTGCGACCGGCCTTCGACCAGGACCGGAATCTCGCGGCCGCGAAGAGCGCGGTTCCGCGCCCGTGATACCTTGCGTTGGATGGCCATAAGCCGCCGCTTACGGTTGTAAATGGTGCGCGCGTCCACCTTCCCGTCCAGGTGATGGCTCTTGCTGGTCTCCTCGTCGGAGTAGGAGAAAACGCCGAGGCGGTCGAACCGCGCCGTCTGAACGAACTCGCACAACTCGTCGAAATCGGCAGCCGTCTCGCCCGGGAAGCCCACGATCATGCTGGTGCGTATGGCCACGCCGGGGATGGTGCGGCGGATGCGCTCGATGAGCTTCAAAAAGACCTCGCCGGAGCCGCCGCGCCGCATGTGTTTGAGCACATTCCGGCTGGAGTGCTGGAGCGGCATATCGATATACTTCACCAACGCGGCATGGGCGGCGATGGTGTCGAGCAGCTTCTGCGTGACCTTGTTGGGATAGGCGTACAGAAACCGCACCCACTTCTCCCACGGTGTCTCGATGGCGGCCAGCCGCTCGAGCAGGAGCGGGAGGCCGTCCTGAAGGCCGAGGTCCTCGCCATAGCAGGTGGTGTCCTGGCCGATGAGGTTGATCTCACGGACGCCCGACGCGAACAGCCGGGAGGCTTCAGCCACCACGGACTCGAACCGCCGGCTGCGGAATTTGCCGCGGAACTGCGGGATCACACAGAAGGAGCAGGGGTGGTCGCAGCCCTCCGCGATCTTGATGTAGGCATAGTGGCCCGGCGTGGCGAGCACGCGCGGCGTCAGATCGTGATACAGATAGGGCACGGCGCCATTCGTCACCGGCGCCCCGTGACAGGCGGCCACGATTTCTTCCAGCTCGTTGGTGCCGACCACGGCGTCCACTTCGGGAATGTTGCGGCGGATCTCATCGCGGTAGCGCTCCACCAGGCAACCCGCCACCACCAGTCGTTTGAGGCCGCCGGTCTTCTTGAACTCAGCCATTTCGAGAATGGTCTCGACCGATTCCTGCTTGGCGGGGTCGATGAAACTGCACGTGTTGACGACGATGACCTCGGCGTCCTGCGGATCCGGAGTCAGCTCGCAGCCGTGAGAGGCGAGTTGCCCCATCATGACTTCGGTGTCCACCAGATTCTTGGGGCAGCCCAGGCTGACAAAACCGACTTTCAAGGTGTGTATCCGCGAAGGAGTGAAGCTCGACTTCAGGATACCAGAGCGGGATGGGCGCCCTCAGCTCACTCTGCTCCGTATCCGCGCATAATAGTCAAATGCGTCCGGCGAGCATGCTCCCGTTCGTGATTCTCCTCGGCGGCGCGCGCGCGCAGGAGCCGGCAGTCATGAGCGCCTGCGCCACTGCTCAGTCCCTCCCGCCGAGTCAAGCGACCCTGGAGGCCTACGTTCAGCCGATCCGCCCGCGGCTCAACTTCGCATTCCGGTTTCAAGGGGGCTACAGCCTCGAGCTTCCGTTGCAGCAGTTCGAGGGAGCGACCAACGTCATTCGGGTGCTCTCGCGCGTGGCGCCGGCCGATGGGTCCGGCGAGCCGGTTTGTCTTCTCCAGACCGCAGACCTGCCCAAGGTCCCTGTCGGGCTAACGACGTCCCTATCGCTCAGCGAGGGCTTTTTCCTCGGCGAGGGGACATACCAGATCGATGTGACCGTGACCGACCAATCGGAGCGCGTCTATCGCAAGAGCCTGACTCTCAAAGCCGCCCCGAAACGGCGGTCCCGGGGTGTGAAGCTGGCATTGCGGCCTGGAGTGGTTCAGCCGACCGGCCTGCTGGTGTGGAAGCCGCGGCAGGGACTTGAGACCTCGTCGCGATCGCGCCTGACCGTGCTGTTCCACGCCGCCGGCCTCTACGGCTCGCGCACCAGCCTGGGCACCTTCGACCAGGTCCTGTTGCTCAGCTCGCTTGCCACGGTCCTCTCCGAGGCCAGGTTCGATGAGATTCGGCTGATCGCTTTCAACCTGGATCAGCAGCGGGAGCTGTTCCGTCAGGACCACTTAGCTCCGGATGGCTTCCGCAGACTGATGGAGACCGTGCTTTCGCTGAAGCTCATGTGGGTGCCCATCGCCGCCCTGAAGCCCAGGTCGGAGCGTTTGGCACTGCTGGAATCGCTGGTGCGGGACGAATTGTCAGCACGGGAGCCCGCCGACGCCATCCTATTCCTAGGGCCGGATGCAGTCGACGATTGGAAATGGAAGAGCCTGCCCTGCGAGTCCAAGGGTTCAGGGCCGCCCCTGTTCTACTTCCAGCACCGAATCGACAAGGCCCCGGAGATAATGATATTCGGTGGCGCGACATCGGTGGGGATGCCGATACGGCCAACGGAATTCCCGGACACGCTCGAACGGATGGTGCACGCGTGTTCAGGCCATGTCTACCGGATTCATGATCCTGCAGAGCTGGCGATCGCCATTCGCCAGCTCAACGACCGGGCGCAGGCGGCGCATTTCGCCCGTGGCCAGTGAGCACCCCCCCTGCTACAGCGTCGGCGCGTGTACCGAATCCACCGAGAACGCTCCGTCGGGGCCGTGGCACACGCTGCAAGCTTCTCCCCGCTTCGGGTCGGTCTGGGTTCTCGCGTGCACCGAGGCGTCCTCCGCGATGTGATAAGCCGTGCGGGCGACGTGGCCCGAGCCCAGCACAACGGTTGATTCGCACGACCGTGGCTCCAGCGCAAAAGGCATCCTGTTTGCCCGACCGCAGCTCGACCGCTGAGATTCCGCCCCGCTTGTCCGCACAAGTTCTTTAAGTGCCATGCTTGCCTCGAACCTCACCCAGGAAGAAGAACTGAACTGGCTGGCCCTGAAGATGGTCCCCGGCCTGGGGGCGCGCACGGCCTCCAGGCTGCTGGAACGCTTCCGCACGCCGCAGGCCATTCTCACCGCGACGCGCAGCGAGCTTGAGGCGAGCGGCATTGCGGGTGGAGTGGCGCAGAGCGTTGCCAGCGGCTGCGCCTTCGACGAGGCGGTCCTCCAACAGCAGAAAATGCGCGAGTGCGGCGCGGAACTGGTCGCCCTTACGGACCCAAGGTATCCGCAGCCGCTGCGCGAGATCTTCGACCCACCGTTCGCGCTGTTCGCGCGCGGCCGTGTCGAGCTGATGGCCTCGCTGATGCTTGGCGTTGTCGGCACACGGCGGCCTACGCCCTATGGCCTGGCAGCGACCGAGCGCCTCGCCGGCGACCTGGCGCGGGCCGGGCTCACCATCGTGAGCGGTATGGCCCGCGGCATCGACACCGCCGCCCACCGCGCGGCCCTGACGGCCGCCGGCAACACCATCGCCGTCCTCGGTTGCGGCGTGGATCTCGTCTATCCCTCGGAGAACCGCAAACTTGCCGCCGAAATCGTGGATCGAGGCCTGATGATCTCCGAGTTCCCCATGGGCGCGCCGGCCTTCCCGCAGAATTTCCCCATCCGCAATCGCGTCATCAGCGGGTTGGGTGTAGGCGTGCTCGTAGTCGAGGGCGCGCAGTACAGCGGCTCCTCCATCACGGCTCGCCTGGCGCTCGAACAGAGCAGGGAAGTCTTCGCCGTGCCGGGCAGCATCATGTCGAAGATGAGCTGGGGGCCAAATCTGCTCATCAAGCAGGGCTGCAAGCTGGTGCAGGACTGGAACGACGTGGTGGTCGAACTCGGTCCGGATGCCCGGCGGGCACTTGCGGCGGGCGCCCAGGGCCGCCTCTTCGCCTCCGGGGAGGCTGTAACCGAAACGGCCGGGAGTGCATCTACTGTCCAGCAGACGGACAATCCAATCGCCCGTAAGCTGCTGGAACGAATCAAGATCGAAACTCCGACGCACATCGACGAACTGCTGGCTCGCGTCGAAGACGTCTCGTCCTCGGAAATCGTCGCGGCCCTGTTCGAGCTGGAGATGCTGGGAGCGATCCGGCAGCTTCCCGGCAGGAATTTTGTTAAAGTGTGGTGAGACCTTCGGGAACGACACCCTCCGCCGAACATAGGTAGGGTGAGTGTCCCGAGACGGTCGAAACGGACTCAAAGCGGATATGCCAACATCTCTCGTCATCGTCGAATCGCCGGCGAAGGCCAAGACCATCGGGAAGTACCTGGGGAAGAACTACGTGGTCAAGTTCTCGCTCGGCCACGTCAAGGACCTTCCCAAGCGTGACCTGGCCGTGGACCTCGAGCACGGATTCGAGCCCACCTATGTCGCCATCGAGGGCAAGAAGAAGCTCCTGAGCGAACTGAAGGCGGCGGCGAAGAAGTCCGACGTTGTGTACCTCGCGGCTGACCCGGACCGCGAAGGTGAGGCCATCTGCTATCACCTCAAGGAGGAGCTCGAGGACAAGAAGAGCGGGCGCGTGCGCTTCGTCCGCTTGATGTTCAACGAGATTACCCCCAACGCCATCAAGCGGGCTTTCGAGAAGCCGATGGACGTCGACATGCACCTGGTGGAGGCGCAGCAGGCGCGGCGGGTGCTGGACCGCCTGGTCGGCTACAAGATCTCTCCCCTTCTGTGGGACAAAGTTCGCCGCGGTCTGTCGGCCGGGCGCGTCCAGTCGGTGGCCGTCCGCCTCATCGTTGAGCGCGAGCGCGAGGTCCGTGCGTTTCAGAAGCGCGAATACTGGACCATCGACGCCCACCTCGGCGCCAAGAAACCGCCGGTGCTCGCGGCCCGCTTCATCAAGC
>Ga0265316_10005328_pt1 | contig 12535 bp, 10 predicted proteins | sample 4522metaG_FD_202092 | JGI IMG/M metagenome (GOLD analysis project Ga0265316, IMG submission 202092) | Rhizosphere microbial communities from Carex aquatilis grown in University of Washington, Seatle, WA, United States - 4-5-22 metaG | ecosystem: Host-associated > Plants > Roots > Rhizosphere >... | reverse complement strand
CCGAACAGGCTGAAAGCGTCCGCACGGAATAACCCGGAGTACGCATCGCCGTAATAAAAGACAGTAAACCGCGTCGCCGCCAGCGCCAGGCCGGCGCCAAGCAGGGAAACGGTTGTGAGAATTCCGTGGCGCGCCTTGGGAACAATCGGAGCGAGCAACATGACCAGCATGCCGAACCCGCAGAGGACGAGTTCCGGCGCAATTCGATATAAGTCCTGGAGAGGCGGAAACATTTATTTCAATTTCACCGTGTAGGCCGCATTGCCGGAGGCCGCCAAGTTCGCGCCCGCCTCCCGCACCGGCGGAGGATTCGTGCCGTTCAGTTCGCCGATCCTGCTGTCTTTATTCAAACCGCCCGCGTCAACCGCCTGCGGGCGCTGCATCAACTGCAAAAGATTTTGCGTGGAGGCTTCGATCCGCCGCGTGAAAAATGGAGAGCCGATTCCCATCCACAAAACGACGGCGGCCATGATGAACAGGATGCCGCGTTCGCGCAGGTCCGCGTCGGGCAGCGTGCCGTTCTTATCCTGCGTGATGCTTCCGAAAAACACGCGCTGGTAGGACCACAGCAGATAGACCGCCGAAAAAATCACGCCTACCGCAGCCCAGGAAGCCCATGCCGCATGCCTCTGGAACGTTCCCGCAAGGATCAGGAATTCGCCGACGAAACCGTTAAGCATGGGAAGTCCGGCGGAGGCGAAGCAGGCAAACAGGTACATCGACGCGATCACCGGCATCGGCATTACAAGGCCGCCGTATTCCTTAATCAAGTGTGTGTGACGGCGGTCGTAGAGCATGCCAACGCCCAGAAAGAGCATTCCGGTCGAGATGCCATGAGCGAGCATCTGATAGACCGCGCCCTGAATCGAGATCGCTTGAAACGCGAAAATTCCAAGGACGACGAATCCGAGGTGGCTGACCGAGGAGTACGCGACCAGGCGCTTCAAGTCCACCTGAACCATCGCGACCAGTGCGCCATAGATAATTCCAATGATGGCGAGCACAGCGATCGCCGGCGCGAATTTATGCGCCGCGTTGGGAAAAAGCGGCAGGCAGAACCGCAGCATGCCGTAAGTGCCCATCTTCAGCAGCACACCCGCGAGCATCACGGAACCTGCCGTGGGGGCTTCGGTGTGCGCGTCGGGCAGCCACGTGTGCAGCGGGAACAGCGGCACCTTGATGGCAAACGCCAGGAAAAATGCGCCGAACAGCAGATATTCCGTCGTGCGCGGCAGCGTGAAGACGCCGTTGGTAAGCATCGACTGGATCTGCGAGACGTCCAGCGTCGGATAGCCTGCCTCGGCGGTCAGGCGGTAGAGCCACAGGATCGCCACCAGCATCAGGATCGAACCGAACATCGTATACAAAACAAATTTGATCGCGGCGTAAATGCGGCGCTCGTGGCCCCAGATACCGATCAGGAAATACATCGGAATCAGCATGACTTCCCAGAACAAGAAAAACAGGAACAGATCGAGCGAGACGAAGACACCGATCACTCCGGTTTCCAGAATGAGCAGGCAGATGAAGAATCCCTTCGCGCGATCGTGAATCGATTTCCAGGACGCGAGTATCGAAATCGGCGTCAGGAATGTGGTGAGGATGACGAGGAACAGGCTCAGGCCATCGACGCCGAGGTGATAGTGAATGGGCGGTTGCGGAATCCAGGCATGAAATTCTTCCCACTGGTATCCAGCGACGTGCGAATCGAATCCGCGCAGCAGCAGCAGGGAAAGCGCAAACTCAACGACGGCCGTGGCCATCGCCAGCCGGCGAATCCATTCGTGATCGTCGTCTCGCAGCAGCAACAGTGCGAGCGTGCCCGCGACAGGCAGAAAAGTAAGAACCGTTAACAGGAAAGTTTGCTGCACGTCAGGCCACCATCCACAGCAGCAGGGAAGTGAATACCAGCACGCCGACGATGATCCACGTGGCGTAGCTTCTTACGTTGCCGGAATTAACGCGCCGCAGGCGGTCGCCCGATTCCCGCGATACGGCGGCAACGCCGTTCACCGCGCCGTCGATGACGCCATCGTCGATGCAATGCCACAGAATTGTGTCCGAAATCCAGACCAGTGGACGGACGATCACCGTCGCATACAATGCGTCGATGAAATATTTTCCGCTGAGCAGCTTGTACGGAGCCGAAAGCGACGCCGCGAGTTTCTTGGGCGTCTCCGGGCTCTTGATGTACATCCACCAGGCCAGCAGGAAACCGAGCAGGCCCGCGATCACAGGCGCGCCGAACAGCGCCTGAACGATTTCCGAGCCGCCGCCTCCGGTGGATTCCGAAGCAGCGGAGGCCGATGCAGTGTCCAGCACGGGCGCGAGGAACTGCTTAAAGTGATTCACACCGCCCCAGAGTTGCGGCGCGGCCATCCAGCCGCCGCATACGGAAAGAATCGCCAGAACGATCAGCGGCGCCAGCATGTTTTTCGGAGATTCGTGCACGTGGACGTGATGTTCGTCATAGCGCTGCTCGCCGAAAAAAGTGAGGAACAGGAGGCGGAACATGTAGAACGAGGTGAGTCCCGCCGTCAGGATACCCAGGCCCCAAAGGACGGGGCTGACGTGCTGCGCTTCGTTTAGAATCTCGTCCTTGCTGAAAAATCCGGAAAAGCCCGGTGCTCCGGCGATGGCGAGCGTGGCCATGAACATGGTCCAGAATGTGACGGGAATTTTTTTGCGCAGGCCGCCCATCTTGCGCATGTCCTGCTCGCCGCCCATCGCGTGAATCACGCTGCCGGCGGCAAGGAAGAGCAGGCCCTTGAAGAACGCGTGCGTCATCAGGTGAAACACTCCCGCGCCGAATGCGCCCACGCCGCAGGCCAGAAACATGTAGCCGAGTTGCGAAACGGTTGAATAGGCGAGAACTTTTTTGATGTCGGTCTGTACCAGGCCAATCGTCGCGGCAAATAGAGCCGTTGCGCATCCGATGATGCCGACAACCTGCATCGCCGTCGGGGCATTCAGGAAAATGGCGTGTGAGCGAACCACCATGTATACGCCGGCGGTGACCATGGTTGCGGCGTGGATTAAGGCGCTGACGGGGGTCGGACCTTCCATGGCATCGGGAAGCCAGATGTACAGCGGGATTTGCGCCGATTTTCCGGTCGCGCCGACGAAAAGGAGGAGCGCGATTGCCGTCAGTACGCCCACGTGACCGGAGGGATCGGAGGGCATAGCGGCTGCTCTCGGCAATACCGCTGCAAAATCAAGCGTGCCGAACGTGCGAAAAATCAAGAGAACGCCGAGAATGAATCCGAAATCTCCGATACGGTTCACCCAGAATGCCTTGTTTCCGGCGTTCGTCGCGGATTGCTTCAGGAAATAAAATCCGATCAGCAGGTAGCTGCAAAGGCCCACGCCCTCCCAGCCGACAAACATCAGCAGATAGTTTCCCGCAAGAATCAGCACGAGCATGAAAAACATGAACAGATTCAGGTACGAGAAGAATCGCCGGTAGCCGGGATCGTCGTGCATGTATCCGGAGGAATAAATGTGAATGAGCCAGCCCACCCCAGTCACAACAAGCAGCATGATCACGGTGAGTTGGTCGACTTGCAAGGCGAAGTCCGCGCGGAATGTGCCCGCGGTAATCCAGGTGAAGTACGATTTGATCCACGGAATCTGGTCCGCGGGAAACGACAGAAACTCGCGGACGGCTTCGAGAGCCGCGGCAAAGGCGAGCGTCGTCGAGGAAAGTGCGACGGTGGTCACCGTGCCCTTCGACCAGTTGCGGCCGAAAATGCCGTTGGCGGCCGCGCCGGCGAGCGGCAGCAGAGGAATGATCCAGAGATAGGTAAGTACGGGCATCAGTCTTTGAGCGAATCCACGCGTTCCACGTTGAGCGTTCCCCGGTTTCGATTGATCAGGATAATGATGGCCAGGCCCACGGCGGCTTCCGCCGCGGCCACAACGATGACGAAGAAGACGAACACCTGCCCCTGCAATTGTCCGAGAGCGCGGCTGAAGGACACGAAAGCCAGGTTGACGGCGTTGAGCATAAGCTCAATGGACATGAAAATGGTGATGATGTTGCGCTTAAAGACAAATGCGATGACGCCCAGTCCAAACAGGACGGCGCTCAGCACCAGATAATAAGACGTCGGAACCACAACTCCCCCAGAAAGCTTCAGATCGCGTTTGACGGCGAAAAAAGAAATAATTTCAAATCCGAGATTTCAAATCTAAAACCAGGAAACTAGAACCCGAATTTCAAAACGTAAAACTTAAAATCCCTGCTATTCAGACTCTTCGCGCCGCGCCAGCACCAGGGCTCCAAGCAATGCGATCAAAATCAAAAACGACGTCAGCTCGAACGGAAACACGTACTCGCGGAACAGCAGCGACGACAGGTCGCGCGTCGAGACGACTTCCGCCGGGGCCGGGCTCAGATGCAGGGTCGCGCGGCCGATCCAGTAGGCCACTTCGACCAGAAACACAATCCCCAACGGCACTCCGGCATAGCGCGCGACGCGGCTCAAATTCGTGCGCTCTTCTTCTCCGGCGTTCAGCAGCATGATGACGAAGACGAATAGCACCATAATTGCGCCGCCGTAGACGATAATCTGCACGGCCGCAATGAATTCCGCGCCCTGCAGCAGATACAAGGCTGCAAGCGCGACCATAACCGTGATCAGCGACAGTGCGCTGTGAATGGGGTGGCGCTGCAGGATCAGGCTGATGGCCCCTGCCACGGCCACCGCCGCCAGAACCAGGAACACCGCGATCTGCGGCGTCATTGTGCGATTCCTTTTGCCATAAGCCTCATCGCTGCAACGTACTCATTTCCGCACGCGCTCATTTCTGCGTCAAAACAATCGCCAGGCTTGTAATCACCACGTTCACAATCGAAAGCGGCAGCAGCAACTTCCATCCGAAATCCATCAACTGGTCATACCGGAAGCGGGGAAGAGTGCCTCGCAGCCAAACATAGATAAAAAGGAAAATTAGAATTTTCAGCAGGAACCAGAACGGTCCTTGCGCGATATCGATCACCGCGGGCAGGGCCAGCAGACCCCCAAGGCATGTGAGGGCGAGACCAATCACCGGCAGGACAATGCGCCCGAACATCGTGATGTACCGCACGCCGTGAACGAACAGCGCGAGACCCGCAATTGCGAAAGCCGCCGTGGGGATGTAGTGCGACCAGGCCCAGAAAGGGGTTTGCGGAAAGGGAGACAGCCATCCCCCGAAAAATAATATCGTCGCCAGGCACGAGACCGTGATCATGCTCGAATATTCGGCCATGAAAAACATTGCAAACTTGAAGCTCGCGTATTCGGTGTGAAATCCGGCAACCAGTTCCGATTCCGCTTCCGGAAGGTCGAAGGGCGCACGATTGGTTTCGGCCACGGAGGAAGTGATAAAGAGAAAAAATCCAAGAATCTGTGGCATGGGCGAGCCGATCAGGTTCCAGCGCGGCACGAATCCCCAGTGGAAACCCTGCTGCGCGTTCACGATTTCACTCAGATTGAATGTGCCGGCCATCAGGATGACGCCGACGACGGACATGGTCAGCGAAAGCTCGTAGCTGATCATCTGCGCGGAGCTGCGCAATCCGCCGAGCAGCGGGTACTTGCTGTTGGAGGACCAACCCGCCAGAGCCACTCCATACACTCCCAGCGAGGTGATGGCAAAGAGGACCAGCAGGCCGATATTCACGTTGGTGATGGAGAGCGGTGTCGGCTGCCCGAAAATCGTAAATGTCTTCGGCCCGAACGGAATTACGGCGATCGAAGTAATCGCCAGAGACAACGCCAGAAACGGCGCAAGGAAATACGCGAATTTGTCGGCCCCTGCCGGCGTCACATCTTCCTTGAATAGAAATTTCACGCCATCGGCCAGCGGCTGCAGCAATCCGTGTGGCCCCACGCGGTAGGGTCCCCATCGAGACTGAATGTGCGCGACAACTTTGCGCTCAAACCACGTCAGATAGGCCAGCGCCGTCAACAGAACGAATAGCACGACGACAATTTTCGGTAGCGCAACGACCAGCAGCGGATGACTGGCGGCAAACTCGTTCACGAGCGCGCCTCCACTTCCACCTCTTCGGCGGCTTCCGGCAGGGAAAGGATCATTGTGCAATAGCGTCCCAGGCTTCCGCTGGTAAACAGCGTGTCGTGAGAAGAAAAAATCGATCCGGCCGGGACGTCAAACTTCGCGTTGCCGTTGGCCGACGAAAGAGGGGAGGTTCGTTCCGCTTCGCCGAGTGTCAACGTGGACTTCGAGACGTTGTATCCCACGACCGCCGCGCGAATTTCATCGAACGCCGCTTCCGGCGTGCGCAGAGGGATTGCCTTGCCGATTTTCTGTTGAGCCAGCTGGTGCGAAAGGATGCGAAGAATATCGAAGTCCGAGCGCGTGCCCATCACGTCGCCGCCTTTGCGCACAAGTTGGACTTCGCCGGAGGTGTTGGTCATCGTGCCGTTTTTTTCGTAAGCAGCGGCAGCCGGGAGCACGACGTCGGCAAGCTTCGCGGTCTCCGTAAGGAAGAGGTCCTGGACGACGAGGAAGTCGAGCTTTCCCAGCCGCTCGCCTGCGTCGATTCCAAATGTTTTTACCGGGTTTGCGCCGACCACATAGGTCGCGCGCAATTTTCCGCTGAGCGCTGCGGCCATCATCCCGCGCGCGTCAAGCCCGGGCTTGTCGGAGAGCTTTGCGCCCCACAAGGCGCCAAATTTTTCGCGCGCCTTGGCATCCTCGACAGAGACGTAACCGGGAAGCATGCCCGGCAGCAAGCCCATGTCGGAAGCTCCGCGCGAATTCGCATAATCGCCCAACGCGATGTAACGAGTCTGGCCGGGCAGGGAAGAGCCGAACTTCACCAGGTCGCGAACGGCTGCGCCGGTCAACTCCGCCCCAAAGACGATGACGACGTTGGACTCTTTTTCGAGGGCGGATTTCATCGCGCCGAGCGTATCGGCGACGCCGTGCTGAAGCGCGCCCTCGCCCGTGGCAAGCCAACGGACAGCAGTTGCCTCGCCGCCTCGCTCGACCTCCGTAAAACCTTTTGCCTGGCGCAGCAGCTTGATCGATTTTGAATTAATGATATACAGGCGCGAAGCGCGATGGCGGATCGCCGAACGAATCTGCCAGGCGACCAGCGGATTCTGCTCGGTCGGATCGTCACCGACAAGCAACACGGCATCGGCTTCATAAAGTTGCGTCATGGTTGCGCTTGCGGCGGCGGCTTGCGTGCCGAGAGCGGCAACCAGGCTGGCATAATCGGCGGTGCGGTGGTGATCGATGTTGTTGGTGCCGACCGAAGCGCGCGCAATGCGGTTCAACAGGTAATTGTCTTCGTTCGTCGTGCGGTTTGAGCCGATGAACCCGATTGAATCGGCGCCCGTTCCGGTTTGAATTTCAGCGAGTCGTTTGGAAACTTCGGCCAGCGCGTCTTCCCAGCTGGACGGCACAAGTTTGCCGTTGCGGCGGACCAGCGGCAGCTTCAGGCGCTCCGGGTGTTTGGTGTAATCAAACCCGAAGCGGCCTTTCACGCACAGAAAATCCTTGTTGAATCCGGAAAGATCGCGATTGTTGGCGCGCAGGATTTCGTTGTTGCGGACGCTCAGCGTGGTCTTGCAGCCGTTCGAGCAGTGCGTGCACACGGTAGAGACGTACGACATTTCCCAGGGACGCGTTTTGTAGCGATACGTGCCGCTGGTCAGCGCTCCGACGGGACAAATGTCGATGCACATGCCGCACTCTTCGCAGTCGAGGTGATCTTCGCCGTTCGGGATGATTGTGGAGAGCGAACCGCGCTGGCCGACGCCCAGCGCCTTCACGTCCATGCCTTCGTCGCACACGCGCACACACCGGAAGCATAGAATGCATCGCGGCGCGTCGTAATAAACCGCCTCCGACCATTTCTGTTCCGGCTGGTGGCGCTTTTCCTCGGCAAAGCGGCTCTTATCCGCTCCGTACGTGAATACCATGTCCTGCAATTCGCATTCGCCGCCCTTGTCGCATACCGGGCAATCCAGGGGATGGTTCGCGAGCAGAAATTCCAGCATGCCTTTGCGCGCTTCGTGAACCTGCGGCGTGCTTGTCCGGACGATCATGCCGGGCATTGCGACCAGCGTGCACGCGGTTTGAAGTTTCGGGGCCTTTTCGACTTCCACCAGACACATGCGGCACGCCGCCTGCAGCGATAGGCCCGGGAAATAGCAGAACGATGGGACTTCAATGCCCATGCGGCGCGCGGCTTCGATCACCAGCGTTCCCGGGGGGACGGTGACGTCGCGGTCGTCAATCTTCAGCGTGATATCTTTTGAATCGGCCATTTCGTTCCGGGTTCCTTAAAAAACCGCGGCCATTACATCGGCCGGTTTGTACGGACATTTTCCTGAAAGGTGCGCTTCAAATTCGTGCCGCCATTTCTTGACGATGCTGATGGTCGGCATCGCGGCGGCGTCGCCAAGCGGGCAGAATGTCCGGCCGAGCATGTTTTTCGCCAGCGTGCCCACCATGTCGATATCTTCCATGCGCCCGGCGCCGGAGTGGAACCGGTCGAGCATCTTTCGCAGCCAGCCCGTTCCTTCGCGGCAGGGGATGCACCATCCGCACGATTCATGCGCGTAGAAATGCATGATGCGGCGCGCCAGATCGACCATGCAGGTTTCTTCGTCGATCACCACCAAGCCGCCCGAGCCCAGCATCGACCCGGCCTTTGCAACCGAATCGTAATCCATGTTGATGTCAATTTCATCGGCCGTCAGCAACGGGCAGGAACTGCCGCCGGGGATGATGGCCTTGAGTTTTTTTCCATTGAGCATTCCGCCGGCCACGTCTTCGATCATTTGTTTCAGAGAAAATCCCATCGGCAATTCATAGATGCCGGGCTTGTTCACGTGGCCGGAAATGCAGAACATGCGTGTGCCGCCGTTTTTCGGCGAACCGAGTCCGGCATACCATTCGCCGCCACGCCGCAAAATTTCCGGCGCCGAGGACAGCGTCTCGACGTTATTGATCACCGTGGGTGAGCCATAGAGTCCCACAACGGCCGGGAACGGCGGCCGGATGCGCGGATAACCTCGTTTGCCCTCGAGCGATTCCATCAGCGCCGATTCCTCGCCGCATTCGTAAGCGCCCGCGCCGGTGTGCGTAACAAGATCGAAATCGAAGCCGCTGCCCAGAATATTTTTGCCCAGGTATCCGGCCTTGTAAGCCTCGGCAATCGCTCCGTCCATAATATCGAGCACGTAGCGGTATTCGCCGCGGATGTAAATGTATCCCTGGTGCGAGCCAACCGAGCGTCCGGCGATCACGATGCCTTCAATCAACTGGTGAGGCATCATTTCCATCAAAGGGCGGTCCTTGCAGGTGCCGGGTTCGCTCTCATCGGCATTGCACAAAATATATTTTGGTTTGGCCGATTCCTTGGGAACGAAGCTCCATTTCATTCCGGTGGGGAAGCCTGCGCCGCCGCGTCCGCGCAGATTCGACTTCTTGACTTCATCCACGACCTGTTCGGGAGTCAATTCCTTCAAGGCGCGTTCCATGCCCTTGTAGCCGTCATTTGCGACATACACTTCAAGCTTGTGTGAATCTTTCACGCCAAACAGACGGCTGATGACAGGCACCTCGGCGGGATGGCGCTTTTTCACCGAGCCGGAAATCGGTGCGGTCGGTTCCGGCCTGCGTCCCACTTCCAGCGCTTCGAAAATCTGCGTGGTGCGTTCGGTGGTGAGATTTTCGTAAAAATCGTAGTTGATTTGCATGGCAGGCGCGCCGGTGCATGCGCCGATGCATTCCACTTCTTCGAGAGAGAAAACGCCGTCCTCGGTGGTTTCCTTGTGCCCGATCTCCAGTTTCTTTTGAACGAAGTCGTACAGCTTGTTTCCACCGCGCAGCATGCAGGAAACGTTGGTGCAGACCTGCACGTGAAATTTCCCGGCGCGCTCGCGGCGCAGCATCGAGTAGTACGCCATGGTCTCGGTGACCTGCAGCGTGTTCAGGTCGAGGCGGCGCGCGATTTCCGCAATCATCTCGTCGCTGACATGGCCGAACTGGTCCTGTGCGTAGAGCAGCATGGGAATGAGCGCCGAACGCTTCACCGGATAGCGGTGTTCGAGCGTTTGGAATTTATTTTCCAGTTGTGGAGGCAGATTCATCAGCGGTCGATCTCCCCAAGCACGATGTCCAAGGTCCCAATGGATGCAATCACATCGGCGATCAGGTGGCCCTCCACCATTTTTTGCAGCGCCTGCAGATTGACAAACGAGGGCGTCCGCATCCTCATGCGATACGGCTTCGGCGAACCGTCGCTGGCGATGAAGCAGCCCAACTCGCCGCGCGGCGATTCGATGCGCTGGTACACTTCGCCCGGGGGTGGAGCAAACCCCTCGGTATAAATCTTGAAGTGGTAGATGAGCGATTCCATCTCGGTCTTCATTCGTTCGCGTTGCGGCGCGACGATTCCCGGCGCGTCCGCTTTGATCGGACCCTCGGCAGGAATTTTTTCCAGCGCCTGCTTGACGATTTTCAGGCTCTCGCGCATTTCCATGACGCGGCACATGTAACGCGCATAGCAATCGCCTTCGGTGCGCACGGCAACCTTGAAATCGAATTCTTCGTAACTCGAGTAGGGAAAATACTTGCGAACGTCATAGTTCACGCCGGAGCCGCGCAGCGACGGTCCGGAAACGCCGAAGGCAATCGCGTCTTCGGCGCTCAACATGCCCACGCCCTGCGTGCGCGCAAGCCAGATGCGGTTCTTGGTCAGCAGGTCTTCGTACTCGTCGAAGCGGGAAGGGAAGGTATTCAGAATTTTCTGGACCCGGTCGGTCCAGCCCGTCGGAGGTTCAAGAGCCAGCCCGCCGATGCGGAAATAGCTGGTCATCATTCGCTGTCCGCTGACCATTTCAAAAATTTTGAGCAATTCCTCGCGTTCGCGGAAGCAGTAGAGGAATACGGACATCGCGCCGAGGTCGATCGCGTGCGTTCCCAGCCAGACCAGATGCGAGCCGATGCGCGTCAGTTCGGTGAGCAGCACACGAATGTACTGGGCGCGCTTGGGGACTTCGATCCCCAGCAGCTTTTCGACAGCGAGACAATACGCCAGATTGTTGGACAGCGGGGCAAGATAATCCATCCGGTCGGTGATGGTAATCGCCTGAGAATAGGTAAGCGCTTCGGCGGTTTTTTCGATCCCCGTGTGCAGATATCCGATATCGACGTTCGCCGTGACGACGTTTTCCCCGTCCAGTTCGAGCAAAACGCGCAGCACGCCGTGCGTGGAAGGGTGCTGAGGCCCCATATTAAGGACCATTGTCTTTTCCGGACCGATGGCTGTCTGAACGGTTGTCATGGCGCTGGGTCGCTCCGTGTTACCTGGCCGGTTAGCGAGGGCCCTCCGTTGGATAATCCTTCCGGAGGGGATGGCCTTCCCAATCGTCGGGCAAAAGCATCCGGCGCAAGTTGGGATGTCCTTCAAATCGAATTCCGAACAGGTCGAAAATTTCGCGCTCGTGCCAGTTGGCCGTCGGCCACACCGGCATCACGGATTCGATCGCGGGAGATTCCCCCGGCAGGCGCACGCGCAGGCGCAGCGCATCCCGGCGGGACATCGACAGCAGATGATAGTTCAACTCGAAGCGGGGCTCGATGGGGAAGCGGTCCACGGCCGTCACATCGGAAAGGTAAGTGAAACTCAACTCGGGGTCGCTTGCAAGAAACTGGACAAGGGTCAGCAGATGTTCGCGAGGCACGATGATAGTCAACTCCCCGCGGAACCACATCAAATCGGCAATCGACTCGGGATGCGAGGCGCGTATCCTGGCGACATTCAGATTTTTCTCAAGGTCGGGTGTATCCGTCACGAAGCGCGGTCCCGGCGTACGGCTGGGCGGTGCCAGTCCAACGCCCCTTTCTTCCAGAGGTAGAAATATCCCACCAGAAGGATTCCGATGTAGACGAGCATTTCCACAAACCCGAACCACCGCAATTGCCTGAAAATGTAGGCCCAGGGATACAGGAAGATGGCTTCCACATCGAATAAAATAAAAATCATGGCGACCAGATAAAATTTCACTGAAAACGGCTGGTGTTGCGCGTCGCCCGTGGGCGTCATGCCGCATTCGTACGACTGGGATTTTACTTTGGACGGCTGCCTCCAGCCCACCAGCGAGGAAAGCAGCAGGAGCACACCGGAAAGCGCCATCGCCAGGATGAGGTGTAAAAGTAGCGGCGCGTAACTTTGTAGATCGTTTCCCGTCATCGGAGCACAAGCTATAATAGCGACGAAGAGCCGAGTGGTCAAATGCGCCTGCCAGATAGTTCGGCATTTTCTTAGTTTCAGTTCAATGGCGGGTACGTCATCCGGTCCCAGACGGAAAGGCGGTCCATCGAAATGAATTTCGGGTTCAACTCAAATATTCGAGTGGGGGACGCGGTGTTTCACGTGCAGACCGAAGATCGCGGCCCTTCGCATCCGTTCCTGGACACACTTGTTTACGCGGCCGGGCGCGTCGTTTACAAAAGGAGCACCAGCTACAAGGATTTCATGGCCACTGCTTCCAAGGCCGCGGAC
>Ga0265316_10005325_pt1 | contig 12539 bp, 11 predicted proteins | sample 4522metaG_FD_202092 | JGI IMG/M metagenome (GOLD analysis project Ga0265316, IMG submission 202092) | Rhizosphere microbial communities from Carex aquatilis grown in University of Washington, Seatle, WA, United States - 4-5-22 metaG | ecosystem: Host-associated > Plants > Roots > Rhizosphere >... | reverse complement strand
GACCTCCGTTCCTTTTGAGCCACAAGTAAGCGACCCGGACGCCAAATATGTTAAAACCTACGAATATGATGGAGCAAAAATAGAGCCACAGGTAGTTGTTCCTCCGTTACGGCATACTGTAAAGAATATTTCAGAAGTTGAAGGTGTGAAGGTTACGAATGCATTCATCGGCTCATGTGCCAGCGGGCGTGACGAAGATATGAGGATAGCTGCCAGAATCCTAAAGGGTCAAAAAGTGCATCCTGGTGTCATGTTCAACATCACTCCTGGTTCCAGCGCTGCAATGACGAGGGCCGCGCAAGAGGGAGTCCTTGCCACCCTTCTCGAAGCAGGCTGCTTCATATGCGCACCGGGCTGTGGAATGTGCCCAGGATACTACACTCCGCTGACAAAAAACGAGGTTTGCATAACTTCCAGCACCACCAATTACCCCGGCCGCATGGGTGATGAGAGCGCCCGTGTTTACTTGGGCAGTCCGGCGACCGTCGCGGCATCAGCCATAGAGGGCAAGATAACCGATCCGAGAAAATATCTTTAAAAGGGGACATCGATGACACTAAAATTTAAGGGTAAGGTTTGGACTTTCGGAGACAATCTGGATGTCGATAAAGATATCATCCCATTCCGAAAAATGAATTTAGGATTAATCAAGCATGAAAATTTGGGGGATTGGTGCATGACAAATGTGGATCCCGATTTCCCAAAGAAGGTGAAAAAGGGAGATATCATGGTGGTCGGCACAAATATGGGTTGCGGCCACAGCCACCAGCAAGCCAACCTGGCGATTAAACAGTGTGGAATATCATGCGTTATCGCCGAATCCTTCGACAGGAATTTTTTCAGGAACTCCGTGGCCATAGGGCTGCCATTAATAGAATTTAAAGACATAAAACAATATGTGAAAGAGGGTGACGAATTAGAGGTCGACCTTCATGCAGGCCAGATTAAAAACCTATCGAGCAGGAAGGTCCTGAACTTCACTCCTCTCCCAGATTTCCTTTTGGACATCCTTGAAGCAGGCAGTATCGAGTCCCACGTAAATAAATTAATCGCCGAGGGAAAGGTGTAGGTTTACTCTTATCAAACCCACAGCGGTTCGGTTGACTGCGTTCTCATTAACTCCTGCATTTGTTTATCAGTCGGAGGTTTTTCATATCGGCTGGCAGCATCCAGAACCATAGACATTACGTTTACATCCCCGGCGGAGTTGATAAAGACTCCCGGCTCAGATAACGCCCAGTGTATCGCAAAGTCAAGAGATTTTTGATTATTGTACGGCTCATACCAGGTGGTAGACCAGTGAGGATTATCTCCCCATAGACGCCGCTGGGCGGTCTTGATTATCTGGACTGCAGTATTTTTGCTCCTGGCTGTTTTTACGACTGCCTGAAAATTTGCCGCGTATTCCGGGTTTTGGGCAAGCTGATAATTCCAAGGAAGCAATATTGAATCGAAATCGAAACGCGCCAGACTTTTTTGGTGGATAATCGGTGCACGCAGTGAGTGGCTGGTAATACCGATAAACCTGACCAAACCTTGTTGTCTGGCTTCAATGGCCGCCTCTAAGGCTCCTCCCGGTCCCATTGCGATCTCAAATTCATTGTCCTCAATAACGGCATGCAGTTGGATTAAGTCGAGGTGATCGGTGCGTAAACGTTCCAAAGAGCGATGGATTGAGTCTTTGGCCGCTTGATATGTTCTTCCGTCGGTTTTGGTTGCTAGGAAGAACTCATGGCGATATTTTTCGATCCAGGGACCAAGCCGTACTTCAGAATCGCCATAAGACTCGGATGTGTCAATATGGTTAACGCCATATTTCATTAGCGTTTCTACCGCTCTATCTGCTTCTGCCTGAGTGACTCTGGATAAAGCCGCCGCCCCAAAAAGCACACGGGTACTGATATGCCCGGTTCGTCCAAAAGGTAAAGTTGGAATCATCTTAATTCTCCATTTGGCTAATTCTAATCGTTATTTCCTTGGGCTCGTATTGTGGTTACGGGAGCTCAACAGGAAGATGGAAAAGCCGCCTGGGATTATCCTGGAATATTTTCTTCTTGTCATCCTCTGGAATATTCATCTCTTCCACTGAACGTATTGTCTCCCGAACATAATCTGCACCGAGTTCGCCGCCAAAAGGCATGTCAGTGCCAAACACAATGTGGTCGACACCAAAAAAATCATAACCGCACATCAATATTGAAGTGTTTCCCCAGACAGCAGTGTCGCCGTACATCATCTTGTAGGCCTCAAACGGTCTTTTTGTAAAGTGCCAATCAGAATTATCCCGTTGACGATACATTTCTATTTCGCCCACACTTTGATGCTGCGAAATTCTATTTGCCTGGTAAGGGGTTAACCCGCCACAATGATGGGTTACAATTTTAAGGTTAGGGTATTTCTCTAGCATGCCACTCCACACCAAGCGCCCCATAGCAATTGTAGTTTCAAACGGCCAGTTAAACGGTTTTTGCGCCAACAATCCAACCTTATCTACAACACCTGCGTTAAAAGCCCGCGGTCCGCTCGTCATCGCACGGGGGTGGATAAGAATCGGCAACTGATAATAGTTCATTCGTTCAAAGAGAGGCTCAAATTCCGGCGAGTCAATCGGCTTGTCCATTATATTTGAGGTTATTTGTATTCCTCTGAACCCAAGCTCGATGATTGCCCTATCAACTTCCTTAAGAACAGCATCCATATTGTTCATTGGCAGGCACGCCACTGCTGCCACAAATCTATCCGGGTATTTATAGACCAATTCGGCCATCTCGTCATTCGCAATTTTGGCTAGTTCAGCAGCAACCTTTGGACTGGCTACATCCTCAACCGCAGGGCCTGCTATGTTCAGGATTTGAACATAGCCTTCATGGCTGTCAATTATGCGAAATCGGATATCTAGATCATTTAGTCGGCGCTTGCTATTTAATGCCTCAGCAGCTTTTTTCCCGGCTTTTTCAGAAAGAGCATCAAGATATTTTGTAGGTAATATGTGTGAAAAAACATCGATCTTTTGCATTTTGAATCTCCTGTTATCCCGCCTAATTAGATTTATCCATAAATTCTAATAGTGTTGGTATATTATTTGCCTATTCAGGTTTTCTACTCGATAAAATCTTTTTAATTAGGCTGATTTTAACACTATTTGGGGAGTCAAGCAATAATATGTAATGATACCTTGTTTTTATATTTCGGTGTTCACTTAAACAACAGGGAGTTTTTAGGGTAGGATCGTTTTCCAGGTCCTGATTCGCAAATCAATACCTTTACTCATGTTAAGGATATCTACAGACCAACGTCTAACCTGCTCGGAATTATGATTTATTTTTGTCCAGAACAATCACTGCCACCTTTCGGATACCCGCTGTATAAAAATAGTATAGTTTTTATTTACCTTGCAGCCTGTCCATCGGTGAGAATTGATGGTGCTGCACCGCCAACTGAGCGCTCGTAAAGTGCAAATAGTGGTTCACCATCTCTAGGGTTGAATGCCCAAGTATCTGCTGTAGTGTAAAAACATCCCCTCCATTCAATAAAAACATTGTTGCGAATGTGTGCCGGCAGAGATGGGCGTGTAATCGATCGATCCCTGATTCACGGGCCAACCTGGCAAACATCAATTTGACACCATTCTCCGTAATGCGTGTACCGAATACCGATAGAAAAGCGTTGTCGATATCTGAATGGGCAGGTTTAGGTCTATAACGGAAGAGATAACTCTGCAGTGCTTTTTGTGCTTTGTTTCCAATCGGTACCATCCGTTCTTTTTTCCCTTTTCCCATTACTTTCATTAAACCTTTATCAATGTGGATGTCATCCAGTTTAAGACTAATCAGTTCCCCGATTCTAAGACCTGTATCGAGAAGAAGCATGAAAATAACTTTATTTCTAATCTGGGAATGGCTGGTTGAATTGAATGTATGCAGAACGCTGGCAATTTCTTCATTAGATAGAGTAGAAATGACTTTCTTAACTATCTTGGGTGGTTTTATTCCGGCGGCAAGGCTAGTATCGGTTAAATTTTCCCTCAGCATCCAGTTAGAAAATGCTCATAGAGTTCTCACGTGTCCATGTATAGTTGATGAGGAAAGAGGTTCATTAGTCGGTGGGTTGCTGGGATGGTTTTCAAAACGGTGCCTTGCCATCAGGTAGAGTACATATTCACGAAGGAACTTGGTGTCGATACAATCAATGCTCTCACTGTGGTGCCGACTTATGACATAGGAACGGAATCGTTGAAGATTATCTGAATACCAGCTTATTGTTTTGGGGCTTTTACCTTCGGCTTTGTTGCAGATTTCATAGTAGGCAATCAGTTCGGATAGTTTGAGTGATTTTTTCTGGTTGGTTTTCTTTGTAGACATGACAGGTCTTTACCTCCAAAATATTTTTTGTCGGTTTAGACCCGGTGCGTGACTGAATAATCAGGGTGTCAAGTCGAATCAGGGTGTCAGGAGAGACCTTTTAGCCTCCGCTAGTCTCAAATTATTAACACCCAAACTTTTAATCAGATGGTCGAGGGTTCGATCCCCTCCGCTCTCACTTCTTTTTAAATCTGATTTTCACTTATTGTCAAGTAGCCCAACTTACCATAATTCTAAATAATCACGGATTTGCTCTGGCGTTTACATTTTCATTGAATTTAACAGGTTTGCGAATGAAACTGTTCGCTCCGAGACCGTAATTATTGATTACATATTTTCGTTCTTTTGAGGACGTAAAAACCACTACAGGAATCATCTTAGCCTTTTCATTAACTCGCATTCGCCGTAATAATTCAAGCCCATCAACTGTGGGTAGTTTGGGGGTCTGGTAAAACCACAACCGGAAGATATTCGATACCAATGCTTGATTAGTGTTAGAATTACTTCAACACATTCATAAGGAGGAGCGAATATGCCAGTATATATTATGTTGACCAAACTAACCAGCGAAGGAAGAAAATCCGTAATGAATAATCCCGGAAGAATATTTAAAGTACACAAAGAACTAGAAGAGATGGGCGCCAAGATAATTGCTCAATATGCGATCCTGGGCGATTATGACTTCGTGAATATATTTGAAGCCGAAAGTAACGAAGCTATAGCTCGTATTTCAGCACAATTTGGCTCAAGAGGTACTCTTGAAATAACGACGATTGCAGCCATTACTATGCAAGAATATGTCAGAGAACTGGAAATGGCAAAGATTATTGACAAGTGAGTTTAGCTCCCTTCTTGGTTTTTTCAGATCATGGCATTTCCAAATAATTAATCCCTAATATCGGGGGTAATTCTGCAACAAATATATTTATTACCATTGAACAAACATCCCCATGTGCGTCTTTCCATAGGTATAACTATGTAATACCGTTTAATAGCTTTATAGCACCTTTGAGCAGTTAATGAACCAAGGATAAGCCTGTTAAAACTTGCTTACAGTGTTAGAAAAATAATTGGTTACCCAGATATTAATCCCATCAAAACAGATGCCAACTGGACGGTTTAGAGATAAACCTGCTGAGCTGTAGTTCCCCACCAGGCTGCCGTCACTGGCCTTGAATTCGGTAACGCTAGGACCACCAGTTTGATTGGTTACCCAGATATTGGTCCCGTCAAAACAGATGCCACTTGGGAAAGAAAGACCTAAACCTGCAGCATTGTAGTTCCTCACCAGGCTGCCGTCACTGGCCTTGAGCTCGGTAACGCTATTACTCGTAACATTGGCTACCCAGATATTGGTCCCGTCAAAACAGATGCCAATTGGGTTGGTACCTGTCGAATAATTCCCCACAAAGCTGCCGTCACCGGCCTTGAGTTCGGTAACGCTGTTATTACCATAATTGGTTACCCAGATATGGGTCCCGTCAAAACAGATGGCAAAGGGTTGGTTGAGACTTAAGCCTGCTGCGCTGTAGTTCCCCACCAGGCTGCCGTCACTGGCCTTGAGCTCGGTAACGCTATTATTACCATAATTGCCTACCCAGATGTTAGTCCCGTCAAAACAAATGCAAGTTGGTTGAGAGAGACTTAACCCTGTCGAGTAAGTCCCCACCGTGCTGCCGTCACCGGCCTTAAGCTCGGTAACGTTATTACTACCTTGATTGGCTACCCAGATGTTGGTTCCGTCAAAACAGATGCCGCATGGGGTGGTACCTACCGTGTAGGTCCCCACCGTGCTGCCGTCACTGGCCTTGAGCTTGGTAACTGTACCATTACCTTGATTGGCTACCCAGATATTAGTCCCGTCAAAACAGACGGCAAAGGGACTACACCCTGCAGGCCCTACAGTATAGGCCATTCCGGTCTGATTGACATTATACCAATGCAGCGTAGCAATCTGGAAACGATTCAAAGAAGCACCGGCAGGTCCGGCAGGTCCGACAGCACCGGCAGGTCCGGTCGCTCCGGCAGCACCGGCAGGTCCAATAGCACCGGCAGCACCGGTAGGTCCAACTGCACCGGCAGCACCGGCAGCACCGGCAATACCGGCAGGTCCGGTCGCTCCGGTTGGTCCGGCAGGCCCGGTAGCACCGACCGGTCCGGCAGGTCCATTGATTCCTTGCGATCCGGAAGCACCGGCAGGTCCGGCGGGTCCGGTAGCGCCGGTCGGACCCTGAGGCCCGGTCGTACCCTGTATACCCTGCGGCCCTTGAATCCCCTGTTCACCTTTGATTCCCTCAGGACCGGTACATCCCGCCATCAGGAAAAGAATGCTGATAATAATTGTTATTATAAGAAAAGCTCTAAGCGTTGACTTCATGTTCCTTGCTCCTTTTAGCTCAAGTAATAATAAACCAGGGAAACCTGTTAAAACTTGCTCACTGTGCCAGAACCATAATTAGTTACCCAGATATTGGTCCCGTCAAAATAGATACCAACTGGGGTAGTACCTGTCGCGTAGTTCCCGACCAGGCTGCCGTCACCGGCCTTGAGTTCGGTAACGCTATTATTACCTTGATTGGTTACCCAGATATGGGTTCCGTCAAAACAGATCTCAGTAGGGGTGTTTAGAGATAACCCTGCGGCGTTATATTTCCCCACAAGAGTACCGTCACTTGCCTTGAGCTCGGTAACGCTATTATTGCCTTGATTGGCTACCCAGATATTGGTCCCGTCAAAACAGATGCCGGTTGGGCTAGAGATACCTAAACCTGCGGCGTTATATTTCCCCACAAAGCTGCCGTCACTGGCCTTGAGCTCGGTAACGCTATTACCAGCAATGTTGGCTATCCAGATGTTGGTCCCGTCAAAACAGATGGCATAGGGGTTGGACAGACCTAAACCTGCCGCGTTGTAGTTCCCCACCAGCGAACCGTCACTTGCCTTGAGCTCGGTAACGCTATTATTGCCTTGATTGGCTACCCAGAGGTTGGTCCCGTCAAAACAGATGCCGCATGGATTGGAGAGACCTGAACCCGCCGGGTTATAGTTCGCCACCCAGCTACCTCCACTGGCCTTGAGTTCGGTGACGCTATTACTCAGGTAATTGGTTACCCAGATATTGGTCCCGTCAAAACAGGCGCATTCCGGTTGGCTAAGGTGCCCTGACCCCCTGGTCCCCAAAACGGTACCATCACTGGCATTAAGCTCAGTAACGCTATTACCGGTTTGATTGACTACCCAGATATTGGTCCCGTCAAAACAGATGCCACCAGGATGACTCCCTACAGTGTAGGTCATTCCTGTCTGATTGGCATTATACCAGTCCAATGTGGCAATCCTGATAATATTTAAAGAAGTCCCAGCGGGTCCGGTGGCTCCGGTCGCACCGGCAGGTCCGGCAGGTCCGGCAGCACCGGCAGGTCCGGTCGCTCCGGCAGGTCCAATAGCACCGGCAGCACCGGCAGGTCCGGTAGCACCGGCAGGTCCGGTCGCTCCGGCAGGCCCGGCGGGTCCGGTCGCGCCAACCGGTCCGGCAGGTCCATTCATTCCTTGCGAGCCGGAAGCACCGGCAGCCCCGGCAGGTCCGGCAGGTCCGGTGGCACCATCTGGACCTTGTGGCCCTATCGCACCCTGTATACCCTGTGGTCCTTGAATCCCCTGTTCACCCTTGGTTCCCTCAGGACCGATGCATCCCACCATCAGGAAAAGAATGCTTATAATAATTGTCACTATAATAAAGGGTCTAAGCGTTGACTTCATGTTACATTGCTCCTTTTCAACTATGATTAATACATCTCAATATGGTTTATAAGGTATCAGTATATCACTCTATTGATGGCGGGTAAAGTGCATACTGCGATGAATTTTGCAATAATGTTTTTTCCTTTGTTATTTAGTAAATTAAGCGTGAGTAGTTTAATCTTTACCCGGTTATTGGCAAAAGCGATCAAATAGTTTAGGCAAATATAATATCCTACTTGAGTGTACTAACAGCCTAATAAATCAGAATTGAACGTACCTATGGAATGGCAAACATAGGAATGTTTGTTCAATGAAGAGTACCGCTATTCCATTCCCTTCCATTTTTCCTCTGCCCGATGGTCACTAATTCCGATAGCTGGCATAGACGGCATAATTAACTTATCTCAGTAATCATCCCAATTTGATGTTGTCGGTCAACCGCATTGCCCACCGGTGCTATACTCCGGTTAGCAACTGATCAAAAAGTAATACAATAATTACAAATTTATGACGTTATGCGAGAAATATTAATCTCGAATAACAACAGTCATGAGATACGTTAATTGATATATTTGTAATCTTTTAAACGTAAATTAGATTACTTTTTTACCTTCTTTGTGTTATTCTTGTCTGAATGTTATTACCAACAGGCAAACGGGAGAAGTTTAAATTAGATATCCCGCAAATAATCTAAGAGGCCAGAGGCAGTGGGCAAGATAATATTGATATTTCTATCCGAAATTAGTCCTCACCTGATGACTGTGCTGCAGAACAGCCTACATGAAACCTTTCACACAGATATTGAGATAATGCCCCATTTTACCGATCTGGGATATGCCTATGACCGACACAGAAAACAGTACATATCTCCACGCGTATTGTCACGTTTACGCAGCATCAAGAAAGGTCACAGCGACAAAATACTGGCAGTTACAGATGTGGACATGTATTCACCCGGATATGATTTTGTTTACGGAGAAGCTGATATTAAAGCGGGTATTGCCACGCTATCCATAAACCGTTTGGTCAGTGAAAACCAGAGTGTTCAGACAGCACCCGGTTTGATAGAGGAAAGGGTAATCCGCGAAGCCACACATGAAGTAGGGCACCTTTTTGGCTTAGGTCATTGTAATAATTCCACATGCGTGATGCGAACCTGTACGTGTCTGGAAGAAGTTGACGCCGCAAACGGCGGGCTTTGTAAAGACTGCGCGGAAAAATCCGGCAATCGTACCAGTAACTATCCGTAGTTTGATAAAATCTTCGTTAATTCAGATGATCGTCGGTCTGTGGGCTTAGCGGCGTTTATTTTATACGAGAAGTAGACCTGACGTCGGAAACAACCAAAATGATCCCGATTATTATCAACAACCCGGGCGGGATGATATTTGAATGATTATCCTTTATTGCCTGATTTGCGAACATCAGCCAAACAACACCGACAATGCAGCAGACGGCACCGAAAACAAGCCTTTTCATGCCCATAGTTTATTACAACAGTATGACGGCATCAAACGACGAGTTATGAAATAGATTCATTTTAAAGGTGTCATTTTGATATGCGACCGATTAGGTTTTACTTCCTGCTCTTTTTTACCTTACCCGGTGGTGCTGTCCAATTATAGGTCAGGTACCAGTCCTGGTGCTTCAGACAAACATCCGCTACCGCCCAGATCCATACAACTAACACAACCAACATTACCGGTACCATAATCTGATTTGAGAAGCGAAAACCTCCGTTGCCGATGAAGTTACCATTGGCGTCGAATTCTATTTCGTTATGCGGTATTACTCCCACACTAAAAATAATTAACGACGGCACCGAAATCACTGCTCCCAGCCAAAATTTCCAGGTGTTTTCCCGATAGGTATATAACCAGGTCCACGGCCCTAAAAACAGGGCCAATAACACAGCAACAGTTTTAATCTTTGGACGCGGCGGCTTACCCAGCGCGGCCCCGCATTTAATGCATGTTTCGGCAAGAGGTAAGACTTCAACACCGCACGAACTACAAAACTGCTCACCTTTTGGCGGTTTTACACCGCAACCTTCACAGATTTCTACATTGGGCAATAATTTGTTACCGCAATTCCTGCAATACATTGTTGCTTCCTTGCTTCTTTAGTTGAAACCAAGTTTAAAAAAGATTGTATCCTTTCTCATGTGATTTAGCAACCGGTAAATACGTTATTTTTGCTTTATAACCAAGATAAATAATTATCCGTTTAGGTTCTGTTACACTCACACGCCTGGCACTTGAAAAAAAAAGGGGGCTGTGATAGTATCACTGCCAAGATAAGGAGATTGCTATGGCAGAATTTACAAAGCTTTTCGAACCGGGGAAAATGGGAAAGGTTGTGCTTAAAAACAGAATAATTATGGCTCCTTGCGGCACTCACTATTCGTCACATTACGGCGTAGTAAGCGAGCAGCAACTGGCTTATTATGGCGAGCGTGCCAAGGGCGGAGCCGGTCTAATCGTTACTGAAGGCGCCAGCACCCGTAAACCACCTCGCGGTAAACCGGGACGTATACTGGTGAACGAAGACAAATTTATTCCTGGCTTGAAAAAACTAGCTGATATTATCCATGCGGGCGGGGCCAAGGCTGTGATGCAAATGAGCAGTCACCAGGGCAGTATGGACGAAGTTGACCCCGCCTCTCCTTCGGGGATTCCGCATCCTTATGCCGGCTGGTCGACATCAATTCCGAAGAAGGCCAGGATTATTACCGTAGCTGATATGGAAGAACTCATAGCCGAATACGGCGAAGCTGCCAGAAGAATCATGGAGGCCGGCTTTGACGGAGTGATGATTCACGGGGCTAACGGGTACCTTGCCTGTGAGCTGCTTTCCCGTGTTTTCAATAAAAGGACCGATGCGTACGGCGGCGACCTCAAAGGCAGGGCCAAGTATCTGCTGGATATGGTGGCCGAAACCAGGAAAAAAACGTCTCCTGATTTTCCGGTCATTCTCAGACTGATGGGTTCAGACCGGTTGTCGAAAATCGGAGGTACTGACGGTTGGAGCATCGAAGAGTGCGTTGAGTTATGTAAAATCGTCGAAGCTAACGGTGCTACCGCAGTTAATATCACCAGCGGGTCGGCAGTGACTCCCGAATGGACAGGGCCCGCGTATTTTATGCCTGATGCTTGCAACGTCGACATCACTGAAGCGGTAAAAAAAAGCGGAGCAAATATCCCGGTTTGGATTACCGGCAAAATTGATGCACCGTCTCTGGCTGAAGAAATCCTACGAGACGGGAAAGCTGATTTTATCTGCATGGGCCGGGCCTTAATTTGTGACCCTTATTGGCCCACCAAGGTTAAAGAGGGCAGGATAGAAGATATCTGCCCGTGTGTTTGGGATAAGCGGTGTATTGAGGACGTCGTATGCGATTTTTCACCGATGTCCTGTACCGTAAATCCTATTGTCGGCAAAGAAAGAGAATTCCAGACGAAACTGCCCCGTGTTACCAGGAAGAAAAATGTCCTGGTTTTGGGCGGCGGCCCGGGCGGCATGCAGGCAGCGATTATCGCCGCACAAAAAGGGCACAAAGTAACTCTTTGGGAAAAAAGTAATGCGCTTGGCGGACAGTTAATATTAGCGGTCGTCCCGCCGGACAAACAGGATTTAGGGAATTTTCTGACCTACTTAAAAATCCAGGTGGCCAAAGCAGGAGTTAATGTCGTGTTGAACAAAGAAGCGACACCGGACGCGGTCAAAACTTTCGCGCCGGACTCTGTCATCGTCGCGGTAGGTTCTACCCCGTTTGTTCCCGATATCCCAGGTATCAAGGGGAATAATGTAGTGAACTGCCGGGAATTTTTGGCGGGCGATAAAAAAGTAGGGAAGAATGTCGTCGTCATCGGGGCGGGGCATGTCGGTTGCGAGACCTGTTTTGCACTGGCCGAAAAAGGCGCCAATGTCACTTTGACATTTATCGAACCGGCGCTTGAGGTCAAGTACTGGATGTTTAAAAAGTACTTCCAGGATAAACTGGCAAAATATAACGTCAAGATATATCCGCAGGTGCTATACCGGAAAATTACCGATAAGGGCGTCGAACTGACGACCCGGGAAGGGGAAACAGTTTTTCTGCAAGCAGATAATATTGTTTTAGCTGCCGGTTCTACCCCCGACCGGGAATTGCCCGAAGCGCTCAAAGGGAAATATCTCGATTTCGCGGAAATCGGTGATTGCGTCAAACCCCGGAAAATACGTGAAGCCGTTGAAGAAGGAATCTGGGCTGCTGTAGACCTATAGGGCCAAACGATTATTATTTAAGGGAACGCGTATTATCCTCGCATGTGATAATCTCGAGCAGGGCAGCCTGTCCGCCATCGACGGCTTTTTTCGCCCGTTTAAGCGCCGGAATAATTTCATCGGGATGGACGATTTTTTCGGAATAACCGCCCAAAGCTGCGGCGATTTTAC
>Ga0265316_10005324_pt1 | contig 12540 bp, 13 predicted proteins | sample 4522metaG_FD_202092 | JGI IMG/M metagenome (GOLD analysis project Ga0265316, IMG submission 202092) | Rhizosphere microbial communities from Carex aquatilis grown in University of Washington, Seatle, WA, United States - 4-5-22 metaG | ecosystem: Host-associated > Plants > Roots > Rhizosphere >... | reverse complement strand
CACCCCGGGGACACCACGGCGGTCGCTTTTCCGCCTGGCGACGGTGCGCAGGTGCCGCGGGCTCTCAGCGAGGTGCCTTGCGGTTCACCACCGGCAGGATTGCGTTGATCGAGACGCCATAGAGTGGCTCGGCATTGTCGATGTCGATGTGGCTGTATGCCAGCTCGGGAATATTCTCGATCTTTGTCGTTCCCCCGGGAAGCGCGGTGGCGCGATAGCCGTTGGCCCAGTTGGGCCCGGAGATGAAGTTGATGACATGGCGGACGTTCGGAGGAATACGCACCGATTCGGTCGGGTCATAGAGGATCATCAGGGGCACGGGGGTGTTGGTCTTGTTGAGTTCGAGCGCGACCAGCACGGCGGCAAGCGCGCCCCATGAATGACCGACGAGAACGATCGGCGTCTTGCTGGCTTCGTAATCGGCACGAGTCTCGGCAGCGACCGCCCGCCACTGGTTATGGCCGAGCGAGACAGCATCGACGTTGAGCGCAGTCAGCCGCGCTGCGAGATCGTCCATGCCCGTCGAAAAGATATTGAAACCGCCGCGAAACAGATAGACGACGCCGCGTCCCGAACGCGCCGGCGTAAGCGTTGCCGGCGCGCGCACGATCGCAGGCAACAGGCCTGCACACCCCGAAAGCATGAGGGCGAAAACTGCGGTCACCGCGACGGAGGCGGTGGCGTGGAATTTCGGCATGCTCATTCAGCGAGACTCACAGATACGCCAGCAGGAACCGGCCGGAAAAGCCGGCTGCCTGCAAAACCTAAGCAAAAGCAACGGAGAAAGGAAACGGCCCGTGCAGGTTTTCCCGCAATTCCACCGGCCTGCGTCCTGTGGCGCGGTGCCGCGATCCCCTTACGATGAGCGGTTCAGCAGCCGCAGGACGGCCGAAATCGCGAGAGCGTGCAGTCGCTGGCTCTTCTCGATGTTGAGGTGACCGATATTGGGGTCGAGCTTCACCACATCGATATTCTCGAGCTTGCCCTTGAAACCAGGAGCCGGCGTGAGCGCGAGGCCATTGTCATGCGACTCGTAGAAATTGATGACGTGCTGGACGTTCTTGGGCACGACCGTTTCGGAGACCGCATCGAAATTGATGATGAGATTGACCGGAACGCCCTTGTCGGCAAGCGCATCGGCGATCTCGAGCGTGGCATCGGCGCCGAATGAGTGGCCCATGAGGATGATCGGGGTCGTGTGGCCGCGGTTCTGCCGGTACTCGGAAGCGATCTGGTTGGCGAGATCAGACCAGTCGGCATAGCTGGTGACGACCGAATTGGTCACGCCCTTGGCGTGCAGCTGATCGTTCAGGTTATCCAGGCCAAGGGAGAAGATGTTGGCCAGGCCGCGCATCAAAATGATCGTGCCGCGCGGCGGCGGCTTGGCGGCGGCGGAGGCAGCCGTGCCCGATGCGACGATCAGGATCGCCGAGAGAGCCGCACCGATTCCCTTCAAAAACGTCGTCATCGCAAGATTTCCCCACTGGCGCCCGATTAGCAAATCGCCGCACTTTCAAGATATCCAAGACGCGACTGCCGACAAGCTCGGCCATCGCCGAATGCTGTAATAGGGAATATTTGCCGCGGTGACTGTGACCGAATTAATACGTCAGTAGAGCCAGGGAACTATTCGGGCCGTACGCTCGCTGTAAACACGGTATTGATCGCCGAAGGTGGCGATCATCAACGCCTCCTCGCGGCGAACGCGGAATAGGAAAAGTACCGCAAATCCGACGAGGCCGGCCGGACCCGCGATCCAGTTCTGCAGCAACAGGGCCTGAGCCAGCGCCGACAGAAGGAAAGACGAATACATCGGGTGGCGCACCCAGGCGTAGAGGCCGTGCGTGACCAGCTCATGCTTTTCGCGGGTTTCCAGCGAAATCGACCAGTTGCGCCCGAGCTGAACATGGGTCAGCCGGAACAGCGCCAGCGCGGCGACCTCAAACAGAACACCGACCCAGCCGAGCCAGGGATGAAACCCATAGTCGGCCACAGCGGGCCATCCGCTCAGCACATAGACCAGCGGGACCACGAACTGCCCGAGCGCAGCAATCGCAAGGACGATGCGGTCGGTAATCGGCGCCGCCGCCCGCGCGACCTTGAGCCGGGCGGCACGGCGCTGGAAGGGATAGCGAATGACATACCAGCCGACAATGCCGGCGAGCCAGACCAGTCTGGCGATGAGGGACGTAAGCATGCCCGACTGACTAGCCGATTTCTTCGGCCAGTGAAACGCGAGAACCGGACGCCTTGCGTGTGCCCCAATTTCGATTATGACGCGGCGGCAGAACGGCCCGCGTGATCAGGAAATGGTTTCGATGCGTGCACGAATTGCTTTCATAGTCGGTTTCCTTGCCATCCTGCCGCTGTCCGGCTGTCTCAGCCTTGGCGGCGGCGAGACCAGCTCGGCGCCGTTCTTCACATCGTCGCTCCCGGCCACGCCCGGCGCCTTCAGCGTAAGTGAAGCGGTGAGGCTGATCTCGCTTTATCGTGCGGCAAACGGCCTCAAGCCGGTTTCGGTCGATCCGGTGCTGATGAAGATCGCCAGCGTTCACGCTGAGCGCATGGCGAAGGCCGACACCATGAGCCACGTACTGCCGGGCGAGGGAAGCTTTCAGCAACGGCTGATCGACGGCGGTTTCCGGGCGGCGATGGCCGCCGAAAACGTCGCGGCGGGTCAACCGACGCTGCCGGTCGTCCTTGAGGCGTGGCGGAAATCGCCGGGACACAACGCCAACCTGCTTCTGCCCGACGTTTCAAAGATCGGCATCGCGCTCTCGATCGCGCAAGGCAGCAAGTACAAGTACTACTGGTCACTGGTTCTCGGCGAGCCCTACACCGGGCCGGCCTATGGCGGCCCGACCGCCGGACCGGCGGTTCTGCCCGGCAGCTTCGGCATCGCCGTCGGCCACTAGAGGGACGCGCCGATCAGACGAAGCGGCGCACGGCGGCCCGCGCGGCGATTTCGGCGCGGGCGGCGGCCAGCCCGATGGTGTGGACGGCGCTACCCCCCGGCGGCCCGATGACGAGGGTGCCGACCGCCATGCGGCCCGACCAGATGTGATTGATCATCGGATGATCGGCGATGGCGCATGAATCGATCGTCGTGATGGTCGGGTCGGAGAAGATCAGCCGGGCGACGTCGAGCATGAGCTGGGCTCCCGGCGAGAAGCGGCTCCATTCCTCGTCATAGGCAATTTTCCAGGTCCACGCGGTCACGCCGGCGGCAAAGCTCACGACCATGGCGATCGGCCGCCCGCCGAGTTCGATCGAATCGATACGGGCCTGTCCCGCCGCAGCGCGAGCGGCGACGGCGGCGCGAGCGAAGTCCCGCGTTGCGACCGACGACGCCAGGGCGGTACCGCGGCGCCCCTTCCAGCCTTTCGCTTCGAGCGCCAGAAAATGCTCGAAGGATGCCTCGACTTCGGCGGGGAGGATCGCGGCGACGAAGCGCACCTCGCCGACGTCGGCAAGACGGCGAAGCTGCCGGGCATATTCCTTGCGCCGGCGGGCGGCGAGTTCGCTGCGCGGATCGCGCGCCTGCTCCGGCGCAGCGCGTTCGAGGGCGCCGCGCACGTGCTCGTCGAGAACGTCGGCGGGACTGCCGCGGCGACGAGCCGCCTCGAGCAGTGCTGTGGTGACAGGACTTTCGATCGGGACGTCGGGCGCGATGAAGCTGAGGCCCCTGGCGCGGGGCGCCAGACCTTCGAGCAGGGTCTCGACCGCAGGCCCCATCGCGTCGCGATCGACCAGCGGCAAGCCGAGCGGCGCGTAATCGTGCGCCCATAGCCGCACGGCCGGCGCAATTCGGCCGAGGCGGGCGAGGGAGAACGGGGCGAGCGCGGCAATGCGGCCGTCGAGGCCGCGGACGACGCCGATGGAAACATCCGGCGCCAGATGGCGGATGGCCGGGATCGCAAAATCAGGATGAAAGAAGACGTTGTCGCCGGCGGCGCGCAGCGCCAGCTGTTGCCAGCGCGGCACCAGCAGTTCGGCCTCGGCAACGGGGACGACCGAGATGCCGAGAGCCGGACGGGTCGCGGCGCGCTCGGGGCGGGCAAGCGAGCGCACCTCGGTGCGTTCGGGGAGGTCAACCATGACCGGGCGCCTCAACGCGGGCCGGGCGCAGTCGCAACGGCCCGAACGCGGTCAGGATCGAACAGCGCAGGCCGAGCCGCGTCGCGATGAGCGTGTAGAGCGCGATCGTTTCGACGATCAGGGACGTGGATACGGCAAAGGCGGCGCCGCTCAGGCCATAGCGCGGGATGAGATAGATGTTGAGGGCGACATTGACGACGAACGTGCCGACGTAGACCACCGCGGCAATGCGCTGTTGACCGGCCATGGCGAGCAGAATTTCCGCTGGCCCGATCGAGGCACGCACCAGGATGCCGGCGGACAGGATGAAAAGAAGCGGATAGCCGGCACCGAAGCTCGGGCCAAAGAAGAGGAGGAGCGGCCTGCCAAACACAAACAGGAAGACGGCGAGCCCGAGTGTCGGCCAGAACGTCCAGTGTATCGTGTCGCGCAGGAAGACGGCGAGCTGGGTGCGATCACCGTTGGCGTAGTATTGCGAGAAGCGCTGGGCGCTGCCGGCCTTGACGGCGTAGTAGACGAAATGCAGCAGCACGAGCGTCTTGGCCGTGGCGTAGTAGATCGCGACCTGGTCGGGCGCGGCGTAATGGCCGACGAGCATGATGTCGACGTTGGTGAGGAGATTGAACAGGCCCTCGACGATGAAGATCGGGAAGGCGATCGACATCCAGCGGCTCGGCGCATAGTCGCGCGGGCCCGGCGGCACCGCCCTTCTGACGCGGCGGGCAAGCATGAGAAGCTGGCCGACGGAGGTGAGGTAGGTGGCGGCGATGACCGCGCCCATGCCGGTCACCGCATCCGGCACCGCGCCGAGATGAACTGCCACCCACATGAAAACGAGCACAAGCAACGGGCGTACGACGTACGTCGGCCACAGGCCGAGGTCCGCCCAGTTGAAGGCGCGCGACAAACCGTCCTGGAGTTCGGCAATCGCCATCATCGGCAAAGTGACGGCGCCGAGATAAAGCGGGATCAGGTAGTAGCTCTCGAGGCGATCGCGGAAGAAGTAGAGGCCCGTGCCGCCAATGATCGCGAGCAGCGTGGCGGCGATGAACCCCTGCACGCGACTGCCAATGACCACGCCGCGCAGCAGGGCGACCTCGCCGCGCTGCAGGTATTCGGGAATGAAGCGCAGGATCGCCGTCTGGAAACCGAGACAGGCCAGCCCGCCGACCAGAACCGCGCCGACCCACACGACGACGAGGACACCGTACTGGAAATCTCCCATCCAGCGGGCGAGCAAAACCTGTGTGAGGTAGGCGATGACGCCGGAGAGCACGCGCACGATGAAGGAGAACATCGCGATGCGCCGCGAGACGGCGCGATCGTCGGCATCGTTGAGGATGGAATCGGCGATCCGGGCAATCGGCAGCGCATGCGACCGCAGGGGTGCCGGAAGCCACCTTTCAACGACGGTGACGATTGAAATACGCACGTCCTCTACTCCGCATCGGAGCAGGTGCGGCGTTAACCAAGAGGGCGCCGCACCGCCTCCTGCAACACCCAATAGGACGCGGCCAAGGCTTTGACAATTTTGAGAGAATTGCGAGTTTTATAAACGTTAACAGAGCGTTAACGGCACCGGCGAATTTCCGGCCTAGCGACCCCTGCGGGCTGAGAATCCGGCGATCGTCAACGGATTGGCGGTGAGGGCCTGCCGATCGGGCATATCGACGCGCGGCTCGCCAAGGAAGGCGTCGAGGTAGGCGGAAAAGGCGGCTTCGTCGAAGTCGCGTGCGACCAGATCGAAGCGGAGGCCGTGGGGCGCACCGGCCCCCTCGCCACCGCCGATGAGAACGGACGGGAGGAAGAAGGCGCCATAGCTTTCGGCGACAATGGCATCGGCGGGACCGGCGCCGACGACTGCGCGCAGGCGGATCAGCGATGGCCCCCTGAGGGTGACGAGGTATTCGAGAAAGCGCTCGAGATCAGCAATCGGCATGCTGGCGTCGCGTGCCACGCGGAAACAACGGACGCGCGCTGCCTCCCCGGCGAGCCCGGCGCAGCGCGCGGGATTGCTGGCACCCAGCCAGGTTGCCGGATCGCCGGTCTCCGGCGCGAACGGTCCGTGGCCGGTGAAGACGCCGGGCGGAGCGTTTGCGGCGTCGACCAGCAGTGCGGTCGCGTTCGGAATGGCGATGGCGGGCGAGCCGGCCAGCGCCACGACGTCGGCGATCGCCACCTGACGGACGACGTCGGCACGGGTGGCAAGGGCCTCGGCAGCATCGCTGCCGAGAACCGCGACGATCCCGTCAAAGGCGAAGCGCAGCGAGAGATAAGGATGCGCGAGGACCGCGGCTGCCACCGCGGCGGGGTCGGCAGCCTCGGCCGCCTCGATGAGGACACGGCCGATCTTCTGGATGCGGCCGTTGTCGACGGCGCGCAGCAGGCGTTCGAGCCCATCGGTGAGCGCGCCGCGCACGGAGCAGCAGACACATCCGGAACCGAGCGCGAGAATGTCATCCTCGGCCCTGTCGACCACGGCAGCGGTCAAGGCGGTCGTGCCAAAATCGTTCAGGATCACGGCCGTGTGCGCAAATGCCGGATCGGCCAGCAGGCGGTTGATCAGCGTCGTCTTGCCGGCACCGGTGGGCCCGACCACCAGGCTCAGGGGAATGGGCGGTTTGCGGCCGCGCGGCATGGCGCTCACTGCGCCGTGGTGTCGCCGGGCAGCAAAGGACGCAGACGCGGAAGCGGCATGCCGAGCGCGGACCCCTTTACCGGTACCGGCTGGGGTGCGTCAGCGGCCGGCGGCGGCGCGGCGGCAACGGCGGTGCCTGCGCCCGGAAGCGCCGGGTCGGCATGGCCAGTGAAAACGGGGACCGGCGCCATCAGCACGAAGCGGGGAACAAGCGCCGAGCTCTGCGCCGAGTCTCCCGCGCTGTTGTCGTCGCCGGCATCTTCTTCGACATTCGGGTGCCTGGTGCAGATTTCGTCGTGGAGGTCGGCAGGTGAACCCAGGGTGGGGGCGGCCTCGAACGAAGCGAGCTCGGGCTTCATGCCTGCCAATGCGGCCGTGAAGACATTGAACCCATCATCGAGGAGGTGCGCGGTGAACTCAGTACGCTCGGCCCCGGAGGGAGCGCCGAGAACCACCGCGATCAGGTCGCGGGTGCCGCGATGGGCGGTCGCCACGATGTTGAAGCCCGATGCGCATACGAAACCGGTCTTCATGCCGGTGGTGCCGCGGTAGCGCTCGAGCAAGGCGTTCTCCGAGCGCAGCACGCGCTTTCCCGCCCTGATCGCCGGAATGCCGAAATAGCTGCGGTACTCGGGAAAATCGTGCAGGACGGCGCGGGCGAGCACCGCCAGGTCGCGGGCGGTGGTTATCTGGCCGTCATCCGGGAGCCCGTTGGCATTGTCATAGTGCGTCGACGCCATGCCGAGGCGGACAGCGGTCGCGTTCATCTCGGCAACGAAGTTTTCCTCGCTTCCCCCCACCGTCTCGGCAACGGCGATGGCGATGTCGTTGGCGGACTTGACCAGCATCATCTTCAGGGAGTTGTCGACGTTGATGACTGTGCCGACCTTGAAACCCATCTTGGCGGGCGCCTGCGCCAGCGCATGTGCCGACACCCGCACCGGGGACGTCATTCGCAGCTTGCCGTCCCGCAACGCCTCGAACGTGAGGTAAGCGGTCATCAGCTTGGTCAACGAGGCCGGATGCCAGAGCGCGGCGGAATTCTCTTCCTTCAGCACGCGGCCCGAATCTTCATCCACCAGGATGTAAGTGGGAGGCTCAGCGGCGCGCACTGGTCCGGCCAGAAAAAGGATGCTGCCAGCGAGAATGGCAAGAGGCCGGTTCACAGCGCTTTCGGCTCGTCTGTTCGGTGGCGGCGGGGGCCACAATTTTCATCCATGCGAGTATCTGTAACTATCGGGGTTCGTGCCGGTTGGCAAAGACAGAAGCGGGCCTGTGGCAATTTTCGCGGCAGGCGGCGACAATTGTGGCAACGCTTCCTGGGGCGACGGCCGCACCCGGACCGAAATGGCAGGAATGGCGCCAACCTTGCATGCCAGAGAGATCGCAACGGCAATCCATCGATGTCTCCTCAACTCGCACAACTTACACCCCCCTCTCCCGCTCCCGCCCCTGTCATGCAGCGGGCGCGCGGACGGCTCCAGCTGACGCTGAAGACCGGTCCGCGCGGCACGTTCGCCTTCCGGGCTTATGAAGCGGGCGCGGCGAAGGCGCGATTTCCCCGCGTCGAGACCGGGGAGGCGTTTGAGGCGACGCTGATCAACACGGCCGGCGGCCTCACCGGAGGCGATCACATCACCTGGACGGTCATCGCCGAGAACGGCGCGCACGCGACGGTCAGCAGCCAGGCCGCGGAACGAATCTACAAGCGGTCCAGTGGCGCAGCGCGGGTCGAGACGACGCTCAGCGTTGGCGACGGCGCCGATCTGGCGTGGCTGCCGCAGGAGACGATCGTCTTCGACCGTTCGGCTCTCCAGCGGACGCTGAATGCGGAGGTTCATCCTCACGGGCGCCTGATCGCGGCGGAGGCCGTCGTGCTCGGCCGCGCGGCAATGGGCGAGAGCGCGCGCGCGGTCAGCGTCAGTGACAGCTGGCGCATCTCGCGCGGCGGGCGGCTGGTCTTCGCCGACGGGTTGAAACTGGAAGGCGACACGACCGTGACGCTGGCGGGCGGCGCAACCGGAAGGGGTGCCGCAGCCATGGCTACCCTCATTCTCGTGTCACCCGATGCCGAAGCGCAGATCGAGCCGGCGCGAGCGGTGGCGGCCGGTGCCGGCGGCGAGATGGGCGTTTCGGCCTGGAACGGAATTCTGACGGCGCGGCTGATCGCTGAGGACGGGCAGATGCTGAGGGCCGATCTCACCCGCTTGATCATCGCGCTCGGGCAGGCAAACATACCACGCGTCTGGAATTGCTGAGGCTGAAGGGGACGGGATGAACCTCACCGCACGGGAGAAGGACAAGCTCTTGATCGCCACCGCGGCCATGGTCGCGCGGCGGCGGCTGGAGCGCGGAGTGAAGCTCAACTACCCGGAAGCCATCGCGCTCATCTCCGACTTTGTCGTCGAGGGTGCGCGCGACGGGCGCTCGGTCGCCGACCTGATGGAAGCGGGCGCTCACGTGATATCGCGCGCGCAGGTGATGGACGGGATCGCGGAGATGATCCACGACATCCAGGTCGAAGCGACCTTTCCGGACGGTACCAAGCTGGTGACCGTCCACAATCCGATCCGCTAAACGGAGAATTTCGATGAAACTGAAACACTTTGTTCCTGCCGCGGTCGTGATGCTGGCGGCGACGGTCCCTGCCCTTGCGCATACCGGCGTCGGCCCGACGACTTCATTTTCGGCGGGATTCATGCATCCGCTGTCCGGTCTCGATCATCTGACAGTGATGGTCGCGGTGGGCCTGTGGGCGGCCCTCAAGGGCGGCAAGGCATTGTGGGCCTGGCCGCTGGCTTTCGTCGGCGTCATGCTGGTCGGTGGCGTCTTGGGCATGGCGCATGTGCCGGTACCGTTCGTCGAGCAAGGAATTCTGGCGTCGGTGGTTGCCCTCGGCCTGCTGGTCGCCGCAGCTGCCGACCTGCCGGTCGCGGTCGGCGCAGCGATCATCGGCACCTTTGCGCTGCTTCACGGGCACGCGCACGGTACCGAGATTCCCGAGACTGCTGGCGGCATCGAGTACGCCGCGGGCTTCGCGCTGGCGACCGCGTCGCTGCATCTCGCAGGAATCGCGGCCGGACTGACGTTTGGCACCCGGTTCCGGACCGCAGTGCGGTTGGCGGGCGCGGCCTGTGCCCTGGTTGGCGTTGGTCTTCTGCTCGGAGTCGCCGGATGATCCCCGGCGAGGTTTTTCCTGCCGCTGGCGAGATCGAGCTCAACGCCGGACTGCCGACAGTGACGGTGACGGTCGCCAACACGGGCGACCGACCGATCCAGGTCGGTTCGCACTACCATTTCTTCGAGACCAACGGCGCCCTCGCCTTCGAACGGGAAAAGACGCGTGGCATGCGGCTGGACATTCCCGCCGGGACGGCCGTGCGCTTCGAGCCTGGCCAGAAGCGGACGGTGACGCTGGTGCCCTACCAGGGCAGCCGGACCGTGTACGGCTTCAACCAGAAGGTCATGGGCAAACTGTGACCCGCCGGTCCGATACGCCTTCCCCGAACTGAAGAGACGACGCGATGCCCTACAAGATGAGCCGCGCCCACTACGCCGACATGTTCGGCCCGACGACGGGTGACAAGGTGCGCCTCGCCGATACCGACCTCATCGTCGAGGTGGAGAAGGACTTCACCGTCTACGGCGACGAGGTGAAATTCGGCGGCGGCAAGGTCATCCGCGACGGCATGGGCCAGTCGCAGCGGGCGCGCAGCGAAGGCGCGGTCGACACCGTCATCACCAACGCGCTGATCATCGACCACTGGGGGATCGTGAAGGCGGACGTCGGCATCAAGGACGGCAAGATCGCCGGCATCGGCAAGGCGGGCAATCCGGACGTGCAACCGGGTGTGAACATCATCGTCGGCCCGGGCACCGAGGCGATCGCAGGCGAAGGCAAGATTCTGACCGCGGGTGCGCTCGACACCCACATCCACTTCATCGCACCACAGCAGATCGACGAGGCGCTTTACTCGGGCGTCACCACGATGCTGGGTGGCGGCACAGGTCCGGCAACCGGCACCAACGCTACCACCTGTTCTCCGGGCCCGTGGCACCTCGGCCGCATGATCCAGGCGGCGGACGCCTTCCCGATGAACCTGTCGTTCTCGGGCAAGGGCAACGCCTCGTTGCCCGCCGCGCTGGAAGAGCAGATCGTCGGCGGCGCGTCGTCGCTGAAGCTGCACGAGGACTGGGGGACCACCCCTGCTGCAATCGACAACTGCCTCGCGGCCGCCGACCGCTACGACGTGCAGGTGACGATCCACACCGACACGCTGAACGAATCTGGCTTCGTGGAAGACACGATCGCCGCGTTCAAGGGGCGCACGATCCACGCCTACCATACCGAAGGCGCTGGCGGGGGCCACGCGCCGGACATCATCAAGGTATGCGGGCTGCCGAACGTGCTGCCCTCGTCGACCAACCCGACGCGGCCCTATACGCTGAACACGCTGGACGAGCACCTCGACATGCTGATGGTCTGCCACCATCTCGACCCCGGCATTGTCGAGGACGTGGCCTTCGCCGAAAGCCGCATCCGCAAGGAGACCATCGCGGCGGAGGATATTCTCCACGACATCGGCGCCTTCTCGATGATCGCCTCGGACAGCCAGGCGATGGGGCGCGTCGGCGAGGTGATCATCCGCACCTTCCAGACCGCGCACAAGATGCGCCAGCAGCGCGGTCGGCTGCCGGAAGAGACCGGAGAGAACGACAATTTCCGCGTCAAGCGCTACCTCGCCAAGGTGACGATCAACCCGGCGATCGCGCATGGGCTCGACGAATGGGTGGGCTCGATCGAGAACGGCAAGCTCGCCGACCTCGTGCTGTGGTCGCCGGCGTTCTTCGGTGTGAAGCCCGACATGGTGATCAAGCTCGGCACGATCGCGGCGGCGCAGATGGGCGACCCGAACGCATCGATCCCGACGCCGCAGCCGGTGCACTACCGGCCGATGTTCGGCGCCTTCGGCAAGTCGCTGACGCAGTCGTCGGTGACGTTCGTCAGCCAAGCATCGGTGAACGCGGGGATCGCGGAACGGCTCGGCGTCGAGCGGACGCTGCTCCCCGTGCACAACACACGGGCGGTCACGAAGGAATCGATGATCCACAATTCGGCGCTGCCGAAGATCGAGGTGGACCCCGAGACGTACGAGGTGCGCGCGGACGGGGAGCTCTTGACCTGCGAGCCGGCGACCGTGTTGCCGATGGCGCAGCGCTACTTCCTGTTCTGATGAAGCCAGGGCGGCAGTTCGGCGACCGACCCGATGACAACGTCGGCAAGGGGCGCGAGATCGGCCGCGCTGCTGTTACCCGAGGTGACGCCGATAACCAGACCGGCGGCGGCGGCGCGCGCCATTTCAAGGTCGTGGCGATTGTCACCGACGACGGCGATTTCGGATGGCGGAATCCTTTCGGCATCGGCAAAGGCAAGCACCATGTCCGGCGCCGGCTTGGGATGGACAACGGCGTCACAACCGATCACCCGGGCGATATGAGCAAGGAGGCCGGTGCCGGCGAGCGCAACCTGCGCCGCGGCGGTCGTATCGTTGGTGACCACGCCAAGGACGTAGCCCTCCGCGGCGAGAGCGCCGAGGGTTTCGCCGACGCCCGGCAATGGGACGGAATGCACCGCGCCATGATCGTGAAAGGCGCGATCCATCGCCGCCACGCCCTCGGCCAGCGCATCGGGGGCGAGGTCCGGATGCCAAAGGGCGGCAATGGTGCGCGTCGTACCGGCGCCAATGGCCGAGCCGGCACGAAAGCGTCCGGTAGCGGGATCAAGCCCGCCGGCATCGAGCAGG
>Ga0265316_10005323_pt1 | contig 12541 bp, 11 predicted proteins | sample 4522metaG_FD_202092 | JGI IMG/M metagenome (GOLD analysis project Ga0265316, IMG submission 202092) | Rhizosphere microbial communities from Carex aquatilis grown in University of Washington, Seatle, WA, United States - 4-5-22 metaG | ecosystem: Host-associated > Plants > Roots > Rhizosphere >... | reverse complement strand
TAAGATCAACCTCGTTCTTCGGATCGCGATCGACCACCGAGCTTTTTCCTGTCGCGGGATCGAACAGTTCTAACTCGACCTTGTCCCGCGATTTGTTTGTGATGAGATAAAATTTCGTTCCGTCGGGAGTGAATCGAACCGGCGAACACGTTTCCTCCGGACTGACGGAGTAGATGGAGATAAGCGTATCAGGATCTACTCGCAGGATCTCCGTCCCTCCATCGGGAGTCAGGCGCAGCCCGAGTCGCAGGTTTCCCTGCAAGTCCATCTGCCAGCCAACAACGTTTTGATCATTCTTGCGAAGGAGTGTTCGTTCCCCCGTGGTCAGATCCAACCTGTAGACATCGTGCAAATCCGCCCTCCGGTCGTTCAGCCCGATGACGATTGTGTTCGGCGTGCGTTTGGGAACATCAATGATTTCCGCGCGCACTTTTTCCATGGGGGTCAAATCGCGTGACGGTGGAACGGGCGTACCGTCAGCGCGCGGGTCAACTGCGTAGATTCTGTAATTCTCGTCCCCCCCTTTGTCCTGATCGTACAGAATGATCCTCGAGTCGCGTGACCAGAAGAATGTGCCTATCGGCCGGTTAGTATCGGCGGTAATAGGGCGTGCCTTCTCAAACGGCTCGCTCCGCTCTTTCACCCAGATGTTTCTGACGTTCATGAAGGGCTTGAGAAACGCAATGTACTTCCCGTCGGGGGAAATCTGCGCTCCGGAGATCTCCGGGTCTCCAAAAAACAGCTCTCGGTCAATAATGGGTGGCAGCTGCGAAAACGCAGACACCACCGTCAGCGCCAAGAGTGACGCCAGCATTGGAAATCGACGCATGGGATGAATCCTCCATAATTGATGAGACACGGTAGGAATGAGGGATCCCCCAATTGTACGAGAACCAGGATCCCTAAGTTGTACCAGAGGCAGCAGAATGCTAGATTATGGGGAACAAGGTACGAATTCCGGGCAAGAGGTGCATCTCCCTGATGAATCTTGAGCAGTACGGCTGGAACAAGTCGTTCGAAGAGCTCTTCCTTCAATATGCCGCCGAAGGCTGCCTGCCAGGCCGCGTCGTCGTGCATAAGGGGGAATTCCACGTTATTTCTTCGGTAGGGCTCCTGCACTGTCACGCGACGGGGAGATTGAAGTTTCTGGCCGCAGGAGCGGAGAACCTCCCCGCCGTGGGTGATTGGGTGGCAGTAAAGGCACAGCCGGGGGAATCATCCGGGACAGTGGTGGGAGTCCTTCCCAGGAAGGGACGGGTTATCAGGAGGGCTTCTGGCACAAGGACTGACGCCCAGGTGGTCGCGGCCAACGTCGACGTTGTGTTTCTTGTTTCATCGTTGGACGACGAATTCAATCCTGCGAGGATCGAGCGGTATCTCGTGATGGCCTCAGAAAGTGGAGCGGCTCCCATCGTAGTCCTCCACAAATCTGACCTTGCCATCGATCTCGATGAGGCCCGGCAAATAATCGCCGACCTGGCCCCAGGGATCCCGCTGCTTGTCACAAGTATCGTTACCGATGAGGGACTCGAAGAGTTGCGTGCTGTTCTTCGACCGGGAATCACGGGCGTGCTCCTCGGCTCATCGGGTGTCGGCAAGTCTACCATCCTCAACAGACTTGTCGGATCAGAGCATATGCGTACCAGCGAGGTACGCGAGACCGACAGCCACGGACGCCACACCACCACGCATCGCGAACTCGTGCTGCTCCCAGGAGGAGGAATGCTGATCGATACGCCGGGGATGCGCGAGATTCAGCTCTGGGGTGATGGACCCGGCCTGCAGGATGCCTTTGATGATGTCGAGGAGATTGGGTTGCAATGCAAATTCACCAACTGCCAGCACGATACAGAACCTGACTGCGCCGTTCTTCGCGCGATAGAGGATGGGCTTCTCGAAGCCGACCGGTTGACCAGCTATCGGAAACTTCAACGCGAGCTTGCACACGTAAGAGCGAAGCAAGACGTTCGCGAGAGAATGCTCTCAAAGCAGGAACAAAAAAAGCGTTCCACTGAGCTGAAACGGATACAGCGAAGGAAAGGGCTTTGAGAAGCAGTATGGAGTGACGAGACGGGGAGACTTGGAGAATGGGGGGACTTGGGGATGAGAAGATGGAAGCTGGGTTTGAACAATGAGTATGGAGTATGAAGTAAGTAGCCCGCCTGCCCTGCTTGTCGGGCAGGTAGGTAGAAAGATGGGTGGGGGAAGGGCGAAACGACAGCGGTAAGTAATTCCAAATCAAAATTCCACCTTCACAATTCCTCTGCAATCCATGACCAACATCTGCAGGACATTCGCTCTTGTTTTGCCATTCCTGGCTCTGGCTCAACTGTCCATCGCGCAGGCGTTTCACTATAGCGACCCGACAGGAGAGCCCCCTGATTTGACCTGTCATGTCGTGCACTACCGGATCGAAGTGTCTCTCGATGACAGTCAAAAATCGGTCACAGGAATTGTCACCATAACTCTCGTTCCCTTCTCCGACAGGCTTGACCGGATCGAATTCGATGCGGAACAGATGAAGATCTCCGCTGTCACTCTGCAAGGTCATTCTCTCGCATATTCGGTCTCCGAAAAGACACTCTCCATTTCCCTCGATCATCCATACTCCTGGCGGGATACACTTGCCATAACTATTTCTTACACCTGCACTCCTACGCAGGGATTGTATTTTGTCGATCATGAACCCGGAACACCAGGAGAACGCCGGCAGATCTGGTCCCAGGGTGAAGACATGTATAACCACTTCTGGTTTCCCTGCCACGATTTTCCCAACGACAAGTCGACCTCGGAAATCCTCGCCACGGTCAGAAACCCGTATACGCTGGTTTCGAATGGCAGACTCATTGACGTGAAGCATCATCCGGAAAACGGCACCACGACCTTCCATTGGCGCGAAGACCTTCCTCATGCTTCCTATCTAATCATGCTGGCTGCCGGAGAATATTCCATCCTCCATGATCAGGCCCGCACAACCCCTCTCACATACTATGTCTATCCGGGTCAGGAGTCTGACGCTCAGGCCTGCTTCAGCGAAACCCCGGCTATCATGAAGTTCTTCAGCAACCAGATAGGTGTGCCGTATCCCTGGAACAAGTATGCCCAGGTCGAGATTGCAGACTTTATGTGGGGAGGAATGGAAAACACCAGCGCAACAACGCTGAGCGACGAGAGCATCATTTTTGACAGCCGGGCACGGGTGGACGACTTGCCGACGGACCTTATAGCCCATGAGATGGCCCATCAATGGTGGGGAGACCTTGTGACATGCAGGGATTGGAGGCATCTCTGGCTCAATGAAAGTTTCGCAAGCTACTTCGATCCTCTCTACTTTGAATCAACCCGTGGACGGGACGAATTTGATATGCAAATGCTGAACGCTCAGCGGAGAGGAATCAATTCCGACAAGGCATTTGGCCGGAAACCGGTGGTGAGCGCCGAGTTCAACATTCCGAACCTGTATCCTCGCGGGGCATCGATCCTGCATATGTTGCGATTCGTTCTCGGCGACAGTCTTTTCTGGAGATCGCTGCACCACTACATCACAAAATACCAGTTCCAATCGGTCGAAACGAACGATTTCAAGAATGCCATCGAGGAGACGACTGGACAGAATTTGTATTGGTTCTTCGACGAATGGCTATACCGCGCCGGACATCCTGTCTTCTCTGTTTCTTATGACTGGGTCGACAGCCTGAAGATCCTCAGGCTCAATGTACGACAGGACCAGCCTCTCGACAGCCTGACAGGGGTCTTCCGGATGCCCGTGGATGTGGAGATAACGACGGAAAGGCAGGTGACAACTCACCGCCTGGAGATACACTCGAGGGACTCTGTCTTCACTTTACCGTGCATGGAGAAGCCGCGATTGGTGATTTTCGACAAGGGTAATTGGATCCTGAAAGAATTAGCCTTCGACAAACCTCGCGAAGAATGGCTGTACCAGGCATTGCACGCGCCTCGTGCAGTCGACAGGATCCTGGCAATCAACCATTTCACATTGGACCTTGATAGGGAAGATGGAGTTCCAGTCTTGTGCGAATTGCTTTTGCATGATTCATTTTACGGGGTCCGACGCCAGGCAGCAATGGCTTTGGGCGAGTTGTTCATCAACAACGACAGCCTTCAGCGAGCCAAGACGAATTTCCTCGCACAGGCCTGCAGTGATTCAAATCCCCATGTACGATTGAGCGCCATGGTTCAACTGCGCACCTGCCACGGGGATGCTGTCCTGCCGGCGGTGTATAAGGGTCTTCGTGATTCGAGTTACAACATCGTGGCGTCAAGCCTGAAAACACTGGCGCTGGTCGATTCATCCGGCGCTGTGGACACGTTGCAGCACTATGTGAACGTCCCTTCACGTCACGACGTGATCAGCACCGCCGCACTTCAGGCTCTCGCTTCGGTGGACTCCAACCGGGCGATCGGGTGTGCCCTATCGATGACGAACCCGTCGTATCCATCGGAGCGGCGTTACGCTGCGCTTCAGGTACTTCGCGGGTTCACCTCTGCCAGGGATACGCTGCTCGGAATGTGCAGGGAGTTTCTTCACGATCGGAATAACCGCATCCGGTCCAAGGCAATCGGTCTATTGGGCGAATTCGGAGAGGCCAGCGCGATCATTCCGCTTCTCGAACCGATTGCTGCGGACAAGACGAACGCCTCCTCGGAAGACGCACAAAAGAGCATCGAGCGGCTGAAGAACTCGGCTCATTCAGTTGATCAGTAATGGAGACTGTGGAAGGAACTCGTGCAGTAGAGGTGTGGGATGGGGGTCAATCTTTCATTTCGATCCTTCGGATCTCATCCCGTAGTTGTGCGGCCTTTTCGTAGTTCTCTCGTTCAATCGCCTCCTGGAGTTGTTCACGCAGTTGTTCAAGGTGTTGCGCCTTGGACTGCGGTTTTTGTTGCTTCGACTTGGATTTTGCAGGTGAGGGGGAATTCAAATCCTGTTTCGGCTCCTCTTCTTCCTCCTCATCCGGAACGAAGGCCGCCTCATCCATGACGTTTGTGGCAACATAGATTTGCACGCCGTAGCGCACGGCAAGGGCGATTGCGTCGCTTGGACGGGAGTCGATGAGCTGGTTGTCGATGTTCAGCTTCGCGTAGAAGGTGCCGTCACGAAGCTCGTCGATGACGATGTCGGAGAGTTCAGCCCCAAACGCCGTAATAATGTTCTTCATGAGATCATGCGTAAGCGGACGGGGCGGTTTGATCCCTTCCATTTCCAGCGCGATCGACTGCGCTTCGGCTGCACCGATGATGATGGGTAGTCGGCGATTGCCGTTCACTTCCCGCAAGATCAGCGCGAAGGCTCCGCCGCTCGCCTGGCTGGTTGACAACCCCAGGATATCCACTGCAACCCTTTCCACGCCTCACCCCTGATATCGCACATCGTTGATGCAGCCGTTATTTCGCCGGCAATCGATTGACGGCATGCACATATGCCCACTCACTTGCCAAGGGATTCCTTGATACGAGTGGTGAGTTCGGGAAGGATCTCGAAGACATCACCCACAACGCCATAATCGGCTACTTGAAAGATCGGTGCATCCTTATCTTTGTTGATCGCCACAATATACTTAGACGAGGACATTCCTGCAAGGTGCTGCACTGCCCCGCTGATCGCACACGCGATGTAGAGTGAAGGAGAGACGGTCTTGCCGGTTTGTCCGACCTGCTCAGAATGCGGCCGCCATCCGGCATCCACCACCGCACGGGAGGCGCCCACGCCTGCCCCAAGTACGGCGGCAAGTTCCTCGATGAGATGAAAATGTTCGGGTCCCTTCATTCCCCTGCCGCCCGACACCACGATATCGGCCTCAGCGACATCGGGCCTGCCCGTTGCAACTTTTGTCTCTGTCACGACCGTGGTCAGCATCTCCTCCGGAACCGGAATGTCCTTTGACTCCACCTGCGCCACGCCGTTGTGCGTTGTCACGCTGAAGACATTGGGACGTAGTGTAAAGACCTTCACCGGCGTTGTAACCTTTACGTCGATGACTGCTTTTCCCGCATAGACCGGCCTGGAGGCGAGGATCTCCCCTTGATGAACAGTCAGTGCCGTGCAATCTGTTGCAAGTCCGGCCTCGAGTGCCACCGCAACGCGGGGCGCGATATCCTTCCCCATTTGTGTTGCGGAAAGAACAACAGCCTGCGCTCCGATTGATCGTGCAACAGCAGCGATAATTTCCGCCCAGGCGGAATTCGCATGACGTGCATAGCGGGGAGAATCGACCGCGATGACCTTCGCAGCTCCGTAGTTGCCCAATTCAGATGCCGTTGCTGCAATGCCGCTGCCGATGACGAGGGCAGTGCAGCTCCCCCCTGACTGATCAGCAAGACTACGAGCTGTGGACACGGCTTCGAATGATGACTTCTTAAACCTTGTCTCACGCTGTTCTGCAAACACGAGCACATTCATGATAAATCCCGCCTTTGTCCAGTGAGATTAGATAACCTTTGCCTCATCGTGCAGGAGCCGCACGAGTTCGGGGACGGCTGTTTTGTCGGTCCCGACAATCTTCCCGGTTCCTTTTGAAGGAGGACGGCGCATCGTCACCGCTTCAACGCGTGGGGAACTGGCGGCTGCATTCTTGACTTCGATAGGCTTGCTCTTCGCCGCCATGATCCCCTTCAGTGAAGGATAGCGCGGCTCATTCAACCCTTTCTGCGCAGTGAAAACCGCCGGGAGTTTCGTTTGAACAGTCTCCTGTCCGCCTTCGATTTCCCTTTCACAGACGACCGTCCCGTCATCCCGCACATCCATTTTTATGACGACCGTGACCGACGGGAGCTTGAGTAATGCCGCAATAAGAACACCCACCTGCGCGTCATCATAGTCGATCGATTGCTTGCCAAGGAGGACGACCTCAGGCGCGATGGTTTTGATTTCCTCCGCAAGACCAAAGGCAACACCAAACGAATCACGCAAGCCATCGTCTTTCAGGAGCACGGCCTTGTCAACCCCCATGGCGAGCGCTTTCCTCAGGGTGTCTTTGTGTGCTTCAGATCCCAGACTGATCGCCGTCACCGTTCCTTTGAACTTCTCACGGAGCCGGAGCGCTTCCTCGACGGCAAATTCATCATAGGGACTCAGCATATAGTTGACTCCGGCTTTGTCAATAGTGACATTGTCGGGAGCAACCTTGATTTTCGTTTCCGTATCGGGAACGTGATTGATACAGACAACGATGTTCATCCTGCCTCCTGGTAATTAGCGAGAGGAAATATAGCGAGGTGGGAAAATAAAGGCAACAAATCAGAAGCAGTCGTTGACATTTTTCCTCTTTTTACGTACATTTATTGTTACGTGAAATTCGATACCGTTTACCATTGCAGGAAGGTCTCATGGCACAGCATCAATCGGCCGAAAAGCGAGCGCGTGTTTCCAAGCGCCGTGCTGTTCGGAATGCACAATGGAAATCAAAAATGCGGACGGCGATCAAGCGGGTTCGCGACGCAAAAGACAAAGAGCATGCACTGCCTGAGTTAAAGAAAACGGGAAAGTTGCTCGACCAGCTTGCTGCAAAAGGAGTCATCCACAAGAATAAGGCAGCGAACGACAAGTCGAAACTCACCCGCTTCGTAAACCGCCTCAAATAAAGGTACACACAGAAAAGCCTCTCCGCACGCGAAGAGGCTTTCTCGTCTTACGCCTCTCGACTCTTTATCCAAACAGTTGTTTCCGGATCAACTCCTCAATTTCCTCTATCCGCTTGCTGAACACCTCTTCCTCGTCGGGGTTTTCTTCGATGAGGGCCCGGTATGCCCGAATTGCCTCGCCATATTGTTCCTGCTGCACATAGATCTCTGCCAATGTACGGCTGACCATCCGGGACGAATCGGCGTCCTCATCGTCCCCCGTGCCCGGCTGTTGTTGATCCTGAAAACTCTGATCCGGGACGATCTTCCGCGCATTGCGCAGTTGCGCTTCCAGGTCGTCCAACGCCGAGCTCTTCTCCTCGTCTCCGGGAGCAATATCCAGCGATTCATCCGGAACCACCGTATCACCCTCCCCAATCCTCGGCTCCAGATTATCGATGCCGGTTTCCCGTTGAGACTCGAGCCTTTCAATAGCATTGGCAATCACCGGTGAATCCGGGAGAAACTGATGAGCCCTCCGGAAGACGGCAAGCGCATCAAGAATTTGGCCTGCCTCCTCGTAACAAGTTCCCAGAATATACTGTCCGGTCGCGTACCAGGGAAACTTTTCCGCACCTGCGAATGCGAGATCAAGGGCCCCTGAAACATCGCCGGAGGCCAGGAGTTCGGACGCACGTTGAGCGAACCGCGGATCTGCGACAGGATCCACAGATGAAGTGTTTTGCTGTGCCATGGAAGCAATCTCTCCGGTGATTACTCTCAGCTGACCTTGGTGCTCAATTGCCGTGCAACCCACGCATGCTTCACAGACATGACCGAAACAAATGTAAACCCGAGACAGAACAGAAGCTGGAACGGCACTGCAGCAATCTCCAGGAAATACAGGGACGAAACAACGCCGAACAAGCAATACACCGCCAGGATGATCTCAATCACTACCGTGGAACTGATTTTCACTGGAACGTACTCCTTGTCTGTCCATGAATCCTTCTTGTTCCGAATGCTGTACTTGGGAGTCCTGACGAATTCGCTCCTTCTCTTAAACAACCCTTCAATCACTGCCCGACTGTTGTTGACCGCGAAACCCATACTCCCCGCCATGAAGACAGGGAACAGGAAAATCCGTCGCCGCCAGTCGGCATAGACATCCTTTTGTGAGAACAGATAAAACAGGAACGACCCGATGAAGGCAAACACAAACACCGACATAAAGGTGAAATACGCATCGTAATTGCCCTGGTGCTTGATGAACACAAGCGGAACATTCAGGATTCCCGCAAGAACGATGAAGGGGAACACGAGGTTGTTCGTGAGGTGGAATGTTGCGTGAACCTTGATGCCCAGAGGAAGCTTCGATTTCCAGACGATGGGCAGGATTTTTCTGGCCGTTTCGATTGCGCCTTTTGTCCAACGGAACTGCTGCGATTTGAGCGCGTTGATTTCCGAAGGCAGTTCCGCCGGCGAAGTGACATTGTTGAGATACTTGAACTTCCAGCCGCGAAGCTGTGCACGATAGCTCAGGTCGAGATCCTCGGTAAGCGTGTCTGATTGCCAATTCCCCGCATCTTCGATACAGGAACGACGCCAGACACCGGCTGTCCCGTTGAAGTTGATGAAAAACCCCACCTTATTCCGCACTGCCTGCTCAATTACAAAATGTCCATCGAGAGCCATTGCCTGCGTCCGCGTGAGGAGAGAATACTCCGAGTTGAGATGCTCCCACCGGGTCTGCACCATGCCCACCTTCTGATCTTCAACAAAGTACGGGATGGTTTTCAAGAGGAAATCCTGCCGGGGAATAAAATCTGCATCGAAAATTGCAATGAATTCGCCTCTTGCCGACTTGAGGCCTTCGCGAAGAGCGCCGGCCTTGTAGCCCTGGCGGTTTTCCCGGCGGACCTGTTTGATGTCAAAACCCTGTTTCCTGTACTGCTCAACGTGGTTTGCCACGACTTGCACAGTCTGGTCCGTTGAATCATCCAGGACCTGAATCTCCAGCTTGTCCTTCGGATAGACCATGGCGCACGCGGAATCAATAAGACGGCCTACGACGTAGATTTCGTTGAACACCGGCAATTGGACAGTCACAACCGGATAGGTTGTGATTTCCGCAGCCGGAAGGCTCTTCTTCGATTTGAATTTCAAATAATAATAGATCATGATAAAACCATGCGATCCAAATATGAAGAGGACCGTGAGCGAGAACATATAGGTAAACAGGATGAGTTCAGCCATGATTGATTCGCAACTGTGCCTCTGATGTGATACGATGGTGAAGGTTTCGGTCGTTCTTCCCCCGCACTACCATCCCGAAACCGTTTCGAGAAGAATATCTTCAGTAAGTTTTCTGGTCGCTTCCTGGATGCCCGCGTCGCGTTGGGAAATTCCTCCTCCCCCCGTGTCATAATCGCCCCATTCGGAGAAAGTTTTCTCCCACACAGTCCGTCGGAGTTTCTTATCCTGGAAGGCAACCTTGACAGACATGGTAATTCTACGTTTGCTGACCTGTTCCGGCGCCGCCTCCTGCCCTTTTTGGATGCTGGACGGCGCATCGGAAACGGAAGTAATAGTTCCCTCAAGCACTGCATCCGATGTCCGACGGTCGGCAACCTCCAGACTGTTATCGTTCAAGAAGAGATTGGTCAGTGCCGTCGTGAACTGCTCCCGCAGTCCCGGTTCGCCCAGTCCGGATTGATCATCAACCAATGGGATACCGATGGTTTTCAAATGTGGCGGCACCGAAGCGCCTGTGAAGGAATAACATCCCGGCATCATGATCGCCGAAATGATCCCCGCCAGAACTGCCGCAACGAAAGCCGACTGTTTCACTCGAGATCGTACTCCTTGATCTTTCGATACAGCGTGCGCTCGCTGATATTCAGCGCCCGGGCAGCGACCCGGCGATTCCCCTTATAGCGTTCAAGCGCCTCCGTAATCATCCGTTGTTCCATGTCCTGGAGTGAGAGTGTCTTTGACTCCGGACCATTCTGCACGCCGTTGCCGGAATCCACGTTCTCGTCCGATTGCCTGCGTTGGTCAAGGAACAGGTTTTTCAGCTCGACGAGGTTTCCCTTGATGTCAAGCAGGGCGCGGAAGATCAGTTCACGCTCCGCCTGCTCGACACTTTTCCCGACAACCGGAACAGGGAGATGACGGTCTTCTTCAGGAATTTTGTAATTTTTGAGGTATTTCTTTACCATCTCCGGTTCAATGTATTTCCCTTGCTCGAGCACGAGCATGCTTTCCACGACATTGCGCAACTCACGGACATTGCCCGGCCAGTGATATGATTCGAGGAGACGCATTGCCCCAGGGGCAATGCCGCCAAATGTAATCTGATGCTTTTGCGAAACCTCTTCCACAAAATGCCGGAAGAACACGGGAATATCCTCGGGTCGCTCCCGCAAGGGAGGTACGACAATATTCACGGACCGGAGACGGAAGAACAAATCCGTCCGAAAGCGTTCGTGCCGCACTTCCGCTTCGAGGTCTTTGTTCGTCGCCCCGATCACCCGCACATTGACGCGTTTCGGAACAGACGAGCCGACTCGTTGGAATTCGCCATTTTCAAGAACTCGGAGGAACTTCACTTGGGCTGCGAGCGGAAGTTCGCCGATCTCATCAAGGAAAATCGTCCCGCCGTCGGCGAGTTCAAAATACCCCTTCCGCTGGTCCGAAGCGCCCGTAAATGACCCGCGCTCATGACCAAAGAGCTCACTCTCGATGATTCCTTCAGGGATCGCGCCGCAATTCACTGTGACAAACGGACGGCGGCTCCGGGCGCTGGCGTTGTGGATCGCCTTTGCCACCACTTCTTTCCCTACACCGCTTTCGCCGCTGATCAAGACGGTAATATCCGTCGGGGCCACCTGCGCAATGACATCCACGATCTTGCGCATCGCAACCGATTCGCCCAGGATCTCGGGATTCTCGCGATCCTGGGACGTTTCCTTTTTCATCGCGGCATCTTGCATATTATCGCGGTACCACTATTCCGTTGACATGGAACTGATCGCGGATGAGATCACTCTGCTCACGCGCCTTTTCTGCAGTAGCGTAATTTCCAACTCTGACGACATGCAACACATGGCCGTCCCGCTCCTCCTTCACAACCTCCACAACATACCCTGCGTGTTCCAAATCTGTCCTCACGCGCTCCGCATTCTCGGCGAGGCTAAACGCCCCGACCTGCACAACAAACCCATCCGCGGCAATTTCTCCTGTGGGCTTCTGTGCTAGAACAATACCAGCGGTTCCTGCATTTGCGGACGTTGAAACACGATTTGTCTCCGCCGAAACGTGAGGCTGTGATACGCGTGTCGTCTGTGCCACAATCGTCGGGCTTCCATTGCGTCCAACGGAATCCTTTTCCTGCAGAGCCACCACCGGACCCGCATTGAGCGGCTGTATTTTTGACCCGGCAGCAACAAGGTCTTCTCCTGTTCCTCCATGCGCGTATGGCGAGTTCGGATATTCCTTGCGGAGTCTTTCCATCCGGAGCTCCGCGGTCCGCGTAAAACCAACCGCTTCATAAAACCGGGCAAGTCTGTAGAGCGCATCGTCGGCCCACTCGCACTGCGGAGACGTTTCCAAAATACTCTCATAAATCCGGGCGGCTTCCGAACCATCGGTCGACAGAATGGCCTGGAGATATCGAACACCGGGATCGTCAGGATTCGCTGCTACGAGAGCAGGAAGTTCATTCCTGACCTGTTCCGTCTCTCCTGCCTTTATTCGGGCGAGGTAGTGCTTAATATCGGGAACATTTTCCTGAGCGATGGCACTTGAGACGACAATCAGCATTGTCATCAGGAGCGCAATGTTCTGAAAGTTTTTCATGCCGCCTTTTCCTCTGAAGTGCTTCCCGAAGCCGCCTCTCGCCGCCCGAACAAGGTTGCCGCGTTGGCACGTTCGATGGCAATGTCCACGTATTCTC
>Ga0265316_10005321_pt1 | contig 12542 bp, 10 predicted proteins | sample 4522metaG_FD_202092 | JGI IMG/M metagenome (GOLD analysis project Ga0265316, IMG submission 202092) | Rhizosphere microbial communities from Carex aquatilis grown in University of Washington, Seatle, WA, United States - 4-5-22 metaG | ecosystem: Host-associated > Plants > Roots > Rhizosphere >... | reverse complement strand
GACGTCACCGGCTGCGAAAATACCGGGAATATCGGTCTCCATCCGTTCGTTCACATTTACCTGTCCGAACTGGTTTAAAGCCACAGTACCCTTCAAAAAGGTGGTATTCGGAATCATGCCCACTCTTACCAGCAACCCTTCCACTTTAAGGGTGCTTTTATGGCCTGTTTTTACATCAGTAAGCTCTACTGATTCCACATGGCTGGCACCGAGCACTGCTTCTATTTTCGTGGCGACCCTGATTTCCAGTTTTGGATTCGCCAGAGCTTTCTCTTGCAAGGTCTTGTTCGCCAGCATCTGCGGCATTAATTCGATCACGGTTACCTTCGAGGCTAATCTGGTGAGAAAGAGCGCTTCGGTTAGACCTGAGTCCCCTGCGCCTGCTACCGCTACTTCTTTACCGGCAAATTTCGCGCCGTCGCACGTGGCGCAATAAAATACGCCTTTATTGGTTAATTCGGCCTCGCCGGGTACGCCGATCTTGCGAGAGTGTGAACCGCTGGTAATAATGACCGCTCTGGTAGTGAAATCACCCTGTGCCGTTTTGACTGTTTTCTCATCTTTGCCGGCAACGATTTTTTCGACATCTGCCATCTGTAATTCCGCGCCGAACTTGGCGGACTGCATCATCATATTGGAACCTAATTCGGAACCCAGCACACCTTCCGCAAAACCGGGATAATTCTCGATCCATTCGACGTTCATTAATTCGCCGCCGGGCGTTTCTTTTTCCAATATCAATGTGCGCAGCTTCGCCCGTGCTGCGTAAATTCCCGCTGCCATCCCTGCCGGTCCGCCGCCGATAATAATTACATCATATTGTGGTGCCATCCTTTTCTTTCTCCTTAGTGGTTTTCGATATAATTCGCTATCGAAAAATTCTCATTCATTTCTAATAAATTTATCTTATCAGAAAAGATGAGATGCTAACAAATTCATTCGTCTGGTGTATAAAGAGTTAGTATTCAAGTCTCCCTCCATATTGGGCTTACAGTCCCGCAGGAGCGAACCGGAGATTAATAGAGAGTGCAACAGTTGAAATTATTTCGATTTTAGATATTTTAATTTGTTTGGGATTTGAATATTGGTATCTGGAATTTCAGGAATAAAAAAGAAGGGGGCTTTTTGAAGTGCCCCCTTCTTGCTGTAAAACCTTTATAAGATATTTAATGGACTGCGTTTAAAAGTTCCGTGACAACGGTATTGATCTCTTTGCCGTCCGCTTTACCTTTCAGTTCGGCAATGACCTTCGGCATGACTTTGCCTTTGTCACTCGGGCCGTGCGCTCCGACTTCTGTAATGATTCGTTTGGCTAAAACGGCAATTTCTTCCCGGCTGGCCTGTTTGGGCGCATAGGATAATAGAACGTTTAATTCTGCGTCTTCCACTGCTACCAGATCCGGTCGGTTCCCCGCCTTATAAGCCTCAATGCTTTCACGGCGTTGTGTAATTTCCTTTGCGAGGACAGCCAGCATATCAGCGTCATTGAGCTCGGCCTGTTTGGCGATTTCAGAGATCGCATCTGGCGATAGTTCTAACTCAGGATGTCCCTCAAGCTGATTAAGATCAGTAATTCCCGCTTTCTGATAAGCTGCAACTACTAATTTGTTCTTTTTGGTGTCTTCAGCACGTTTAGCATTTGCTAAGACCATGCGGATAGTACCAAGTTTAACCTTGTCACCACTTTTCAGTGCCAGCTTGAGGTCTTCGTTAAATTTAACTTTTAAGGACGCTTCCACTTTCGCTTAATACCCTTATTATTAAACGCGCTTCTTTGCGACGCGCGTACTCTTGCGACGTTTCGCGGCTGCTTTGCGCTTGCGTTTGATACTCTTTTTCTCAAAATACTCACGATGGCGCACTTCACTCAGGATGCCATCCTGTTGTACTTTGCGGGTAAACCGGCGCAATAAGCTTTCAAAGCTCTCATTACCACCCGCCACCACATTGGTCACACACTTCACCCCCTTTTGGTCTCAATTACAGTTGTGTGACTGCAGACTTTTTTATTGTATGACGGTAACCTACAATATGTCAAGAAAAGGTAACTGGTAATTATTATCACGTAAAAGATGGTTCTCCGATTCCACAGAATTATCAACATTGATAAAAGACGGCAGGTAATCCGGCATGTTATTGTATATTTGTGAAGATGAAAATAAAAGCCGTATTGTTCGATCTGGACGAGACGCTATTCGACCGGAAATTAGCGCAGAAAGCAGTTTTAGCGCTGATGATGAAACAATTGCCGGAGATGTTTGCCGGTCTGGCGCCGGACCCTGTGCTGGCGGCATTTTTAGAGTCCGACCGCGTGACCACCGAGGTTTTTAACCTTGGTGTTCCCTCCGACAGCATGCGTAACTCCCGCAGCAAGCTGTTTCTGCAATTACTCGGCCTCAATGAAAACCACGCAGGGGTGATCACTAAAATGTATGTAAAAGATTATCCGACGGTGAAAACACCGGTCGACGGGGCGGTCCCGCTGGTGAAAAAATTGAGTAAAAACATGACTGTGGGTGTTGTGTCGAACGGGTTGCCGGATGTGCAATATACCAAGCTGGAAACGCTCGGCCTGCGCGACCTGTTTTCCTGTATCGTACTATCGGAAGAATTCGGCGTCAGAAAACCGGATGCCAGGATTTTCCACCATGCCGCGTCACTACTAAAACTGCAGCCTTCGGAGTGTCTGTATATAGGGGATTCGTATCCAATCGATATAATCGGTGCGAAAAATGCCGGACTACAGGCTTGCTGGTTGAACCGCGAAGGATTAAAACCGCAGGATGAAAATATCCGGCCGGACTTTGTGATTAGCAAATTGCAGGAATTCGGAGCCATACTCGAGCATTAAATATCTCATTCTGAGAGAATTATAACTGAGCTTGGTATTTTGTATTTTAGATTTTTTTAGGATTTCGATATTCGGATATAAGGTTCGTTGGATTACCTGATTATTTTCCCCTTTTAATTATTTCCCTCGCAGCGATGACACCGGAAGCCGATGCCTGGATCAAACCGCGGCTGACACCGGCGCCGTCGCCGGCCGCGAAGATATTATCGATCTCTGTTTCCATGTTGACGTTCAATTTCAATTTGCCCGAATAAAATTTGACTTCGACACCATATAACAACGTGTGGGGGGAGGCTATACCGGGCGCTAATTTGTCCAATGCATTCAGCATTTCAATGATGCCGGTCAGGTGACGGTACGGCAAAACGAAACTGAGGTCGCCGGCAACCGCATTGGTCAGGGTGGGACGGACTAGTCCCCGCTCCATCCTGGCGGCAGTTGAGCGCTGTCCATGTTTCAGATCGCCGAAGCGCTGTACCAGCACGCCGCCGCTGAGCAGATTGGCCAGCCGGGCGATGTATTTACCGTAGGCGATCGGCTCATGGAATGGCTTGGTAAAAGTAGTGCTGGTGAGGATAGCAAAGTTGGTATTTTCTGTCTTGATATCAGCATAACTGTGCCCATTGACGGTCAGCACCGGGTCGGAACCGCCGGTTGATTCCATAATGACCTCACCAGCAGGGCACATGCAAAACGTCCGGATACGATCGTCAAAATGGGGTGAAATGAATTCCAGTTTGGCTTCATAGAGGACGCTGCTTAATTCAGCCATGACAGCATTCGGCACTTCCACCCTGACACCGATATCGATGGGATTAATTGAAGTTGTCATATTGAGACGTTCGGCCTCGCGCATCAGCCAGTCAGCGCCTTCTCTCCCCGGCGTAAGTATCAGGTAGCGGCAATTAATGTGCTCGCCTTTTTCGGTGACAATTCCCTCCACGCGGCCTTTTTCTACCAGAATATCCGAAACTGCTGTCTCTACTGTGATTGTTAGTCGTGCTGCTAGGTAATCCCGCATCGATTTCAGCACGTGACAGCAGTGTTCTGTGCCCATATGGCGGATCGGCACAGGAGTAAGGTGTAATTCCGCCAGCGCGGCACGGTGGGCAATTTTGGCTACTTTACTGCCTGTGCCGTAGACTTTTTTAGGCGCGCCGAAGCGCAGGTAGATATCATCGACGTATTTAATCAGGGTTTCGGTGGCTTTTTGCCCGATGTATTCCTTGAGATGGCCGCCCACCTGCGAAGAAAGGGTTAATTTACCGTCGCTGAAAGCACCCGCGCCGCCCAGTCCGCAAACTACGTTGCAGGGGGAACAAGATACACAGGAATTACCGTGGTTGCGTGATGGACACTGCCGCCGGTCGATATCCCGGCCTTTTTCGATCAGCAGTACGCTCAATGCGGAAGATTGCGCGATTTCCAGCGCCGCGAAAATTCCGGCAGGTCCGCCCCCGACAATGATGACGTCGTAATGTTTTATCATTGCTTCACCTACCGTCATTGTATAATTGACTCATCCAAGCGTCAAGGAACTACGTTTGTTTATTGCTTCTCGCGGGTTTTTTGCTGCTTATAGAATTTGACCATTTTGGCGGCGGCATTGGCGGCCCGGGTGATATTAGGATAGACCGGAATACTTTTCTCTACCAGCCTGTTTTTAAACTCGGTGAATATACCGGTGATCCTGCCGGTCGGGTCTTTTTCGCCGCTGCTTCTGTCATAGAGAATGGCGAATAACGGTTTGGATTTCATATCATCGAACGGGAATTGCGTTATTAAAGAATCGACGGTTAAAGGTCCGCGGCTGCCCCTGGGCACGATAAACACAATGTTCAGGTCGATAGCGGCGTGCGCCGCCATCATTTTGGAGAGCGCTTCAGCGCCCACGCCGCCGGGCAGGATGGAAAAATCAGCAGGATTACTGATCCAGTCCCAGACCGGATTACCCTGTTTTTTCAATTCTTCCCTGATCTCCGCCGGTAAGGGAATTACATCTAGTCCAGCTTCCTCACAGAGGTCAGCGGCCAGGACGCTGCCTCCTCCTCCTCCTCCCGCCACACCGACATGATTCCCGTAGGCTGGCGGGAGGAAATAGAAAGCGGCGGCGACATCAATCATTTCTTCGATATCGGAGACCGTGACCGCGCCTGCCTGCTTCATGGCTGTTTTCCAGACTTCCGTAGAACCTGCCAGCGATGCAGTGTGAGAGGCCGTGGCGCGCGTGCCGGATTTGCCCCGGCCGCCTTTGAGAATAATAACCGGTTTCTTCGCGGTTGTTTTACGTAAAATATCAAGGAATCTTTTCCCGTCTCGCACACCCTCTATATATAATACAACCAGCTTTGTTTCGTCATCCTGAGCGAAATATTCAAGATAATCGCATTCATTAAAATCAACCGCGTTGCCGTAGCTGATTCCTTTGCTGTAATGCATGCCGCGCGTACCGGCAGTTTCGATCAGTTCATATGCCAGCGCGCCGCTCTGTGAGATCAGACCCATTGGGCCGGGGATATTGGACATGCCGGGATCCCAGGACATGCCCCAGCCTGGATGATAAACCCCCATACAATTCGGACCGATGATGCGGATACCGGCAGCTTTTGCTCTTTTCAGCATTTCTTTTTCCAGTTCGATCGCGTCCTGCCGTCCAGTTTCGGCAAAGCGGGCGGTGAAAAAATGGATGCATTTAACACCTTTCACAGCGCAATCATCGAGCAAATTCAATACTTGCGTAGCCGGAATCGAAGAAATCACGAAATCAACATTACCGGGAATATCACGCACTGAAGGGTAGCATTTTATGCCGCGCACTTCCTGATACTTTGGATGAACCGGATAGATTTTTCCTTTAAACCCCAGCTTTAAGAGAGCAAGGATAAAGCGGCCACCATCACCGGTTTCGGATGCGCCGGCGACCGCGATTGATTGCGGGTGCAGTATCTCTTCTAATGGATTTGGTGACATGAACAGTCCTCCTCATGTGAGCACAAGCGACATTGTTAAACAACGATCGTTGCAATGACCTTTATTAGCGGGGATTAGTGTTTTAACGCAGGCTAATTCGTATTGAATCAAAGCTGCGAGTAACGTACTACTTTTTTATCATACACACTTTTTATCACTCACCGCAAGGAATGAAAGAGGCAGTTCAGGTTCATTTTTAGTCGACAACTATTTTATTTCCTTTAGTTCAACACGGAACGACTAATGATAAAGAACGGAGACGCACCGGCAGGGACACCTTTGCCACTGGAGTCAGATATTGCGAATTATTCTTCACACCGTAACGATAGCGTAGCCTCGTTTTGACATCAGATAAGTATTGGTGGCGATGGCATTTATATCGTGGTTGAGCATAGACACTACCACGATTGTCGATTGAATATTGGCATTATCCAATGCCTTGTAGATAGCCAGTGTGGCTGGATTGACCGTGACGTTATTCATCAGATTGACATATTCGATGTTCAATAATTGGGAAAGTATTTTCGGCGCGTCTCCTTCAACTGAAGCAAGACGGGCGATATTCGCTCTTAACCGGCTGACCGCTGGTGTATGTAAATACCGCGCCGGGTTGGCGTAAAGCGTTATTTCCTTTGTAATTTCCATGGATTGTAACACTATACGCCTGGGCTGTAATGTCGGCGTTACCACTTTGACGCCGTTTTGATCGTAAGCAGTGATTACAGTCGGAATCGATTCTCTGGCCAGAGAAATCGCCGTGGTAATAATTTTTTGTGATAGTTCATCAGCCTCTTCCGCATTCGCAGCGGCCAGGTTAATAAGTAATACAGCAGGCTGTCCATGAAACTCGACAAATTCCTTGGAAATCAGTTTGTTATATTTGACGGAATGCTTCCAATCGATGTTTTTCAGTTCATCACCCGGCTGATATATTTGGCTGCCGTAATATTCGATGCCTCTTCTATAGGCGAACTGCGGTTTGACCGTGCTGACGTTGGAAATCAACGGCAGCAATCCCGGTTTGGTAGCGGCCAGGTATCTTTTTGCCAGCCAACCGGCGTACCTGGCACGTGGGATGACGATGAGCTGGAGCGGAGAAAATTGAAATTGAAATTGAGTCAAACCCCAGCAGTCAGTCATGTATGCCCGTAATTGGACCTCGGACGGTCCTGACAATGAAGGTGATAAATAGAGTTTCAAGACAATATTTTCCTGAACCAGCAGTAATTCCGGCGTGTGGATTTTTAACCACTGATAAGGCGATTCGACAAAAAGCATGCCCCCGAAACCGGTCTGGGAGAGTAAATTGATTTGCAGGTCAGCGGAGGCACCTGCCAGCATGCGTTGCTGAATCTTCTCCGCGATCACGGATTTGGCTGATATTTTATAGATCGAAAGCCCGATCAGAACACCCAGGAAAAGGATTGCGATAGAACCGGCCAGAACCAGTGCATAGTTATTCAGAAACAGTCCAAAAATAATAATAATCAGCGTAATTAAAGGAAGGGTAATGCCGATATTTGTCAAGCTGCGCGGATAGGCAGTGTTATTCTTTGGAACATGCGCGGCAGTTTTTATCAGACTGGCGGTCATTAACAATAGCAGCGGCAGCGCTATGACATTTGAAACGACAATATTAGTAAGTGGGTAGAACAGTGTCACCACTGCGAAAAATCCAAACCAGGTAACGAGCATGTCAGCAAAGGGAAAAACCGGCTGCCACTGAAAAAAGAGATAAATCAGTAAGGTCAATACGGCCGCAACCGACGAAGCCGGCGTAGAAAGTACGGCGGCAGCGGTCAAAACCGCGCACAGATATATTTTAAGCGCGGTGACGATGCTACGATTTCGGAAGATTTTCATAAACTCAATTTTGGCGCTGCTATTTTCTCCAGGGTTCGTTCGATCACAATATGAGGTGTAATATTATCCATTTCCGATTCAGGTTTAACCCTGATGCGGTGCTCAATTGCCTTGAATGCCAGGCTTTTAACATCGTCCGGGATCACAAAATCCCGGCCGTCGATCAAAGCCATGACTCTGGCGCATTTGAAAAGCGCGATACTGGCCCTGGTGCTGGGCCCCCAGGCCACGTCAGGGTCTGTCCTGATCGAAGAAACAAGCGTGACAAGATATTCTACAATGGCAGGCGCTACATGCACTTTTCTCACGATTTGTTGTATAGCTGCTATTTCTTCTAGGTCGGTTACCGATTTAATATCATCCTCATCGATGACATCGATCGAGCTGACTATCTTCTGCTCATCTTCCATCGAGGCGTATTCACTGGTTACCATCAGCAGAAATCGGTCCAGCTGTACATCAGTCAAGACATATGTTCCTTCTGCTCCGGACGGTACCTGGGTGGCAATCACCATGAAAGGTTTTTTTAGCAAGTATTGTTTTCCCTCGATGGTGACGTGATTCTCCTGCATTGCCTCCAGCAGCGCGGATTGCGTTCTGGGGGTAGTACGGTTGAGTTCATCAGCCAGCACGATATGGGAGAATAATGGTCCCTGGATGAATCTTGAAACGCCGTCCGGTGAATAGACATTAAAACCGGTGATATCTGCAGGCATCATATCCGGGGTGAATTGTATCCTCTTAAAATTGCCCCCGATGACCTCCGCAAAAGTCTGCGCCAGTTTTGTTTTTGCTGTACCCGGCAAACCTTCGATGAGAACATGCCCGCCCGCGATAATCGCAAGCATCAGCGTAAGCTCTATGTCTCCCTTGCCAACGACCACTTTGGAAATCTCAGCGCGAATTTTTTCGTATAAATCGGTGACCTTATAATTTTCTTTCAATTGACCCTCCAATTCTCGACATATAGAATGATGTGAGTATAAATAAGAGTAGAATCACTGCTAAAACTAAGTACGGTTGAGATAAAATATTTTTAATCTGGGTAAGTTTCGTCTTCGTGATGTCCATCGGTTTTTTGACCAAATGTGAGATATCCAGCAAAATCTGGCCGGAGGTAATGTCCGCACCGGTCAGATTTTTCAAGAATTGTGAGTTATCACCGCGGCTCAACATGCTATTGATGACGATGCTGGGATCGGATACCAGGATTATCTCCCCTTTACCCAATTTCTGTCTAGCCGCTACCGGCAGCGGGCCTTGCGGTTCTCCTTTGTTCCAGGATTCATTCCCGTTCTGGTCCAGGAAGCTGCTGGAAGATGACCAGGCAAGAGTTTCCATTTTCCCGGTATTCGTCAAAGCAGTTGCATGATTTAAAATGATTTCTTTCACACCTTTATCGACGGAAGGAGCAAAATCGGTGACTTCGGGGAACCACTGGTTTTTATAGCAAAATAAGGGGTCAAGCAAAGGGGCGCCGGAGAAACGGCAATCGAGATCAAAATATTGCAGGACCGAATTCCCATAACCGTAATCATCCAGCAGCATCAATGTGCCGCCATTATCCACGAACGTTTTTAAACCATCAAGTTCGCTGTTATTGTATTGTAAATACGGTATACATATCAGAATATTATTAGTATCGATATTATCCAACTCATGCGATGAATCGATTGTGCTTGCGTTCAGGTCATTCAGGCTGTGCCGGACGCCGTTCCATAGTGTATTGTACTCCATAAAATCCTGAATTGAGGGGAAAAAAGAAACACACAATAAAGATACTACGAAGGCGATTATGATGGTAATAATAAAAACGTGCTGAATTTTCATTTCTTCAAACTCTCTTGCACGCTATATGCTAACCGTTCCCCGTTTTTCACGTCATCGTCAGATACTTTGTGCGGTGAATAGAGGACTTTTTCTACCATGCCGGTAAATTCAATCAAGTATTTATTAGCCGGTCCGGTCGCTTTGCCGGTAGTCCGGATATATTCGCGCAGTGTCTGATTTGGTTTAACCAGCACACCGGATACTTTCTGCACAAGCTGAAGGACAATGCGGTACCAGTAAAATAACCTGGTATCAGATTCTTTTATAGCTCTTTCGTTGTTGTCTAAGATATTTTTATTAACCGCAGTTTGCGATGCCTGAGATAGTTTATTAGCAGTTAATAATGTTTCCGGAGACAACTGCCTCTGGCGGTTTTCTCGCGTTTTAAATCTTAAACTTCGCGGTAAAACGATGCTTAACAATCCGAGAATAAAGAAGAAAATACAGCAATTAACTAGATAAAAGATCATAATTTTATCAGAAGCGGTGGCCGTGGTCAGCCACGGTTCTTGCGGTGTTACCTTGAAATCCAGTAACTGCGCGCCGAACAGGCCGAACCCCATGTTTTTTCTGAAAACGGCGCTAAATGTTCCATCCTTGCCGCTGATAATATCAATTCTATTTCCTTCAAACGATATCGTAATCTGAGCGCCGGCGACCGGACCGGTTTCAGAATCTAATGTCCCGTTAATTACAAAATTGCCTGGAATCAGGGCGGCAGACGGCATTTTCGTCGTGATTACCGGAACTGCTTTTACAACATTTAGGGTAGCATCTGCCAATACCGGAGCGTACCTGCCGGATGCAAGTACCGCCACATTAATCAAATGTTTGCCGGTTGCGATATCGGCTGGCAGAGAGATATTTTCCGTAAAATTGCCGGTAATTTCGAATTCATCAACCGTTTCATTGTCCAGGGAAATTTCGATTTGCCTGGTCGGTGGAACCGGGGAGGCGTTATAATCAAGTTGTCCGCTGATTGCAGTAGTTTTCCCCGGATAAGCGTGTTTGTCTGTTGTTAGATTCAACGCTGCTTTGTAAAACAAAACTTCTAAATTAATTACCGGACTAAGCGCTGAACTGTAAACGTTGACATCAATATTTTGGGGATAATATAGCGCTTGTATTTGTATTTCTGAAACATACCAGTACGGCACTTGCAGTGAACCCTGATAATTGCCCTGCGCATCAGTTTTAAAATTTGCAGATTGTGAGCCGTTCAACAAAATGGAAATCTCCCGTTCGGATAGAGGACTGCTATTCACGCTGAGAGTTCCGGTGATTTTTACATTGTCTCCCACGAACGATTGCTGCGGCGTGATTTGCAACGTCAGCAGGGGCGATTGCAGTGATTTATTATTCAGGATTTCATTCTGCTGCTCCGTCAGGATGGTGCGATATAATTGCAGCGTGTCATTCAGTTTTTGTATCCTGTCTAAAACCACAGAATAAGCTGCTGTAATCGGGCTGACTTTCGCTGCAGCGGCATCCTGAAACTGAGTGAGAGTGGCTCTCGCCGCCTGTTCTATTGTATTGAGGTTTCCTTCCGCCCCTGACAATGTTTGAAAACCCTGATTTTTTATCGTCGTTGCTTCATCATAGCGTGATTGCCGGAGCAGAGTTTTAATCTCATTGGTGTTTGTATCAAGTTCCAGCATCCGGTCACCGATATCCTGGGAGGAGCCGGCAAAACTATTGATAGTATCGTTTAAATCCGTTGGAATATTAACGAAGGGTGTTTTCCGGATATTTTCTATAATATCAGCCTGATTTTTTAATATAACCGAATCGAGGATGTTCGTGTAAAATTGAAAAAGCGATGCGCCGTTAAAAACCACGGCGGCGGAATCAGGGTTTTCCTGCGGCACGGCTGCAGATACCGGTAAACCTGGTAATGCAGCGCATACCAGGGCAAAGGTAATTAAAGCGATTTTTCGTAGAGCAACCAGCGCCGGTGTCATCTGAGATGCAAAACCTCCATTACTTTGAGGACGACAACCACCATGAAACCGGCCAAAAATACAACCGATACCATCGAAAGTGTCCGGCGGGTTCTGGGGCTTAAATAAATAAACAAAACTGTTATTATCAGGTAAGCGATAACACTAACGGTAAAATAGACGGCAATATCTGTCTGTTTCGCATAAGCCAGTAAAACGTCTATAAGACATGAAGCCAGCAGCAGGATTACGATATATCTGTTATATATTCTCAACCCAATACCTCGAGGCGAATGAGATTTTTCCCTTTCTGGTAGCTTTCTTCCTGAATTCTCAACGGTTTGCCGATGCCTTCGCTGGCGATCGAGGCAACGATCGAAGCGATGGGGCTGCCCATGCAACGGTAATACCAGACATTTTCAAAATGCAGTTTGGGTCCGGTCACCTCGATATCCAATTGTTTTTCACTCATCCGGACTTCGACGGAATTGGCCAGGTCTAATAGGCCGGTCAAGACGTAGGTAACGGCTTGCTCGATTTCTGAAGAAGTAGGCCCAGATTTTATTTCCATTTTATCCAGACCGGTCCCGCCAGGCGCGGTCACCGCGATTGCCATGTCTCCCGGATTATCACCGTAACGGACGATCAGCCTGCGCGGTATTTTGCCTTTTATACGTCGGACATCAATCTCTCCGCTCAGGGGAATCAAAGCTTGGGCGTTACCGTCTCTCATCGATGACGGTAAATAAATGGCCTTGTGATTTAAACCTAACTCTTCCAGTAAAGCCGCAATATTTTCCATCCCCGTCTCCAGTATCAACTGGCTGGCTTCAGGGGAAATTTGGGGCCGCGACGAGGCTAATGCAATACTGGTAAAACCGATCATGATTGATGACAGTGCAATCGCAGTGAGAGGGATCGAATTGATAATAAAATACGCTACAGGAGCAAAGATAGCGCCGGCGATTGTAAGACCGATTCCCAATAAACGATACGGGTTATTTTTCATCTGGTCAGCTCCATTTCCAACAGTAGAGGTGGTAATAACGTGACTCTTCCAACGTCTGGACACGTTATTCCGGCTCTTA
>Ga0265316_10005318_pt1 | contig 12543 bp, 8 predicted proteins | sample 4522metaG_FD_202092 | JGI IMG/M metagenome (GOLD analysis project Ga0265316, IMG submission 202092) | Rhizosphere microbial communities from Carex aquatilis grown in University of Washington, Seatle, WA, United States - 4-5-22 metaG | ecosystem: Host-associated > Plants > Roots > Rhizosphere >... | reverse complement strand
TCTCGATAATTAACAAACGAGATACTCATGCACTTAAATATCAATATGTTAAGATTGATGTGCGATAAATGGGTAAAAATGGTATAAATCCAAGTTTTACTCATCGTCGGAGTGCAAAAAGTCGTGCATTTCAGAGACGTACTTTTTGTACGTTTTATGAGATATTTTTAAATCCGCAATAATTTGCTTTTGTGGCACATTAGCCAAATGCAACATGAAAAGTTTAGAAAACTTCTCTTCGGAGAAAAGAGGTATGCGTTTGTGAAACAAAACGAAAATATTACCAAATTGTAAATAACACATTAATGGTCATATTAGTTAATTCGAATTTTACTTGATTAGTTGAGTAAACTGTAAATACCTTACAATTAGTGCATTTAATCAAATCGAATTGTTTCGTCGTCACGACGACAAAAGGAGGATGTATGAGGAAGAAATTTTCGACATCCATTTTAACGCTTATTGCAATATTACTGCTATCAACTTCTGCGTTTTCTGCTAAAGATGATTCCAGTCTCGTCTCCATGGATGTCAAATTTAGTTCACCCTTAAAATATGCAAAACCGTTTACAATAACCGCTGTTGGTAAAATTGCATGTCGCGCCAACACGACACTCCATATATTTGATAATCAGGATGGATTACATCTTATTCGCGGGAAAAGTAAAGTGAATGGTGTGTATGACAACTTTCATACTACCGTTTGCTCGACTAATGTCGAAATAGTCATCGATAAACCCGGGCACTATGATTTGGGTTTCGTAATGGACTGTAAAGATTTGGAAGATACTTCGTTGACCAAATATATCGGACAAGCCATGAGAAGAGAAGATTTCTATGTGAGAGATGATTCCCTTGTGCGTACATACGATTTTTATACAATCAATCGAATTATTCAAGATTCGATTGATGCCACTCAAAATGAACATGATCGGAAAATCTATAACCGTGATTCCCTTTTTTGGGCTATGCGTAAAGCCCGAAACCTACCCCCTTTTACTACGAGCGCAGACCTTGATGAGATTATCTACCAATGTGGTTTGCTCTCTTGCAACATTGACGATGCAATCAAAGGAAACAAGTTATTCGAAAGAAATACATCATATTTCAAACAAGATCGTTTGTTGTATGCAATGCCTTCAATAGATAGCATCGAGAATTTGCTACGAAAAGATTATCAGGTTAACATTCCCGCTAACGCTTTAGCGGCAAGTGTTGAAATCATGAAAAAGCAAATTATCGAACTTTACTATTTTGACCAATTTATTATGCACTCAGATAGACCGGGTTTGTTAGCGCGTCGTAAAGAACTTTTACGGGAACAAAACGAAGTAAGAAAACTTCGAACACCTTTTCAAGTGAAAGATTACTTTCACGATAAACTACAACGTGAGGAAGAAAAATGAGCCATTTACTACTGCGTCACTATATGATTTCAATGGTTTTGGTCATTTCCGTTTTTTTTATCGGAAAACGTACTACCTACGCACAAGTATCTCCGATAAATCTTCATGTAATAAACGCACCTGATTCTACTCAACCAAATACCTTTAATTGTGATGATGATATTCAGATAAGGTGGACAGATTCTCCGGTTTGGCCAAACCCTTGGTGTGAGGAATGTGAATATATGTATTACACAAAATATATATGCTCTTTTAGCGGTATTTCTAATAATGAACAAGTATCTGGTATTTCAGATAGCATTCAACCAGCTCCTAACTGGGTAACTTATATTTTACCTGGTGATTCAGCTGTAAAAGACGATTTTTTTAATCCAAGTAGTAGTATAATATTTGGTTATAACTTACCCTACGATTTTACTGGAACAATTACAATCACTATATACAATTTTGCAAATGTAGATGATAATAATAGTTGGCATCGGACAAATAGCATCACCTTGAATTTAAATCCTTGGCGTCGTCCACCGATTAGAAATAGAGCCGATTCATTGTATATTACTGGAACTATGCATTATAATTGTTTTATAAACAATCTATCAGATTCTCCACTTTTAGATCCAGCTCCATTATTAAAAAATGCACCAATCGAACTTTACGAAATATTTAATTATAAAACTAATGATCTAAATGGTATTTTGTTAGGCATTTCCGTAACCGATTCGAACGGAAATTTTACTTTTCCCAAAGTCGAAACGTCGTCAATAGTAAATTTATTTATAAGAGCATATGCCAAGGTTTTACAGGATACTTCTGTTGTATGTCAAGCTTTACACAATGACACTATTTATCATGTTGATACAGAATTAATTCAAATTTATGATAATCAGGTTTCTAACGATACTGCATTTATGGGTAACCAAATGCTTCCACCTCCAGTGCATGGCGAATCTATGGATGATGTTGGATCTGACGATAAAAATGCGATTAAAGCAGTTCAGGAAATTGGTATTATCGGGCTGAATTGGGCAAAGGATACGATAAATTTTGACTGTCATTCATTCGATATTGACGGTAATATTAATGATAAAAAAATTCATATTGAAATCAATCATAACTCTAATTACATAACTAATTTTAACGTTCCTTACTTGTCTACACCAACAATAACATTTAATACGGACGATATCAAAAACAAAGATATTGTTCTACATGAATTTGGCCATTATTTAGCATATAAAATGGGAATTGATAAAACAAGTAGCGAATTGTCTTTACAAAATATTTTTGGAAGAGAATCGCACAATTTAAATCAAAATTTTGATAATATAGAACAAGCTTGGTCGGAAGGATGGGCAGATTTCTTTGCCACTGCAGTCTTGCGAACAGAAAATAGGGAAAATGCAGAACCATATGGTTCTTCTTTTTATCGCCAGCAACTTCAAATTAGTGAATATCTCGACTATCAATATGATTTAGAAAGTGGTCAAGAATCAAGCCCGGGTACTAATGGCTATAATGTAAACGCCAATGGTGATTTAAATCAAGGCAGTACGGCATGCCTACTCTGGGATATTTACGACAAAACTGAAGATCATAATGGATCATCGACCTTAGGAACCCTCGCTGCAGATAGGATAGAGGCCTCTGATAGACTGTGGGCGAGGTTAAAGGATACGTTCTTCCCTTATCAAATCGGAGTTGGTGGTTGGACTGGCTTTCTCTCTCGTCATGTGAGAAATGCAAGCGAATTATATAAGTTGTGGTTGAAGAAAAATTTTAGTGACCGTAGATCATTATACTGGGTTTATCAAGAGCATGGCTTTACAGATGAAGACAAATATCCAAAACCAACAGATTTATATGGTTCTTTGCACTGGCGAGAGGACGATGAAACCTCTACTTTTACATGGAACCCAATTTCGTTATCTAATGGATTGAGTCTGAATAAGGTTTATAGAAAAACAAATTCAGGTTCACCTATTCTCATTTCTGGAAATGATCCGATAACTACTTCTTCTTTTACTGATAATCTCCCTTATTCTTTCGGTAATACTTATGAATATTCAGTTACATCAGCTCTTGACGAAAATGCTCAAGTCATGTCCTCGCCAATATTTGCAAGTATAAGTTTTGGTGGAAATTTGCCAACCGATAAAAGGGGGAATTATACTAAAGATTATATCTTTCAGCCAACGTCATTAGGAAATAACGATACTTTAGCCATTTTTCCCACAACTTCTTTAATCTTTGGTGAAACTGGGAAAATCACAGTAAATTCCGGTGCTGTACTTCAATTTGTTGCATGCAACGATACTATAGACACTCTTGGTGCAATGTCTCACGTTATTCTTGACTCTGGTGCCACCCTTTCCAACCCCGCCATCGAAGTCCTCCCCGGCGGTAAAGTCATCGGTAAACATGCCCACTTTGAGAATCTTCCCATTGCCATCCACAATCAAGGGGGAATCGTCGAACTCGATTCCTGCGAATTTGTGAATTGCGCCCACCCCATTATCGATACGTTGCAGACCGATACACTTACTCTTACGAATACAAAATTTATCAATGATTCGAATGGTGTTGCCGTGTACGGTACACAAATGGATACAACACGTCCGGTATCGATTCGCAATTGCTCTTTTCATAAGATTGCCAATATTGCCATTTCACTCGATGCAGTTGCGGGGAAAAGTTATATTTCGCAATGCACTATCGACACTACAAAATACGCAGTCGAAATCTCCAATTTGAAACAGAATGTCATGCTGGATAGCTGTAATATCACTGCGGATAATGGCGTTTATGCCGGAACGTCTCTCTATACAAGGGATACTCTTTTAATGCGCCATGATACTATCCAATCCGGTTATATATCATGGTTCCATACAGCAGTAACAGTAAAGGCAGATAGCTGTGTTTTTCTTTCAGATACAACCGGTACAGGTTATGGTGTTGTTTTCGATAACGAATCAATGTTAGATCATAATGGCAAAGAACGTGTTCATATCAGCAATACTAAAATTTCTGGATTTATGTATGGCGCATGGATGTTATATTCCAGCCCCGTTATCGAATCTTGCGAGATATTCAATAATACTAAAGCGGGTGTAGATTGGGATCATTCAGATACTTCCCATGTAGATTCGTCTTTCGGGCTTATAACAAAATGCGAGATATATAACAACGGTGGAACAGGTTATACGAAACCCGGTGGACTTTATTTAGCTGGTTCAAGCCCTACTATTACCTGCAACCATCTTTACTCAAATCTACCGAATGACTGCTATATCAACAACGGCGGAAGACCGAAATTTAAAGATACCGTGGATTTAAAAGTAGGAGCGAACCTCTTCGAAGGCGACAATGCCAGATTAATATACGTTAGCAGTGCACACCCTGATTTCGAAAACGGTGGGAATACTTTTGTACTCGGTCAAAGCACGCTATATGGTTATGGAACCAATTCAGGTACCATTGTATTAAGCGGAAATTATTTTGACCCACCACCGACTTCAAACAATTTTTCTTCATATAATACTTCTTGGGATACATCTAATCTTTCTTCCTCGGGTTCGGAATGTGGTGCAACACTCAGCAATAAGCGTGGAGAAGAACCGGAACGCAAAGGTGGTTTTGTCATCGATTCCCTTCTCCAACGTTTCACTCAAAAACAAACTACGCTAAAAGAGTTGCTTACTTACAAAGGCTCTGACCGTAAAGAACTCTTATTCTCGACAACTTACCAGTTGGACGCTGAGAAGGATTTTTCCAATGCGGATAATGTCCGCGAAGTGATTTTGAAGGAAAGTAATTCCTATGATTCGCTTCGTGTCCGCTATGACAAGTATCTGTCGAATTGGTTACTACGGACACCGAAAGCGAAACGTAAACCGTTCGAGTATGAGAACCTTGAAATTGCCCGTGCTATGACGGACAGTATGCTTGCATTGTCTCAAGTCATGAGTCCTACTCAACCAGAGGCACCGCTTCCAAAGAGCTTCAAGTTATATCCTGTCTACCCCAACCCATTCAATTCAACGACCAGGATTCACTTCGATGTTCCGACTTCGAGCAAAGTGAAAATCGTCGTGTACGATGCACTTGGCCGTCGGGTAGCGACTCTCGCCGATAAGAATTTCCAAGCGGGTTCTTACCATATCGAATGGAATGGCAACAATGCGAGTGGAATGAAAGTATCATCCGGCGTCTATTTTATTTCAATGCGTTCGCCTTCGTTTGTCGCCACGAAGAAAGCGGTGTTATTAAAGTAAGAACATAAGTTTTTGCTTGAAAGGCCCGCCTCACAAATTGTGAGGCGGTTTTATCATGTTTCTTTTAATTTATCAGTAGGGTGGGTGGTTGGGCGGTAAAGGCATGGAGGGTTTCCGCTTTTGGTGTGAAGCACCAAGCGGAGAATTTTCCAAATTCTCCGCTCACTGAGTATATTGCTACAATTTTTTAAGCTGCTAAAAGCTCCGCTTTTGTTTTGGTGGCTCGTTTCAATATTGTTCCATTTCGTGCTTTATTAAATGGCAATACATAACTTGTTATGAGTGCGTCCTCAAACGTTCCACCGTTTGTAGTATGTACTATGGCACCATAATCTCCAACTGCCCAACCATTTAGACTGTCTAAGAAAAATACACTACGAAGTATGCTCGTTGTTCCGCTGATTTGATTACTCCAAGTCGCACCACCATTTGTTGTATGAAGGATTATTGAAGGGTAATAACCTTCTCCGCCCATTATCCAACCGTTATTCACATTTGTAAAGAATAATCCATACAACGGTCTGGTAGTATCGGAGCCAACGATACTCCAAGCTCCTCCCCCATTAGTTGTATGTATAATGACACCGAAATCTCCAACCGCCCAACCATTGTCGTTATCGATAAATTGTGTATGATACAGGGCAAGATTAGTTCCGGTCGTTTGAGAACTCCACGTATCCCCTCTATTATTAGTACGCAGCAAAGAACCATGTGTACCCGCTATCCAACCCATACTATCATTAATAAAGTCTACGGATTCTAATGCGTTACTTGTGCCACTGTTTTGAAAAGTCCAATCGGTTCCGCGATTACTTGAGTAAAGGATGGTTCCCGTATCTCCCACTACCCAGATTAAACTATCCCAGACAGACACACCATTATAAGCATTGTTTATACCAATCGAATCAACATGCCACGAAATGCCGCTGCTGTTGGTTTGCAGTAAAGCTCCATTGCGGCCGACCGCAATACCATTTACAGAATCTGGACACGCAATACAAATCAGATTGTCAGTGGGACTATGTATTTGTTTGCTCCAAAGTATTCCGCCGTCAATTGTATGAAGGATGTTATTGTCAGCAATTAGCCATCCATTGCTTTGACCATGAAAAGCGATATTTCTGATATATCCAATTGATCCACATGGTTGATTACTCCATACTACACCTCCATCAGTAGTATGAAATAATCGGCCAATGAAATACGATGATATAGGCGAATAAATAAATATTCCACCACCAGCCCAACCATTCATGGAATCCAGAAAGCAAACGGCATTTAGACCAGCCAAAGAATCAGTTTGTTGGATATTCCAAGTCTGCCCACCATCTGTTGTGTTAAAAATTCGGGTAGAGTCATACCACGTCGCTCTACCAACTGCCCATCCATGCATGTAATCAGTAAAATCCACTCCATTAAGATTGCCCTCGTAAAGAAAACAATCATTCCAACTTGTTCCACCATCTGTAGTACGAATTATGTCACTTGAGTTACCTCCGTTATAAAAACCATAACCAACTGCCCAACCAAATAGAGAATCAACGAAATCTACACTTTCTAAACCGCCGTTATAACCAACCGGTTGCATACTCCAGGTGCTTCCGCCATTCGAGGTATGTAATACTCTTTCATAGATAGCTTCTCCCGAAGTACTCCCAACCGCCCAACCTTGATTTGCATTGACAAATTTTATATCTGACAAAACATACGTAGGATTGTTGAATTGGTTAATCCACGTTACACCGCCATTTGTAGTATGGATAATTCCGCTATCTCCCACGACCCAACCGTTATTTGCATCCACGAATGACATACCATTCGGGTATTTAAATGGGTGGTGTTGCACAGCCCAATCTGCTCCACCATTTGTAGTGCGAAATAAAGTTCCAAACGTGCCCAACTCCCAGCCCAACGAGTCATTGACAAAACTTATAGAAGTAAGTGGATTTCCCTGTGGTAACGGGTTTTGCCATTGCCAATTTTGGGCAAAGAGTGTGACAGGAAGAAAGAGTGAAACGATAATGGTAAGAAGTAGTGAAGAATGCTTTTTCATGGATGTTCCCTTTCGAGCAAATCATGGAGCTACAAACAGGGTATATAGTATGAATATAATATAGCTATGCCCTCACTTAACACAAAGAAGAATTCAACCAATTGAAACGTGGTAAGTGACAGTGATTCCAATACAACTTGTAAATACAGAGAAACAAATGGGTTTCAGTTTTTCTGAAACCCATTTTTGACAAGAATGATGGAGCAATAAATCAAGTTGGATTGATTTCGATGGGGACATTGTCAACCAAATTTTGGAAGCGTTTCATCAATCTCATCTCAATACTATGCGGCATGCGGCGATGGGCGGGGGATTCTCCAGTCGTAAGCACTTCGAGTTTGGAGCGGTCGTTGAGTTTGCCCTGTTGGTATAGTTCAATAGCATCGACAATGAAATCCATCTCTTTTTCAAATTGACGGTAGGCAACGCTATGGAACGAATCCCACGAATAGACGGGAATGATCTCGCGTTGAATCAGCCAGCCGGAATCGGCTTCCTCGCTTGCGATATGCAGGGTGACTCCTATCGGTTTGCCATCGTAAATCGCCCACTTGAGTGCATCGAGGCCACGTACGTACGGGAGATACGCGGGGTGGGAATTGATTACAGTACATGCGTTAATTATCTCAGGGCCAAGAATTCCCGCCGCGCCGATTAATAAAAGCTTAGCGTTATTCTTCACTAAGAACTCACCGGTTTTGTCCAAATCAACGATTTCGTACGAATACCCCAAATTCTTACAAAACTCTGCCATCGACACCGGGATGGAATTGGTAGGACGGTGGGGAATCAATGGTTTAAACGTCTTCGGTTTATCCACCCACGGGGTTCCGATTACCTTGAAATCAGTGAAGCCACGCGCTTTCGCACGGAATAGTATCTCTTGTGTTTTTCGATGAGATGCGTCGTAAGTAATCAAATAAATCATGGTTCCCTTTCCGGTTTGTTTCGGTTTTCTGCTATGATGGTCTCAAGGTAGTTTGCGTTAGGGTAGGAGTCAAGATTTGTGTTTCAAGAAATACTACGGACGATGCGAATTCCGCTTTGTCTAAGAACCGTTCCTTTTTTCCGGTAACATGGTTAGAAATAACATATCAGAATTGTGTAACATGCGTTTTCCAAATCGAAAGCAGTATAGCGGAAGTCAATGTACATGAAAAGTATTGTCGATTCGTTGGGGAAGAATTTAGTTGAGCAAGGTATTTCCTGTACAGTGTGGATGTAACTTCCATGTGATGGCTCTAACCGTCGGTAGTAGATGAAATAAAATAAATTACCAAGGGATAAATTACAATCAGCGAAGAATCGAATTCGTCGTCGGTATTCTTCATCATAAAGGACATGACTTGCGATAGTGACTTTTCAAATTAGTTCGACTAACTTTGTTGGCTTTTGTAAATTTGTTAAATTGGTTATGTGTTACTATAAAGTTCATTATTTGAGCGCGCATTCCTCTTACACCGAGGCAAACATGAGTCACGGTCGCTTTTTCAAAACCGTAGTGCTATCCTTTTTCGTTGCCGGATTTCTATTACTAATCAACGCATGTAGCAAGGACAGTACTACTGCTCCTCGAACTCAACAGACTACTCCACACTACATCATAGATTACTATGTCGACGAAGCGACGGTGGTGCTTGATTCGCTCGCCGCCGTCGCCCGCTACTCTTCCTACTATGATATTTCGGAGTTGACAAGAAGATATCCCATACCTGAATTAGTAGATCAACACTGGATGTTCGGTACATATTATGATGATTTTGGTTACATTTGGATTCGAGCAATCTTCCGTAATGGTCTTTTCTCCGATAATATCCGAACAGTAACGTACAATCTTCGAACCAACAGCGTCACTCGCGAAAACATTGAAATTCTTCCGTTGCCGGTTCATCTTGACCCATCTCTTGTGCCGAGTGGACAATACCAATATGAAGATTCACTTTATTGCATCGATCAAATTAGTTCATACCCAGGTCGACTCGTACTGCGAAAAATTTACTGGGGTTATTGCGAATATATTCGGCATCACGGTGAAGACGACCCGTATCCGGAAATCATGTTCGATAGCAATTACGTATCGCTTTCGGATGAAGTGCGTCAGAACTGGGTATTTACCATTATCGGTAGGAATCCGATTACACAATTTCAAGCGGTCTCAACGGAAAGTATGCCACGTGGAGCAGGTTACACCATCACTATCGATCGCATGACAGGTAGGATGTATGGCTCGGGCACAGGATTGGGAGACGAGTAAAAAAACAGACGGTTGCCTCTGTTAATAAATGTTGTGGTAACAATGTAATAACGGGATCCAGCGATTTGCTGGAACCCGTTTTGAATCTACATAGACTCTTGTTATCAAAGATGAGCGGTTTTACTCGTCGTTAAATGCTTTGGTCAGAACAGCGATATCCAATTTTTTCATTGGCATCATCGCTTGCATTGCCCGGTTTACTTTTTCCGGGTTAGGATCGGTGAATAACTTTTCGATGATATTTGGTACAATCTGCCACGACAAGCCGAACTTGTCTTTCAACCATCCGCATTGACCCTCTTCGCCGCTACCAGCAATCAATTTACTCCAAAGTTCGTCAACCTCTTCCTGTGTAACACAGTCGACCTTCAGTGAGATTGCTTCCGTGAAGTGAAAATGGGGACCACCATCGATTGCCATGAAGGGTACGCCCTCCAATTCGAACACACCGGTCAGGACTTTTCCCTTCATTTCGGGCATGAAATCGCCGTAGCGGGCGATGGAAATAATGCGCGAGTTCTTAAAAATGGAAACGTAAAAGTTCATTGCTTCTTCGGCATTCTTATCGAACCAAAGAAAGGGGGTGATTTTCTGAGTCATCGAGTGATTTCTCCTTTCGTAATTCTTCATCTGAATCTACATATAATACGAGGTAGATATAATCCGGCGAATGAAACACCCTAACACAATAACGCCCGAAGCTGCATATTAATTAGAAACTACATGAACGGTATAATACAAAGTCGTTTCACCTCGAGCCGGTATTTCGACAATCGTATACTTCCGGTATGCATCCCTATTTTTAAAGGACACATCCGACTGAAGAATTGACCAAACCCCATTTTTGGCTACCACAACTTCCACCTTTACCGGTTCCATCTTCGCATTGAACAGTTGCACTTTGTAATCATATTCCTGAATACTGGTACTGATTTGTCGATTGCTTACAAGAGTCGTTTTGCCGGTGATATCGAAGGCATTACCCGTCGTTAAATTAATTTCACGTCCTGATGGAGTGTGGTCGATGCGGTCTTCGCCAATGTACTCGCGGTTTCCATCAGCTTCGGATTGAAAAAACCGGAACCGTCCCGCCGGCATCGGACGGTCAAGATTCGATGACTTTGAATTTTCAAACATGATGTTAATTGTAACTTTTTCGTTACCCTGATAAGCTTGATAAGAGTATTTCGAAACGTACGGTACGTGTTTCGCTTCGAGCAACGCAATCTGTTTATCTTCTTTATCAGCAATAGAAGTCAGACCTTGTAATTCGTACAAGTAATATTCATATAAATTTCGCTGCTGGAACATCGGCGAGGAAGGCGCAGACATTGACGCATAGCCTTCAGAATACATCCGGTCTGTCGCGTAAGTAGGCGCCTGATGAAGATCACCTGCCATCAATTTCATCTTCGCATTCCGATATGTTGCACCGGTATTGTTTTCAACGTCGACCCAACAATTAATATCGAGTGAATTACCACCCGGTGCCAGCACAGCGATATATTCTGCTGTCCATGTTATGCCCTTTGTAATATAAGTAAGCTCCGCATTTTGTTTTCCTTGGTTTACGTTATCAACTTTCCAGATAAGCGTTGGAGTGAAATAATACTCGCTGACATCATCAGGATATACGAAATTATAATTACCGATTTGCATAAAAAAGAGCTTACCATATTTACTGCAGACCGAAGGCATGTTGTTATTGTAGTGGATTAACTTCACCCTAAGTGTATCGTATGTCTTCGTGTCAGCGTGGTAAGACCAAATTCCAATTGAATCGTTTTCATAACGATGAATAATTTTATCAAAATTGATTAAGTCGTATTCGTAATTCTGTTCCAAAACTCTGCCACTTGATAAATCAAGCTTAACTGACGTTCGGTCGATCTGTCCGGCGACATCATCCAACACAATCCGGTTATTTTCGACATTTACTTCCCGGATTTCTTTAACAACTGCCATACTTTGATTGTAAATTGTCAAACTTACATTGCGATCAGCGGCAATGGCGAAAGTAGATATAAGCAGAATCGTTACGAATGTGCGAAACATGGTTGCCTCATCGGTGGTGAATTTTGGTGAATGTAGTTATTTATATGTTACAGTGAGATGAAGATACTTGATTGTAAAATACAAATATAGGACTTGCCGTACAATAAAACTTGGGGTGAAGCAATATATTTTGGTTTGTTAAGTTCTGTTTAGTCCAACGGAAATATCTGTCATTGTAGTAAGCAAGAAACATAAAAGGTCACAGTTGCCTATCCTGTGACCACGTTTTTATTCGGAAAATCAACCGGGGATTTGAATACTTCGTACCGTTTCCAGTTTGGAGGTTCTCATTCAAGACACAATGTACGTTTCTATAACTTCTACGATGCAATTTAGCGATGACACTGCACCAATAAAATTTATTTTTTATCGAGGAAATAAATTAGTCGTGGTTAAAGTGGCTTCGTGCGCTGAACGGTGACTTTCTCCCAATTTGCTATTTCGCCTTTTGCTATTTGGAAGATAGGATGTGCCGAAAGTGATTTCCGGCATTCTACTTTCCGA
>Ga0265316_10005317_pt1 | contig 12545 bp, 12 predicted proteins | sample 4522metaG_FD_202092 | JGI IMG/M metagenome (GOLD analysis project Ga0265316, IMG submission 202092) | Rhizosphere microbial communities from Carex aquatilis grown in University of Washington, Seatle, WA, United States - 4-5-22 metaG | ecosystem: Host-associated > Plants > Roots > Rhizosphere >... | reverse complement strand
CATTGTATCGAGGCATTCAAATCGTTTGGTACATTCTTAGTCTTTTAGAAATATTATTTGCTTTTCGTTTTGTACTTAAGTTAACAGGAGCAAATCCTACTGCGGGATTTACAAGCTTCATCTATACAATAACTTGGCCATTCACTGCTCCTTTTTTGGCCGTCTTCCCAAAAACCACTGTGCAAGGCAGTATTTTTGAGTGGACCACTATTTTGGCAATGTTGGTATATTGGTTGATTGCCACCGCCATTGTTAAACTATTTCTAATGAGTAAAACTGTTTCCACCTTCGAAGCTGCGGTTAAATTAAATAATCAAGACAAGTAAATTATTAATTTAATTAAAATTATATGGGAATTATTCTTTGGATTATATTTGGCGCCTTAGTTGGTTGGATTGCTTCTTTGATTATGAAAACTGATCCAGAGCAAGGTGCAATTCTTAACATTGTAGTTGGTATTATTGGTGCCGTCATCGGCGGTTGGCTGATGAATTTCTTTGGCCAAAGCGCCGTCACTGGTTTTAATTTTTATAGCTTTCTGGTTGCTTTACTGGGAGCAGTGGTACTTATCGCCATTGTCAAAATGCTTCGTCGAGTATAACTATTTGGTCGATCTAAAAATCAAAAATCCCCGAAAGGGGATTTTTGATAAGTAGGAACAAGATCTTGCTTTTATAAAGCGCATAGCACTTTACTTGACCGAATCTTTCAAAGCCTTAGCAGCACGAAACTTAGGCACTCTCATGGCAGCTACGTTTACTGAAGCGCCAGTTCTAGGATTGCGAGCCACTCGAGCCGCTCTTTGTTTGGTCGAAAATATACCAAGACCGGCAATTGAAACTTCATCTCCTTTTTTCAAAGCGCCGACAATTTCTTCTATAATAGTTTCAACTACTTCCTCAGCCTGAACTTTAGTGCCATTGAGTTTTGCATGCACAGCATTGGCTAAATCTGCTTTATTCATTTTTTTAAAAATTAAAATTTTTATAATTTTCTCGACCCTCCACATTTTTAGAACAGATAATCTCGAGAGCCATCCGTTCTTCCTCCAGTAACAAGTATATATTTAATAGCTTTTTTGGCAATACCTTGACTATAAAGCTGTGGATAGGTCGAATTCCGCGAAATTTAAAAATTTCTTAGTTGCTAATGCAATAATTGGTGCGAGCTGAAGCCGCATAAGTAGAGCTGTAACCGTCATAGTTGCTGAAATAACAATTATTTAGAGTGTTGATATCGGCAGTTGATGGATTTTCTAAATTGGCCCATAAAGTATAATAATTTGCATTTACATAAATCATATAACCAGTTCGAACTCCATTGGAAGTCGTTTGGCCAGATGGATCAACGATTGTCGTTCCCATGACACCATTATCGACAAGCCCTTGAGCAACTGATCCCGCCGATCCTGAATAACTAGGATAACTCAACCAGCCTACCCCTCCTGATCCATAAGCAGTACCGGTACAATTTTGCGCCACTTTATATGTATTACAATTGCTGTAATACAATTCCAGGGCTGTTTGTACTTGTCTAAGCTCCATTTTTCTTCTGGCATCTTTTGCGTTTGCTCTGGAATTGTTCAGACTTACCATCACTATGGAAGCAAGCACGCCAATAATAGCAATGACAACCAAGAGCTCTATCAGAGTAAAGCCTTTTTTAGAGTCCATGATTATATTCTAACTCCAATCAGCCAAACAATAAATATAATAAGCTATCTGCTATTTGAATTTATTGAACTTTGGCAACAATTCTTTTGAAAGTTTCTGGATTGCTAGCGGCAATTTCGGAAAGCACTTTGCGGTTCAAGTTTATATTTCTGGCTTTCAGAGTACCGATAAATTTGCTGAAAGAAAGGCCATTCTGGTGCAGGACTGAATTTAGTCTGACCAGCCAAAGTCGGCGAAAATCACCTTTTTTGTCGCGGCGATGAGCAAAGGCATAAGTGCCAGCATGAGCAATAGCGTCATAAGCTTGTTTTTCTTTTTTTGATCTGCCAAAGCGATAGCCTTTTACTTGCTTTAATATATTTCTCCTTGTTTTAAGAGCGTTTACTCCCTTTTTTACTCGTGACATAGTAGTTCTTTACAAACCCCACCCCTAACCCCTCCCCTTGATTAAGGGGAGGGGAACGGGGAGGGGATTTCTTATTAATTAACTGTTATTAAGATATCTGCCTCTATTTTTATTTGTCATCTTAAAAGCAACCGGGCGACGCTTTTTAAGTGTCGTATTTGTTCTATTTTTAGCATTAAAATGATTTTGACCAATTTTCCTGGTCATTAATTTACCATTTTTGGTTACTCTGATGCGTTTTAAAAAAGATTTGTTTGTTTTCATAGACCATCACATTCTACATAAATTCACTTGCCTGTCAATCTGCCTTGTTGGCAGACATATTATTTAGCCCTTTCTATAATAGAGGTCATACCTTTGGGACTTTTCTTTGGTTCTTCGGCTATTTTGAAATTTTCCGGAATTAAATTAAAAACTCTTTTCATTCTTTCTTTCAAAAAAGATTCATTCATATACTTACTTCGGCCCGGCAGAAATAAATCTATCTTGACTCGGTGGCCTTCTTTTAACCACTCGGAAGCCTTTTTGGCTTTTAGATTTAAATCATGATCACCGGTACCTACTTTTATCTGAAGACTTTTTACTTCTACGGTATGAGTCTTCGATTTTATAGTCTTTTGCTTTTTATTTTCGGAATACAAAAACTTTCCATAATCTACAATTTTAGCAATTGGGGGAACGGCATTGGGTGAGATTTCTACCAAATCAAGTTCAAACTCTGACGCTTTTTCGAGAGCCTCCCTGGTAGAAACCACGCCAAAATTTTCTCCTTTGGGACCAATTAGACGCAGATTTTCTGCTCTAATGGAATTATTAATCCGATGATTGCTAGCCAAAAATTATAAATTATTTCTAATGCCACCATTATAGCATCAGAAAGGATTTTTGGCACCACGGATCTCAAAGTGGACATGAGGGCCGGTAGACTTGCCGGAAGTGCCGACAGCGCCAATCACATCTCCCTGCTTGACTGTATCTCCCGATGACACATTGATTTTACTGGCATGAGCATAAAGAGTTTGGGTACCATTGTTATGACGGATGACAATATAATTTCCATAGCCGCCGTTCCAACCACCAAAGCGGCTAATTATTACTTGACCATCGGCAGAAGCTAAAATCGGAGTACCAATCGGAGCGGCTAGGTCAACAGCATTATTACCATGAATACCTTGAGTTTTTACACCGCCAACAATTGGTCTCAAATAATAGCCGGCGTATTCTTTTAATCCAGAAGAACTTGTTAATCTTATAACTGAAGATGAAACTGAGGTTGAAGCTGAGGATGAAACTTCTCCATCAGGAATTATTACGATAGAACCAGGAACAAGGGCCTCTCCTGTTTGAAGGTTGTTGTAGGCCACTATTTCGTTAATATCACCATTATATTTCTTGGCCACAGAGGCCAAAGTATCTCCTTTAACCACAGTATATTTCACTCCGGAAATAGGTAAGATCACCAAAGTTTGACCTTCTTTCAAAGTGTTTGATGACAAATCATTACCCCATTTTATGGTATTAACCGAAACATCAAACATTTGGGCTATTTGGGAAATAGTATCTCCTTTACGAACAACATAAATACTTATTTGATCACTAGCTGGTTTACTAACAGCGGAATCTAAAACCGTTCCGGCAGGGCCAATATTTGAAACTAAAGCATTGCCTTCAACTGTCGGGATATTAAAATTTTGACTATCAGTGAGCGGATTGGCCACGGCCACCAAGATCGCCATGTTTTGAATATTTTTGTTTATCAGTAAATTTTCTTGGTTTGAATCACCAAAAAAGATACTGCTTAAAGCACCCACCAGACCAGCAGATGCTGAGATTGGCAATAGCAAGACAACCAAAACCGCAAAGGCCCTTTTTAAGGGCGCATTCCATCTAAAAATATTTTTTTTCCATATCTTCCTTAGAAAGTAAGGGTATTTGGAATGGTCGATCTTAGGGTTTTCTAAAATAAGCCTAGGGTTAATGATAATTCAGGATTTTCCGTAAAAAACGGCTTAGTTAAGCCATATTTCCGAATATCGGTAAATCTCAAACACGCGAATAATTGTATCAAACTGACCCATCTGGTCAATTGAAATTGTGCATAAAAAATTTTATAAATTTTCTGGTAAGATATGGGGATGGCAGAAGAAAAAAGTTTTGCGGAATTAAATGAAGCTCAAAGAGAGGCGGTGGAAACAACTGAGGGACCTTTACTTGTGTTGGCTGGCGCTGGCGCTGGCAAGACCAAAACTATTACCTACCGCATTTTAAATTTGGTGCAAAAAGGAATCGCTCCCGAAAATATCTTGGCGGTCACCTTTACCAACAAAGCCGCCAAAGAAATGGAAGAGAGAATTTTTAAACTTTTAGGGGAAACTTCCGAACTGAACAGGCCGATTTCCATAGTTGGCCGACCATTTGTAGCTACTTTCCATGGGCTGGGTGCCTTTATTATAAAAGAAAATTTCAAAGCCGCCGGAGTTAAAAAATATTTTAGTATTTATGATCGAGAAGATTCTAAAAGAATAGTGAAAGAAGCCCTTATCAAAAACGGCTACGACCCTAAACAATTTGAGCCGAGCAAAATTCTGGCCATTATTTCACGCGAAAAAGGCAACTTTGTTGAGGCAGATGAATATTTTGCGGTAGCCGGCGGTGATCCATCAGTTGACAGATTTGGCGGGATTGTCGCTAAGGTTTGGCAAGATTATGAAGTAGCTTTGCGTAAAGAAAATGCCTTAGATTTTGACGATTTGCTTTTGGTTTCCGCCAAACTTTTGCAAAAAGAAGGAATTAGAAAATTTTATAGTGAGAAATGGCAGTACGTCCATATTGACGAATATCAAGACACCAACAAAGTGCAATATCAAATCACCGAAGCCATCGCCAGAGAACACCAAAATATTTGCGCTGTCGGAGATGTAGACCAAAATATTTACACTTGGAGAAATGCCAGCATCAAGAATATTTTAAATTTTGAAAAAGATTATAAAAATTCTAAACTGGTGGTTTTGGAAGAAAATTATCGTTCCACCAAAACGATCTTGGAAGTGGCCAATCGCATTATTGAAAAAAATAAATTGCGAATGGAAAGAAAACTCATCACTAAAAACGCGGTGGGGGAGAAGATTGGGCTTTTTGAGGCTCTCAACGAAAATCACGAGGCCCAGTTTGTGGTAGAAAAAGTGAAGGAATTGCAAAAACAGGGAGTACCGCTCACCGAAATCGCCATACTTTATCGCGCTAACTTTCAATCTCGTGTTTTAGAAGAAGAATTTTTAGCTCAAAATATTCCTTATCAAGTTTTAGGCACTAGATTTTTTGAAAGAAAAGAAATCAAAGATATTTTGGCATTTTTAAGATTTTGTCTTAATCCGGAAAGCATCTCCGATTTAAAACGGATTATAAATGTGCCGCCCCGTGGCATCGGCAAAACCACTCTTTTAAAAATTGTGGAGGGCCAGGAAGAAAAGTTGCCACCAGCTATGAAAATAAAAATGGAAAAATTTAGACTATTATTACGCAAAATTAAAAATTTTGCTTTGCAAAATCCACCTTCAAAAACTATTTTGTTTATAGCGGAAGAAGTTGGTTTAAACAAAAATTTGGAAAAAACGGAAGAAGGCATAGAAAGAATAGAAAACATAAAAGAATTGGCCGCACTCGCTTCCCGATATGACAAAATGTTTAATGAAGATGAAGAAAATGGTAGAAATTGGGAGGCTGGAATAGAAAAATTATTGGAAGATACTTCCTTGGCTTCCGACCAAGATAGTGATAAAAAAGAAAAAGATGGGGTGCGATTGATGACTATCCATGCCAGCAAAGGTTTGGAGTTTGCTTATGTTTTTATAACCGGTTTGGAAGAAGGACTTTTCCCGCACGACCAAAATAATGATAGAAATGTCAGCGCCGAAGAAGCCGAGGAGGAAAGAAGGCTTTTTTATGTAGCAATCACTCGAGCCAAGAAAAAGCTTTTTCTTTCTTATGCCCAAACTCGCACCATTTTTGGCAGCCGCGGCGTCAATATCCCTTCTGAATTTGTTTTGGAAATTCCGGATGAATACTTAGAAAGAGAATTTTTGGATTACACTCCAAAAAGAAAACCTTTATTACACATTGAATTTTAACCTCACCCCTGACCCCTCTCCTTGTCAAGGAGAGGGGAAAAGAAGAGAAATAGCCACATGATAAAAAAAATAATTAAAAAGAAATCACTGGGACAGAATTTTTTGAGAGATAAGGGCATTTTGCAGAAAATTGCCGATTTTGCGCAAATTGATAAGGAAGACGTGGTGGTAGAAGTCGGACCCGGAGAGGGAAGCTTGACTGAGTTTCTTTTGGAGAAAGCTAAAAAAGTAATCGCAATTGAAAAAGATGAGAGAATGGTTGAGTTTCTAAAAGAAAAATTTAAAAAAGAAATTGAAAAAGAAAAATTAGAAGTTATTGAGGGAGATATCTTAAATCTACAGGACTTTTATCAGGTTTCAGAGTATATTCTTGTTGGCAATATCCCATACTACATCACCGGCGCCTTGTTTAAAAAGTTTTTGGAGAATCCGCCAGCTGGCGGACCGCCAAAATCAATTACTTTTGTGGTGCAAAAAGAAGTGGCGGAAAGAATCATGGCTAAGGACGGGAAGGAATCAATATTGAGCATTTCCGTAAAAGTTTACGGCCAGCCGGAATATGGAGACATTATAAAAGCCGGCAGTTTTAATCCAAAGCCAAAAGTAGACTCGGCTATTATTTCTATAAGGGAAATAAGCAAAGAAAATTTTAAAGGCGTATCGGAAAAGAAATTTTTTGAAATATTAAAAACTGGTTTTGCCCACAAAAGAAAAATGCTCATCCGGAATTTGGAAAAAGTGTCAAAGGCAGCCTTTGACACTCCGAGGTTAAAAGAAATTTTTGAGAAATGTGGCATTTCAGAAAAAGCTAGAGCCGAAAATTTATCAGTTGAAAATTGGGTTTGTTTAACAAAAGAATTAATCTGAAAGTTTTCACCATAGAAAAAAGTATTGCAAAAAAAATTTGATATACTTACAAAGTGATTAGGCCAAGCAAAAAAGTTTTAAGTATTTTTATTATCACAATCGCACTAGTGGTAGCCATCATTATTGGCTTTGGCAGAGATAAAAGCAGTCAAGCGATAAATTATGCCAGCAATTTAGTGGTGGGCGAAAAAGTTTCCATACCAGAAAATCCAAACTGGCAAAGCGAGCTAGGCGGCATAGCCTTGCCTGCGCAGGCAGGTCAAAATACTACCAGTAGTTCAACCGGGGATTCTGTTACTGACACTATCTCAAAAAGTTTGATATCAAATTATCTGGCGCTAAAACAGAGCGGCACTTTAGACAATACCTCCGCCCAAAATTTAGTGGACCAGACGATCAATCTTTTTGATCAAACTGGAGATAAAACCGTTTTAACGACCGAGCTCAATATTATCCCCGACAATGGCACCCAATCAATGATCGAATATGGAGAAAATCTGGGAAATGTTCTGAAAAATAATAGACCTAAAGAAATAATTGACGAACGAGAAATTATAAAAAATGCGATCAGTTCTAAAGATTCTTCAAAATTAAATGAGTTGGATTCGGTTATTGCAGTTTATGAAAAAATTGCCAGTGATCTTATGAAAACTCCTGTCCCCCAAACTTTTGTGAAAGCTCATTTAGACATGGTTAATGGCGCCAAAAGTATGGCTATAGCTTTGAAAGAAATAAAAACCGTTTTCAACGATCCAATAAAAGGATTGCAAACTCTAGAATTATATAATAATGGCGTTACAATATTTGTAGAAGCCACAAGAGCAACCAGAGATTTTATTAATAAAAATAATATCGTTTATAAACAAGGTAGCGGTGGCTACTACCTATTATATGGAATATGATTAGGGTAGGAAATTATGCGAAATGGCACAAAAAATTATGAAAATTTAAAAAAACAAATATGAAGAAATTTAATAAAAAAATACTCACGGTCATAATTGTTTTTGCTGTTTTATTAACTTCTTTTTCTCCTGTTCTGGCAATAAAAACAAACGCTCAATTTGTTGTAGCCCTAGAACCAGTAGTTACGGCGGCTATTATAGATACATCATTAAACACTGCTGATATAGCAATATCTACTGATGTAACCGCCGGCGCTGCTGTCGACACTGCCGCCAATACCACCATGTCTGGACCAGTCAAAGAATTTGGACTAGATGCTGTCGCTTGGATGATAGCCAACCTTATAATAGAAAGGATGACCGCTAGCACCGTTAACTGGATCAATAGCGGTTTTAAAGGCAGTCCAGCCTTCATCACTAATCCCGAAGCTTATTTCACCAATATTGGCGATCAAATCGCCGGCCAATATATATTTAGCAATCCAGATTTGAATTTTTTGTGCGGACCGATTAGCGCCAAAATAAGATTGGCTCTAACTAATAGTTATATGAACAATAAAAACGTGCAATGTACCTTAACTCAGGTTGGCAAAAATATGGATAATTTTATGAATAAATTTGAAAATGGCGGTTGGGACAATTTTTTTGAACTCACTCAAAGAACACAAAATAATCCAATCGGGGCTTATATCCAAGCCCAAAATGAAATGAATCTTCAGATTGCTACCAAACAAGGGACAAAACAAATTGACCTCAATCAAGGCCATGGATTTTTGTCGTACCAAAAATGTAAATCAGGAACGGAGCGCGCTCCCGGTCAGCTCCGAACTTGTGACACGGATTATAATACCTGTTTGAACAATAATAAAGGTGATGAAAATAATCTTCAACAGTGTGCTTCAACATATAAAAAATGTAATGCTAATACTCCCGTAGCCGCTGCCGGAGATTGTTCTGATAGCGACAAAGAAACAGTTACCCCCGGGTCAGTCATTGCCGATCAATTAAACACCGCCTTGAACACCGGAAGCAATAAACTGGTAACTGCAGATGAAATAAACGAGATAGTGAGTGCTCTTTTAAATCAGGTTGTGTCCCAAGTAGTCGGCGGTATTGGCAATGGACTGAGAGGTTTGAGCCAATCTAGCGCGAGCAACAGCGGTCAATCGCTTACTAGCCAGTTATCCAGTGGTTCTAAAACAAATACCACTGATTATTTCGGCAATGCCCAAGATACAAGTGTCGGCGATAAAGCCGTAGTACCCACCTATGCAGGATACCAAGCGCAAAGTAATCAAAATCAAAATCGTAATCAAAATGCAAACACTCCCAATCAAAATCAAAACGCAATACCTTTAGACAAAGACTGTCTTCGTATAGCTCCGCCAACATTAAGCATAATGGCTCAAGAATCTGCCAGCAGTTCGGGAGAGACTTTAGACCAAGCAATGATGAGTTTGGATTGTCCACCGCCCGGCATACACTAATAAATCTACCCATATAAAATAAATGAGAAAAAGATTTTTAACACTCGGAATATTGATTGTCGTTTTGGGAGTAATTTTTGTGCCTACTCATATAATTCATGCCGATTCTATTACTGATACAATGGCCATTCAGTCGGGAATTAATTATTTAGCCAATAAAGCTTCAGATGCAATTACCGGTATAGCTGTCGACTTATTTAAAGCCATCGCTGTACTTTTAATGGGCTTGTCATCTTTGGTTTTAATTTTGTGTGGTAAGTTGTTTGATTTTGTGGTGACCTTTACCATAGTTAATATGGCCCAAAATATAGGTGCTTCAGATGGAGTGGGGGGAGCCATCACGATTGCCTGGGCGACATTGAGAGATGTGGCTAATATGTGTTTTATTTTTGTCCTGCTCTATGCCGCCTTCAAAACCATGTTTGACAGCAATTTTGGTAATTTTGGTAAAACTGTCAAAGACATAATTATTGTGGCTTTGCTTATAAATTTCAGTTTGTTTTTTTCAAAAGTAGTTATTGATGCGTCAAACGTAGTGGCCGTTGGATTTTATAATTCAATAGCTTCTTCTTCAGCTAAATTAGATGCAAGTGGTAAACCAACAGAATCATTTACGGGTATCTCTGCCGGTTATATGAACATGCTTCAGCTTCAAACATTTTTTAGTCCGGACTTTTTAACTAACGACTCTTTTAGCGGAGAACCAACAAAAATATTAACCATTGGTATTATGAGTTCAGTATTTATGCTTATTGTTGCCGTTATACTTTTAATGGCTGGGGTAATGTTTGCTGCTCGCTTTATTCTTCTTATTTTTATAATGATACTTTCTCCTTTGGCCTTGATTGCTTATATTATTCCGGGACAAAAAGGGCAATTTGATAAATGGAAAGATGCTTTAATAGATCAGTCATTTTTTGCTCCTCTTTACTTTGCCCTGACTTGGGTAGTTTTTAAACTTGGTACTCCTCTTCTTAAAGTCTTAAATCCAAATGGTGCCCAAACCCCAGCTTGGACAAGTATAACCTCCAAGCCTGATGATGTGATGCCTTTAATAATTAATTACGTTCTAATCATGGGTTTTTCTATCGCTGCCCTTATTTTTGCTAAAACCATGGCCAGCAAAACAGCTGGATTTAAGGCCGTTAGCGGAGGTATTGGTGCCGTAGCTATCGGTGGCGCCGCTTTGGCGGGAAGAAATACTATTGGCAGAGGATCTAGAGCAATTTCTGAGTCCAGTTGGATGAGAGATAAAGCTTCAGGAAGCGGAATTGGGGCTGGATTTGCAAGAGCTGGACTTTGGACAGCAAACAAAGGAAGCAAGGCTAGTTTTGACGCACGCGGTCTAGCTGATACAAAATTAGGCAAAGCGACCGGTGCCAGTGATGTAATGGGTATTGCAGGTAAAGCTGGTGGTGTGGGAGGATTTAAGAAAGCGGTGGAAGAAAAAGCCTCAGCCAAAGCAGCATACGCCAAGGAAGTTTATGGACAGACAGGGGCAGAGAAAGAAAAAGCGGGAAATCTTGAAGATGAATACAAAGATAAAAACAAAAAGGCCGAGGAAGCAACAAAAAATGAGGGAGAAAAAATTAAAGCTGAAAGAAAAGCCGAGAGAGAAGAGACGGAAAAAATTAAAGAAGATGCAAAAAAAGATGTGGCAGAAAAAGAAAAGAAAGTAAAGGAAGCCAAGAATGGCGAAGCTTATACGGCCGCTAAAAAAGAACTCGATGAATCTAAAATAAGATTAGAAAAAATCACGACTGCCCATAAATTAGCTCTTGATAAAGAAGAGGCTGAAATTGAAGATGCGGATTACACTAAAGCAACCAGAGCCTTAAAGAAAGAAGCAGAAGATAAAAAGAAAGAATGGGAGCGGGTTAAAAATGCTGGCGCCAACAGACAAAGAGATTATGCGGAAAAAATTAAGACAAGAAGTCCTGTTTCAACTTCTGCTGGTGCCGTTGCGGGCGTAGCTTTGGGCAGTGTCATTGCTGGTCCAATCGGTACTGTCATAGGAGCTGGGGTTGGCGCTTGGGCCGGAAAATTGGTTGGAGGAAAAATCCCGTTGAATTGGGCTGGCAATAAAGCCGCAGCCGCAAAAATAAGAGATCAGGCGAAAGAAAAATCCAAGACAGAAAAATTAGCTGATGCCGCTTTGGAGACAGAAAAAGAAAGGAAAGCGAAAGAAGGTAGCGGTGAAGAGGCGCCAGCAGCCCATTCTGCTCCTGCTCCAGCTCCAGCTCCAGCACCAGCTCCAGCACCAAACCCAATACCAACGCCGACACCTAATCCTAACCCATAAATAAAATGGATAATAAAGAAACCATAAAAGAAAGATTAGATATATTACCTCCGGAGCTGAGAGCTTTTGTGCTGACTGAAAAGTGGCGGGAAGATGCCCAAAAAATTGGCAAACAATTTAATTTTGACGAAGTAAAATATGCTTCATTTGAAAATGAAATTTTTTTGGTACTTTTGTGTTTTGAACCAAAAAATGATTTTACAGAAAACATAAAAAAAGAATTGGAGATTGATTCAAATATGGCTGGGTGGATTGTGGAGGACATAGAGAAAAATATTTTCAGCAAAGTGACAAATGAAATTGAGGCCATGTGGCAAGCCGCAGATACTGAAAGTATCGAAGGTCCTGAACAAAGTGAAGGAAAGGAAGAAAATGATGGGGTTGGTGAAAGTTTTGAACAAATTATTTTAAACCAAGCCAAAGCCATGCAACCCGCCGTCGCCTCGCCGAAGCTCGGCTATGGCGTGGCGAAGCCCGCAGTAGACGAGCAAAGGCGGGACGTGCCAACAAATTTACCGACTGACGAAGAAAATATGGAAGAAAAACCATCCGACTTCGCTAAAGCTACGCCGGACAAGAAGGCCATCCACAATTACGTGGGCGAAAGCGACCCATATCGCGAACCAATTGAATGAAAGCCCCGAAATGAAAAAAGAAAACAATCTTGCCTTTATAGATGGTCAAAATCTGCATCTCGGAACTACTCAGAACAATTGGAGGGTTGATTTCAAAAAATTTAGGGTCTATTTGAAAGATAAATATAAAATCGAAAAAGCTTATT
>Ga0265316_10005316_pt1 | contig 12548 bp, 5 predicted proteins | sample 4522metaG_FD_202092 | JGI IMG/M metagenome (GOLD analysis project Ga0265316, IMG submission 202092) | Rhizosphere microbial communities from Carex aquatilis grown in University of Washington, Seatle, WA, United States - 4-5-22 metaG | ecosystem: Host-associated > Plants > Roots > Rhizosphere >... | reverse complement strand
CATTGTTTTGTTTCCAGCTTTCAGCACAATATGAAGCATCTGATTCTATGGTTTGGAAGCGTATACAATGTATTCAGAAAACATTAAATAAAGATAAAATTATCACCCAATGCTGGTGGTTTGGATGGCTTGCCGGATATAGTGCTGCAACTCTCGTTCAGGCTACTATAGGATTTTCGAGTAATTCTAAATCTACCAGGCAGGACATGGGATTGGGAGCAATTACCACATCACTTGGTATACTGGGGCAATTTCTTACACCAATAGTTCCAACTAATGGAGCCGATAGCCTTGCCAGTTTTTCTGAAAATAATCAGGAAAATATGCTTGTTAAACTCATTCAGGCTGAAGAAATGCTGAAGAAAGTTGCACTCGCGGAAAAAGAAGCCCGATCCTGGAAGGTTCATGCAGTTACAGGTATTGTAAATATAGGCGGTGGGCTTATTACCTGGTTTGGATTTAAACGATCGGTTTGGGATGGTGCAACATTTTTTGCTCTAAATACTATAGTTACAGAAGTGCAAATTTGGAGTATGCCCGGAAGGGCCATGAAAGATTACCGGATATATTGTGATAAATTTTATTTGAATGAAAAACAGTCAGCTTATGAACTAAGGTGGTTCGTGGGGATTTACCCTGGCTCCATCCAGATCAATCTTTTATTTTAAAACATGTCATATCTAGAAAAGGTATGATAGTGAGGGTTATAAAATATTTGATCTATTCTTTTAAAAACCAGAAGGATTATAAGTAAAAATCGGACAAAAGAATTCAATCAATTAGAGTTTGAAGTACTAATTGATTCTACTTTGACAGATTAATTTTTTTTGAGATTTTCAGCTTTTTTACCTCAAACCCAAAAGGGAGAAAGCTGAAAAATCCAACAATTCCCTTTAAGGATTATGGTAAAAACTGGTTGAAATTGAAATCTGTCAAAGTTGAATTAAGGTGCAATATCCAGAACAATAAAACTGTTTGGTAAAATCTTTGGCCTGCGTTTTTGGTTTCCTGCTTCGCTCTTTGGTACCTGCTCAAACTCTGCTGTTGGTAAATAAATATGATGTGTTATTTTATTAATTGCAATTGTTCTTGCACCCTTTTGAGTTGGTAAGTTGGTCACAATGCTGAAAGAATCTTTGTTTTCTTCTTTCACGATGGTAAGTGTGCCATCTCCGTTTGAACTGTAAGCATATTTTAGTCCCGGGTCAAATGCTGCACCATCAACTCTATCGCCGATTGGCAATGTCGAAATTATTTTACCTGTTTCAGCATTCACAACTACCATAGTTTTATTGTCACATACACTGAACAACCGATGAGTCTCATTATCCAAAGCCAATCCTGAAGGTTCTTCTCCAGGAGCAATGGACCAGCTTTGTTCAACTTTAAGAGTTGATGTGTTGATTTTACAAATTTTGCTTTTATCTTCTATGTTAACATAAATTTTCCCCTTGCCATCTGTTACGGAAAATTCCGGCTTACCTTCCAAAGCAATAGTTGCAGTTACCAGGTTAGTTTCAGCATCAATCACGGTAGAATTGGAACTTCTACCATTAAATGTGAAAACTTTCCTGCTAAACGGATCGAATAATATTGCATCAGGGTTTTGCCCGGTTACTTTAATTCTGGCAATCACCTGCAGCGTTTTTGTATTGAATATAGTCACTGAGGAGTCTCTTCCATTACTGATAAACCCTTTGTTAAGGTCAGATGCAATGGCTATGCCATGAACCCCGTTTAATCCGGTTATGGTACCAAGAAGTGTATCTGTTTTCATATCTACTACCTGAACCATATTGCCGTGTGAAACATATAGTTTTCCTGATTGATCATCGGAGTATAGATAATCCCAGCCAGCATCGCCTTCCAGGTGGATTTTCTTCACTATGCGAAAAGCAGTATTAGAATTTTGTGCCTTTGCCTGAAATAAAGAACATACCAATATACAATAAAACCAAATTATAATAGTTTTCATATTTTTAATATTTAATGCAAAAGTAATGCTTTTTGGAATTTTTAATGAATGGGGAAAAGTTGTTTTGTTAATAAACCTTAAATTTCGAAAGAAATCAAATTCCTTTATTATATATTTCCTGTTCATATTTGTTAACATAGAATTTCAATTATAGACAATTCCGCAGATGAGAATAATCAAGTATTTAGCTTTAATTTATTTCTTTATTATTGGACATGATGTTTACTCCCAGTATTCACAAATATTAACAAGAATAAAGGGTACTGTCGTTGATGCTGAGACAAAAGATCCTGTTGCTTTTGCCGGAGTATCCTGGGTTAATGAAGGCATGAATGCTACTCTTACTGATGATGAAGGAAATTTCATTATAAAAACAAAGGATACGGCCAGCAGGATTATAGTTAACTGTGAGGGTTATAAAAATAAAATCATAAAAATAAAAGTTGGGCAGGTACAAGAAATCAATGTCTCATTGGATCCCGATGTTAAGACTTTAAGCGATGTGGTTGTTAAAGCCAAAAGGCTAAAATACAGGAATAAGGGTAATCCAGCTGTAGAATTAATTAACAGTGTAATTGCACATAAATCCATTAACAGGGTGGAAGATTTGGATTTTTATTCTTACGAGAAATATGAAAAAATTGTATTCTCTCTTACTGATTTTGATGAGAAATTCACAAATAGGGTTTTCATCAGAAATTTCAAATTTGTACTTGACAATATAGATACTACTATAATACCTGGTAAAAAATCCGCACCTGTTTTTTTAAAAGAGGACCTTTCAAATGTATATTATCAGAAAAATCCTGAAAAGAAGCTGGATGTTCCTTTTGCAGAAAGGATGGTACGATTCGATGATTATATTCATAAGCAATCCATAAACACATCTTTAAAGATATTGTATAAGCCCATAAATATTTATGATAACAATATTTTGTTACTTACAAACCAGTTTTTAAGTCCGATTTCCTCAATGGCCCCTACATTCTATATGTACTTTATAATGGATACTAGTATTATAGAAAATTCAAAATGTATAAAGCTTGCATTTTTCCCTCGCAATAAGGCCGATTTCCTGTTTCAGGGTAACTTATTTATTGTTCTGGACAGTAGCTATGCGGTAAAGAAAATAGATATGTCTGTAAATAAAAATATTAATTTAAACTGGGTTAAAAACCTGGATATTATACAGGAATTTAACAAAGTTCAAAATGGCGGATGGATGCTTACTACAAATGAATTGGCTATTGATTTTGGACTAAATAATGAAAAATTGGGAATAATGGGAGAAAGAGTAGTGACATATAAAGATTATCAATTTGACAAGAGTAAATCGGATAGTATTTATAAAGCAATTTCAAAAAAGCAGACTAATGATGATATTGAAAATGACGATGTAGCTTTTTGGGAAGCTCACAGAATACAAAAACTGCCTCCTCCTGAACAAAAAGTATATGCGTTATTGGATAGTGTAAAAAAAGTTCCAGCATTCAAACACGCTGTAGATGCAACATTGCTTATTTCTTCGGGCTATATTGGTTCAAGGAGACCAATTGAAATTGGTCCCGTTGTTACATTTTATAGTTATAATCCGGTCGAAGGCTCCAGGATCAGGATTGGAGGACGCACGACGCCTCATTTTGATAAAAATATATATTTTGATATTTTTGGAGCTTATGGTGTGAATGATGCAAAATACAAATACTATTTAGGTGCTACTTACCTGTTTTCAAATAACACAATTTTTGGTTTCCCGGTTAAATCTTTAAATATCAGCTATCAGAACGACATCAAAATACCCGGCCAGGAATTACTGTATGCCCAGGAAAATAATATCTTGTTTTCATTTAAAAGAGGTATCAATGATATAATGTATTATGACAGAACTTTTAAAATTGAACATTTAAATGAATTTAAGAGCCATTTTTCTTACACGGTCGGATATGAGTTTACACAACAGACTCCTGCCGGTGCTCTTTATTACAACACAATTCAATATTCACAACACCTGAATAACCCACCATATATCAATATCTCACAGATTGATGTTGATTTTAGGTTTGCCCCTCACGAACAATTCTTCCAGGGAAAAGTATATCGTACACCATTGATTGGTAAATATCCTGTTTTTCTGTTCCAATATTCATACGGGAATAAACTACTTGGAAATAATTTTAACTACCATAAATTAATGCTTGATGTAAGTAAAAGATTTTATTGGTCATTCCTGGGATATTCGGATGTGACATTTGAAACAGGCAAAATTTTCGGTGTAGTTCCTTTCCCTCTCCTGGATATTTCAAGGGCCAATCAGACTTATTCGTACCAACCGTTATCTTATAACCTGATGAATTTTCTGGAATTTGTAAATGATGAATATGTGGCCTTATTTGCCGAGCATTGCTTTAATGGTTTTATCTTGAATAAGGTTCCATTAATTAAAAAATTGAAATTTAGAGAATTTGTGACATGTAAAATACTTTATGGAGGACTAAGTAAAGACAATAATCCCAATTCGGAACCGGACCTTTTTAAATTTCCGGTCTCTAACAATGGAGATCCAATCACTTATGCATTTGGCAAAGTTCCCTATGTAGAAGCAAGTGTTGGCGTTTCTAATGTGCTGAAATTTTTCAGGGTCGATTATGTGCAAAGAATAACATATCTTAATCATCCGAATATTTCAAAGAATGGTATAAGAATAAGTCTTAAGCTGGATTTTTAACCATATTTTTATATTATCCAATCAATCTTGAATTATATACAAGAATATCAATTCCCAAATAATTTTGCGAATATAGTCATCATTCGAAATATTTCTGCCAGTAATGCGTTTACTGGAGAAAGGAAAACGATCCTGTTTCAAATACTTATTTTATTATTACAGAATTCTTTTGTCAATAATTTTTAATGAATGCTTTATATGTCAAAGATTAAAAGGTAATGCTTTACTTTGTGTCTTTGATATGTCAATAATAATTTATTAGTTTTGTCAAAATAAAAAATCAGTTACTATGGTGGAAGAAAAGAAAGAAAAATGGATGAATTATTTAGCGATTTCTACTGTACTAATCGCTGTTTGTGCAACATTCTCAACATTCAGGGGAGGCGGATATAGCAATAAATCGCTTATGAGTCAGACCCTAGCTTCTGATCAGTGGTCCATGTATCAATCCAAAAGTCTGAAGAGTTACATTTTTGAAATGCAAAAAGATAATCTTGAACTTCAGCGGGATTTATTATTACAAACCAGTAATTCAAAAGAATCTTTATCGAAGTACGAACAGAAGATGGAATTGTACGATAAAAAAATTGCCCAATACGAAAAAGATAAACAAGATATTTCAAATGAAGCAAAAAAATATGAAGCTGAAAGAAATGACTGTAAATTACATTCCTCTGCTTTCGGTATTGCTGTAATTTTCTTACAAATATCAATACTTCTTTCTTCAATCTCTGCATTAACAAAAAAGAAGTATGTTTGGTATTTAAGTCTTGCTGTTGGTGTAGTGGGAGTATACTATTTTTTCAACGGTTTCTTCCTGTTTTTTAATTAAAGATTTGATTTTACAACGGTGAAATATCCTTTTATAAAGTTTGCTAAAATTATTTTTTATGAGTTTCCGTCAATATAACTACAAAGATTTCAAAAGCGTCATCCCGAGCGGAGTCGAGGAATACTCGTTAAAAAAATGCTTCGACTCCGCTCAGCATGACGGCACTGAATTTAAGAATATTCGTTGTTATTAATGCGGACAATCATATTATTTTTATACTAATTTTCAGAGCATATTTTAAGATTATTATATTTTTTTAACAATAAGTAGATAAAAATATAGGTCGTGAAAATTAACTTGCTAATTTTATCCGAAAGTAAATTAAAAGTTTCAGAAATAACCTTATGAGAAAATTTAAAAAGATTAATAACATAGTAGGATGGATAATTTTTATTATCGCATCATTTGTTTATTTAAGAACCATTGAGCCTACTGCAAGCTTTTGGGACTGTGGAGAATTTATTTCCTGTGCGAATAAACTCGAAGTGAGCCATCCTCCTGGCTATCCTATGTTTGCTATGCTTGGACGTTTTGCCGCGTTATTTGCCGGAGGTGATGTTACTAAAATTCCTGTGATGGTAAATTCGTTTTCAGCTATTTGTAGCGGATTTACTATTTTGTTTTTATTTTGGACCATAACACAATTTGCACGCAGAATAATTGGAAGAAAGGAAAACTATTCAAATACTGAAATTGTCTCCATTGTCGGTGGAGGTGTGGTTGGTGCATTAACGCTTGCTTTCTGCGACAGTTTTTGGTTTTCAGCCGTTGAAGCGGTCGTTTTTTCTCCCTCATCAATGTTCACTGCGATTATATTCTGGTCTATTCTGAAATGGGAGGAAGTAGCAGGTGAAAAATATGCAAACCATTGGATAGTGCTTATTGCATTCCTGATGGGATTATCTATTGGCATACATTTATTGAACCTCCTGACAATTCCAGCTCTCGCATTAATTGTTTATTTTAAAAGATATAAAGCTTCAGTTAAAGGCACAATCATAGCTCTTATTATTTCATTCTTTATTCTGGGTTTTGTCATGTATGGAATTGTTCAGGGCACATTTGTCGTTGCTTCCTGGTTTGAATTATTTTTTGTCAATCAACTGAGCTTACCATACAATTCGGGTTTGATATTTTTTGTTGTATTTCTGTTTCTTTTTTTAGTCTGGGCGATCTGGTATACAACTATCAAAAGGAAAGTCCTTTTAAATACAATCGCGCTTTGCCTTACTGTAATGTATATTGGATATTCTTCATATACAATGTCAATACTTCGGGCTAACGCGAATACACCATTAAATGAAAATGACCCGTCCAATACTTTTAATTTATTATCATATCTTGGAAGAGAGCAATATGGCAGTAGCCCTTTGCTTTATGGTCCTTATTATAATGCACCATTAAACAGCAGTTCACCTGACAGGGGAATAAAAAAAGGAAGATCTGTTTATGCAAAAAAAGATGGTAAATATGTGGTTATTTACAATATGCCAGTTTATGATTATGATCCGCAATTTTGTACTTTTTTTCCCCGTATGTGGAGTCCCGAAAGTGCTCATGTTGAAAAATATAAGGAATGGGCCAATATTACTGGCATTCCTATCCAAACAACCGGCCAGCAGGGTGAACCCGTGACTATTAACAAACCCACTTTTGGTGAAAACCTGTTGTTCTTTTTCCGTTACCAGGTCAATTGGATGTATATCCGGTATTTTATGTGGAATTTCAGTGGACGTCAAAATGATATTCAGGGTCATGGAGATATTTTAAGAGGTAACTGGATTTCGGGTATCAAATTCCTGGATGAAATGAGGCTTGGAAGTCAGGATAATTTACCCGATAATATTTCCGGTAATAACTTTAAAAACAATAAAGCACGCAATAAATATTACATGCTTCCTTTTATTTTAGGAATTATTGGTTTTATTTTTCATTCCCAAAAAGATAAAAGAAAATTTTGGGTTGTAGCTTTATTCTTTTTTATGACCAGCATTGCAATTATTTTGTTCCTGAACCAAAAACCTATTGAACCAAGGGAACGGGATTATTCATATGACGGCTCGTATTTTGCATTTGCAATCTGGGTAGGATTGGGTGCAATGGCTTTAATGACCTGGATAGCGAAAAACAAGCAAAGTATTTTGAAGCAATTTTTAGTAATTGCAGTTTGTCTTGTTCTTGTTCCCGTCAATATGGCTCATGAGAATTGGAACGATCACGACAGGTCCAATCGCTATACTTCCACAGATTTTGCTTATGATTATCTGAATTCATGTGATCGCGATGCAATACTTTTTACAAATGGCGATAATGATACTTTTCCTCTTTGGTGTGCGCAGGAAGTATTGGGTGTTCGAACTGATGTAAGAGTTGTTAATTTAAGCTACCTGAGCGCTGATTGGTACATAGACCAAATGAGACGCAAAGTATATGAGTCGGATCCGCTTCCAATTTCTATGAAGAAGGAAGCATATCAAACCGGGTCCCGGGATGTAATATATCTTTTCGATCGTATTAAAGATTATATTCCCTTAAAAGACGCGATGGACTTTGTTGCGAGTGATGATCCGTCGACAAAAACTATGAGCAATATTGCTGAAAGCCTGGATTACATCCCAACTAAGAAATTTAGTTTACCGGTAGATATTTCAAAAGTAATTTCAAATGGTACAGTAACATCTTCATTTGCCAAATTTATAGTACCTGAGCTGAAATGGGATTTAGGTAAAAGGAATGATATTTATAAGGCTGACATGATGATACTGGATATCGTAGCTTTCAACAACTGGGAAAGACCAATATGTTTTGTTGCACCAGCCTCGGATGAAACATACCTGGGTATGACCAAGTATTTCAGATTAGATGGCTTTGCTTATAGGTTAGTGCCTGTTGAAAATAAAAACATTAATGGAGAAACCGGTTCTATCGATTCAAAGTTGCTATATGATAAATTAATGAACAAGTTTAAATGGGGCAATGTGGAGGATTTAAATGTAAATATCGATGAAAACAACCTGAGGATGATCATTACATACAGGTCAACTTTTGGTAGACTGGCCAAAGAATTAATTAATGAGAATAAAATAGATTCGGCAATTAAAGTTTTGGACAGAAGTTTCAAAGTATTTCCAATTCAGCAGGTACCGCTTAATTTATGGTCTATATCTTTAATTGAGCAATACTACCGTGTAAATCAGGTTTCCAAAGCAAATGGTCTTGCACAAAATTTATTTGATAATTTATCGAAGCAAATGGCATATTATACAAGCTTGAGAAAAAATCTTGTTCAAAGTTTAAATGACGATATGCGGTTTTCAATGTATTCACTGGAAGAACTTAGCAAATTAGCACATACTTATGGTCAGAAGGATTTACAAATTAATATAGACAATACATTACAAAGATATATGCCGTATTTTGAACAATAGGGATGCCTTTAGAGGCTGTTTTGAATTTTTAAAAAATTAAACACAGAGAGATAATTATTATATTAATCCGAATACTACGTGCATTTAAAATATTAGCTTTGATTGACTTTCTGAAAACAGAGAAAGCACAACTTGTCCCGATCTTTTATCGGGAGAGGTCACAGAGATTTTAAAAATCGCAAGCGATTTTTCACTCTGTTTCGTCGCGGTGAACTCTGTGTTTTCTCAAAATATCGAATGTCAAAAATAGCTTTTATCATAATAGTTTTTCCAAAATTTTCAATAGCTACTCAAATAGTATCTTTGTGTTAAAATTATTATTAAATCCAGAAGCTTCTTAGTATATGATTTTAAATTAGTATTTAGACCTTTACTAATTATTTTTATAAAGATATGCTTTCTGACCTGCACATCTTTAATAGGATTAGACGTATCAACTAATATCCATTAGTTCTCAAATGCAGTTGCAGGAGCCTTGATTGGTTATGTAGTTTAAACTATGGTTGGTTCAAACTATAGAAATTTGCTAAAATCCAATTCAAAACAAAATGGCTGGAATTATATTGTCGCACCTTCCGGCATTTTGCTTTCTTACAATTTCGGAGAAAGCATTTAAGGGTTTCCCATCATGTCCGTATCAGGGGCACTGCTATTGTCATCCTGTTGCGTTTTTGCTTTTTGTACTTTGTAATTATTAATCCGGTAACTAAAAGTAAATAAGAATACTTTGGATTCCCGCTGAAACCAATTCATAGTAGTTTGACTATTACTATATGAAGTTGAAGTAACTCTGGTAAAACCTATAAGATTTTGCACCTGCATTGTCAAAGAGGCTTTACGTTTCAGAAGTTCTTGCTTAACACCAATGCCTGAAGAATAATTACTTGACTGATGGCCTCCTGTAGCATTGATAGTAGGTGCATTATACGTATACATAATTTGAATACCCATGCCCCATGGCATGCGAAATGTAGGGTTCACTTTAATATTCCCGGTGTTAATGTTATTTACTTGAGGTACATTTGGAATGACGGGCATACCGAAAATTTGATAATTATATATAGTTAAGGAGGCATTAAAATTAAACCATTTTGCCGGAGCTAAATTTATCATAAATTCTGCCCCAATTGAACGATCATGATTTATGTTCTGATAAGTTGTCGAATCTAATCCAGAATATGTGTGGCTAGGCATTGGATACATTAAATTATCCGTTTGCCTGTAAAAACTTTCAGCTGAAACAAATGAAGCATCATTTATCTTTTTCATCAAATTGAGTTCATAAGAACTGGCAACATCGGGTTGCAAATTTGGATTGCCAACCATAATAGAAGTTAAACTTGTATATCTTGGGACCGGGTTTAAGTTCCATTCCCTGGGCCGGTCTATACGCCGGGTAAAACTAGCCTGCAATTGCAAATCCCAAGGGAGTTCTTTAGACAGATGAATTGTTGGTTCGTAAAATGGTTTTTCCATTTTATTATCATTATTTCCATATTTGATATCCCGAATCTCATATTCTGTTCTAAAACCTAACTGGTAATCAATAAATGAAGAATTTGAAAAAGAAATATAAGCTGCCTGTATTTGGTCTTTAGCATTTAATAGTTGTTCGAGAACATTTATGTTTCCTGTGGTTGAATAGCTGCCATTATTTTGATAATAACGACCCTGATATCCTGTTTCTAATTTTCCTTTTTCTCCAATTGGAAGTGTGTAATCGACCTTTCCCCTGAATTCAGTTTCATTGCTATTCTGGGCAATTTGTATCTGGGGCTGTGTTTTAATATTTTGTGTTGAAACCCAATTTGAGTTTGTAGTATCTGTAATATTACTGGAAGGTACATTGTCAGGTCCGGCATTCAAATATGCCGAAGCAGATAATTGCTGGCCGTTATTACCAAGTTTTAGCTGATAATCGAGATTCAGATTGTAATAATTTCGTATTGCCTCATTTATTGAGTTTGTAATATAGTAACTACTACTATAAGGGTAAACATCATTAAAGTAATTAGTACCTGGCCGATACATGTCACGGCTACCAACATTACCCATTAATGAAATTGTACTGTTATCATTGATATTGTAATCAACACCTAGCTTTATTCCTTTACCCTTCCTGTGAAAATTTCCAGTTCCATTATTGGTTCTGCTTACTAAGCTATCCTTCAAATGATTTACATATGAATTGTTCGTATATGAAGTAATTGCGTATTTCATGTCGGTATAATCCACACCCAATGTAAAATTAAACTTGGAAAATTTATAATTCAAATTCATATTAGCTCCATATTTATCACCAGTACCAGCAGTGACATTAAAAATCCCATTCATGCCTTTGACATTTTGTTTTTTCATTACCACATTAATAATACCTGCACTTCCTTCTGCGTCATACTTTGCGGATGGGTTGGTAATTATTTCAACATTTTGAACCGTACTGGCTGGTATTTGTTGTAAAGCTTCACTTCCTGTTAAGGGAGAAGGTTTACCATCAATTAGTACAGTGAAGTTGGAACTTCCCCTGAGGGTAACATTTCCTTCTACGTCCGTTTGAATTGATGGAATATTCTGAAGTGCATCAACTACTGTTCCTCCAGTAGCAACGACGTTTTGAGTCACATCAACAACTTTTTTATCTAATTTGTATTCAATAGCTGGTTTATTCCCTGTAACCACAACTGCATTAATATCTGTAGACGATGGCTCTATTTTAACTGAACCAATATTCATGCTATTTTGATTCGGAGTTATCAGAATGCCTCGCACAACATGCTTTTTATATCCTACAAATGTTATTTCAGCATAGAACCTTCCATAGGGTAACCCTTCCACAATAAAGCTACCGTTTGTTTTAGTACTGCTCCCTGTTACCAGGGAAGAATCTTTCATCTTGTGAATAGCAACTATTGCATATTCTACAGGTTGTCCGGTAATACTATCTATTATGGTACCTGTAATTTTGCCATCCATTGGCATTGTTCCCTGAAAATTGCCTTTCTGGTATCCCTGACTTAATAAAGATTGTGCAAAAAGAAATAGAATTGCTGTAATAAGCAAAAAAGATAAATTCTTCATTTTTTTTAAAATTAATTTTTCAGAATGTTTACAAAAACCGGGCAAAAGTAGCTAATTTAAGTCTAAATGTTTCCCGGCAGTTTTTAATTAGATGTTAAAATTTCAAAATGGTTTAAACAATACTTTATAAACCTAAGTTTATTTTTGTAAATTTTTAAAATATCTGGACTGAAATAACTAAAATTTGAATTAAAAGGTCAAGATTTTAGTTCATATCGGACTATTCGTAAATGTTTGTTTTAATTTTTGAATTAATTTCTAAAGAAATTTAGAATATTATTAATGGTGTCTAAATATAATTACAAAAGTTATTCCCATTCAATTGTCGCAGGCGGTTTTGAGCTAATATCGTAAACTACCCTGTTCACTCCTTTTACCTTATTAATAATTTCATTAGATACTTTTGAAAGAAATTCGTATGGCAGATGCGACCAGTCGGCAGTCATTCCATCGGTTGAAGTTACTGCGCGCAAAGCCACTACATTTTCATATGTCCGTTCGTCCCCCATC
>Ga0265316_10005315_pt1 | contig 12553 bp, 12 predicted proteins | sample 4522metaG_FD_202092 | JGI IMG/M metagenome (GOLD analysis project Ga0265316, IMG submission 202092) | Rhizosphere microbial communities from Carex aquatilis grown in University of Washington, Seatle, WA, United States - 4-5-22 metaG | ecosystem: Host-associated > Plants > Roots > Rhizosphere >... | reverse complement strand
AGGCAAGCGGAAATTGGCCTGGTTCTGGTTATAGGCGAGCAGCAGTTGGGCATCCGTGGGATTGAGACTCTGCTCGATCTGCGTCTGGTCGGCAACCAGGATGACCAGGTTTCTCTTCTCCGGGGTCTTGTAGCGCGCCGCATTGGTTTTGAAATTCTGCTCCACTTCCTCGGCTGTCGGCTCAGCCTCTTTCTTGAACTTGTCGGGCGTCAGCTTGACGTAGTCGAGTTGGATCTGGTCGTTCTTCTTGTGGTACTCCTGCTCGATTTCGGCAGGCGTCACCACGGATCCCTCCATCGCCACCTTGCTCAACATCATGACCAGCATCTGCCGTTTCAGGTCCGCTTCGAATTCGGGGATGGTCACGCCCTGCTGCGCCAGCAAGCCGGCGTAGGCGTCGCTGCCGACGAATTTGCCGTCCGGGAAGAGGTTCGGAAAGCTCTCGCGGATGGCGTCCGCCAGTTGCTGATCGCTCACCTGGAAGCCCAGCTTGTGGGCCTGGTACTCCATGGCGCGGTCGGTGATCATCTGGTCGATCATCTCGGGCACGTAGTTAGGGATGACCTCGGCCGGGATCTGGCGGCCCTTGGTCTGTTGCTGAATGGCCCGTCGCGCATCCTGTTCGGTGATCTCCTCATTGCCGATTTTGGCGACAATCAGGTCATTCACGCCCGAGCCGGTGTTGTAGTTCGGAACCAGGTACAACAACATGGATGCCGAAACCATGAGCAGGATACCGCCCATGAAGTACTTCTTGGTTTTTTCTCGATTACGAAACAGATCGAACATTTACGCGCCTACTCCTGTCGTCAAGTAGAGGGGAAATACCAGTATAGGTCATGTCGGGGGGGTGAGGTGGGGCGCTCGGCGGCGCGCCACGCACGGTCTTCCGGGCCTGGGGGCCGCGCGGCTCACGCGCCCCCGGCGCGGAAGCGCACCTAAACCCGATGTGCAGGCGAAGCTTGACCAACTGGCGCGGGAGAATGGCCGCCCCAGCGCCGAGTTGCTCGAAGATGCCGTGATCGGTTACTTTGACGAGCTGGCATACACGCGGGAAATGCTCGACCGGCGCTTTGACGATCTCGAAAGCGGCAGCGTGAAGCTGATACCTGGCGACGAGGTGAAAGCGCGCTTACGCGCAAAGAGCGAAGCCCGCCGCGCCGGGCATTTGTGATCGGGCACGGTTTTCACCCCGAAGCCTCATTAGACCTTGACGGCATTTGGGAGTTCATCGCGATTGACAGTGTCGACGCGGCCAAAGAGGAGGCGGGAAATTGCCATTCGTCTTTCGGTGGGCGCCAGCCGCGCGCGCCTGGTAAGGCAGTTCCTCACTGAAAGTATGCTTCTCGCTTTCGCCGGCGGGCTGGCCGGCATCGTGCTGGCCTGGTGGATCACGCATGTACTGTCGGCTCTGCCGCTGCCTTCGCAGATCCCGCTAGAGTTCAACTGCCACCTCGATCTCCATGTGCTGGCCATCACCCTGGCAGTCGCGCTGGCGGCGGGCATAGGCTTCGGACTGGCGCCGGCCCTCTCTTCGACTCGCACCGACATCGGGGCCACTTTGAAAGAGGGTGCGCAGGCGCCCCTGCGCGGCTATCGCCGCTTCGGGGTGCGCAATCTCTTTGTCGTCGGCCAGATGGCGGCATCCCTGATGCTTCTGCTGGTCACCTGGTTTGTGGCCCTGGCTTTCCTCAGCACCGCCCGCATCGACACCGGCATCGAAGCCGCCAATCTCAACCTGGTGTCAGTCGACCCGGTACGGGACGGCTATTCCCCGGAGGCAGTCACGGCGCTCGTTCGAAACCTGCCCGACGAACTGTCGCGCGTCAACGGGGTTCGCGCCGTGGCTTTGACCGCGAGCGCTCTGCCCTCCCACTCGGACGCTACCCACATGTCGGCTCCCGCCGGCGGCGGGAAGGTAGGCCAGGCGCTGGTCGGGGTGTACCGCGAGCACGTCGGGGCAAATTACTTCGCCACGCTCGGAGTGCCTCTGGTGGGCGGGCGCGAGTTCGACCGGCGCGGCCGCGAACAGGATGCGCCCGCCATCCTCAGTCAAACCGCCGCGCGCGCGTTGTTCGGCGCCGGGGACCCGATTGGCCGCAGCCTTCGCGACGGCGAACGCAGCTACACAGTGATTGGCTTGGCGCGCGATATGCGGGTCGGATTGCTGACGCCAAATCCGGTGGCCACGGTGTATCTGCCCCTTACGCCCGGGTGGCTTGGCAAGAACGCGGCGCGGCGCATTACCCTACTGGTGCGCGGCACGGCAGGCCGGGACACCCTGGCGGCCGTGCGCGACCGCCTGGCTTCGCTCCACCCCGATCTCACGGTTTTCGACGTCCACACCATCCAGGAGGATCTCGACCGCCTGAACTCGCTGGCCCAGTGGGAGTCGGCGATGTACGTGATTCTGGGCTTCTTCGCGTTGCTGCTTGCCTCGATCGGCTTGGGCGGAGTCACGGCGTACGCGGTGGTGCGGCGGCGCAAGGAGATTGGCATCCGCATGGCGCTCGGCGCGCGCGCCGGCCAGGTGCGGGGACTCGTGCTGAGGGAAGGCACCGCGTTGGTGGCGGTGGGCTCCGTCGCCGGCGTCAGCGGCGCGTTGGTCCTGGCGCGTGTCTTCGCCGCCTATAGCGACGTGTTGGCGGGGAGCTTCGGCCATCCCGGCAACAATCCGCTTCTGCTGGTGGGAGCGCCGCTGGTGCTGGCCGGCCTGGCGATGCTGGCCTGCTACCTGCCCGCGCGGCGGGCCACGCGCATCGATCCGGTGGCTGCGTTGCGGGAAGAGTGAGGCCACCCTCCGCCACGAAAAGAAACACCCGCGAGCGTGGCTGGTATCAGGGAAGCCGGAGGGCCACGAGGGGCAGTATGAGGTTGACGAACTGTCTCGGCGTCACAACGCGAGTCCGCTCGAAAGTCTCGGGAAAGTGGTTGGTGTTACCGGTGACGATGTAGTCCGCCCGAGCCGCGCTGGCGCATTCCAGGAAGCGGTTGTCGGATTCGTCGCTCGCGGCAACAGCCGTGATGGTCGGGCGGACCAGCAGGCTATTCTTGCGGATGAGTGCCATGACCGCGCCAACCCGTGCCGGATCGAGCTTGAGTCGAGGCCTGTGCAATACTTCTTCGTATTCCTCCAGCACCGGCGACGATACAATCATCAGAATCTTCCGGTTGATTGCCAGATCCAGAATGGCGGCCGGAAAGCCCTCGTCAACCAGGTTGGCAGACACCACGACGTTGGTGTCCAGTACCACCTTGGTGGTCATTGCGTGGGCTGCTTGCGGGCCTTTCCCTTAGCGCCTGGGCGGCGAACGGCAGTCACTTCAGCATCGATCTGCTTCATGGTCAGCTTGTGGCTGCCCTTGTTCCTGGCGTCTTGCCGAATGGCCTGCAGGGCCGGCGGTGTAGGCGCAATCTGCCTAATGAGTTCACGCACGTCCAGAGCCTCCCGCGGCTGCTGGTAACGGCGCAAAGCCTCGCGCATCAGCTCGCTCATCGTCCGGTTCTCCTTTTTGGCAAGCCGTTCAGCCTGCTTGCCCATTTCCGGAGGCATGGTGATGGAATAGACCTTTGTGGTTCTCATGACCCGCTCGTGAATATTATATCGCGGCGATTACTTTGTATGACTCAGCAATAGGCGGCAGCGTGGGTTCACTCCGCGCCCGTGGGTGCCCCCGTGGGCGCCAGCGCCCCGGTGCGGACTACCCCGCCGCCGCGGGCACCTGGCCCAAACCGCACTCGGCGTGCACCGCCCGCACGGCGTTCTCCAGACCGGCGCGGCGCACTACCACCGCGATGGTCAGCTCGCTCGAACCCTGCGCGATGGCAATCACGTTCACGTGGGCCCGCGAGATGGCCGTGAAAATGCGGCCCGCCAGGCCCGACATGCCCTGCATGCCTTCGCCTACCGCCGCCAGCAGGCCCACGTCCTTGTCCACGTGGACGGGCTCCAGGTAGTGGTGCGCGAATTCGAGCGCCAGGGCCGATTCCAGGGCTTCCAGGCTCTTGGCCAGCTCTTCTTCGCGCACCAGGAAGCAGAAGTTCTGGCGGTAGCTGGAACTGGAGAGCAACAGCAGCTCCACGTTGGCGCGCGCCACCGCATCGAGCGCCCGCGCCATCACCTGCACGCCGTTCAGCTCGGGACTCCCCGGCTCTAGCGAGACCAGCGCCACCTTGCTCATGGACGCCACGGCGCGCGCGCCGCCCGCGACCGACGGGACCGTGGGAACGATCTTCGTCCCCGGTTTTTGGGTGTCGAAGCTGTTCTTGCTCCACACCGGGATTTTCTTGTCCACCAGCGGCGCCAGGGTTCGCGGATGCAGCACCTTGGCGCCGTTGTAGGCCAACTCCGCGGCTTCGGCGTAGGTGATGGCGTCCAGCACCCGGGCGTCCGGCACCAGCCGCGGGTCCGCGCTCATGATGCCATCCACGTCCGTCCAGATCCACAACTCCGCGGCGTCCAGGGCGGCGGCCAGAATCGACGCCGAAAAATCGGACCCGCCGCGGCCCAGCGTGGTGGGGCGCCCGTCCGCGGTGGCGCCGTTGAAGCCCGTGACCACCGGCAGCGTTCCCTGCCGCAACAGGGGAAGCAGGCGGGCGCGCGCCTTGACGGCGGTCGGTTCCATAAGCGGCGAAGCGTTGCCGAAGATGGCGTCGGTCACCACCACGTCGCGGGCGTTCACGGCTTCCGCCGGCGTGCCCGTCGCCGCCAGGTATTCGGCGATCAGGGTGGCCGAGAGCCATTCCCCCGTGACCACGGCTTCATCCACGGAGCGCGGCGGCCGTTCTCCCAGCATGGCCATGCCATTGACGATGCGCTCGAACTCGGCGATGATCTCTTCGATGCGGGCGGCCACCGCGCCCTGCCGCCCCGGCGGCAGCAGATCGCGGCAGGTATCGGCGTGGCGGGCGCGCAAGGCCGCCAGGTTCGCCTCTACGGAGGCGGGGTTGCCTGCCTCGGCGTGCCGCATGGTGTCGAGCAGCAGGTCGGTGATTTTGGACATCGCCGAAACCACAATGGCTACCGGCCGCTTCTTTTGCTCCTCCACGACAATGCGCGCCGCCACGCGCATGCGCTCGGCCGAACCCATGCTGGTGCCGCCGAACTTCATGATCAGAAGGTCGTTCGCTTCGCTCATCCGCTGTGGTACTCTTTCCCGTTAGTCACCCTGGCGCGCACCATTTTCAGGATCGCCTCCTCCACTTCTTCTATGGTCAGGCCGGTGGAATCCAGGAACATGGCGTCCGGAGCTTGTGCCAGCGGTGCGTCCGCGCGCGTGCTGTCGCGCTGATCGCGCTCCTTCATCTGGGCCGCCAGCGCGCTTTCGGCGACTTCCTCGCCCTTGGCGCGCGATTCGGCGAGCCTCCTGCGGACGCGCTCGCCCGGATCGGCGTCCAGGAACACCTTGACATCGGCATTGGGGAAAACCACGGTGCCGATGTCCCGCCCTTCCATCACCACGCTCACCCGCTCTCCCAGGGCGCGCTGCTTGGCCACCATGGCCCGCCGGACGCCCGGAATCACGGCGATCCTGGAGGCTCCGTTGGACACCGCGGGGGTGCGAATGGCTTCGGTAACGTCCTCCCCGTTGAGCCGGATGCGTCCCGGGGCGAGCTCGATCTCGGCTGCCAGCGCGAGCTGTTCCATGCGATGCAGATCGGCGGAATCGACGCCCAACTGTAGGGCCCACAGGGCCACCGCGCGGTACATGGCGCCGGTATCGATGTAGGTGAAGCCCAGCCGCTCGGCCAGGCGCCGGGCGATGGTGCTCTTGCCCGCGCCCGCCGGGCCGTCGATGGCCACTATTACGCTCTTCGGTCTGCTGTCTGCCAAGATGTGTTCCTTGCCGCCGCGCCGAAGGTGGGGCAGGCGGTGCCGCCTGCCAGTCTCACGGCTTGCGGCGCACCACAGCGGCGCACCACATTAGAATAGCAAGTGGGATGAGCCCCAACGAGTTCGACCGCCTGGTGTCCGAGGCTTACGCCGGCATCCCCGCGCGCTTCCGCAAGCGCCTGAAGAACGTAGCCCTGATTGTGGAGCCGGAGCCCAGCGCCGCACAACTGGCGCGCGGCCGCGTGGCCCGCGGCAGCACCCTGCTGGGCCTGTACGAAGGCCGTCCGCTCACCGGGCGCAGCGTGTTCGAACCGTTCGCCTTTCCCGACCGGATCACCATCTTCCAGGGTCCGCACGAGCGGCTGGCGCGAAGCGCGCAGGATTTGCCGCGCCTGGTGGCCGACACCGTGTGGCACGAAGTGGCCCACTACTTCGGAATGAACGAGCTTGAGGTGCGGGCTGCCGAGCGGCGGCGCCGGGTCCGCCGCTGACAGCCCAGGCGTCAGTTGCCGCCGCCCGCCGGCATGGAAAAGTTCGGGGTTGTCGCCGGGGTCTGGCTCCCGATGGGCGTGCCGATCGGGGTGCCGGGGGGGCTGCCGGGGTTCCCCGGCGTGACCGGTTGTCCGGGTGTGCCGCCCACGGGATTCGGCGGCGCCCGGTACTTGGTCATGTCGAAAATGTACTCCCATTCGTTGATGGCGGTGCGGTCGTTGATGACCATGATGCCTTCCGCCTCAAACTTGCTGGCCACGCCGGCGATGCCGCCACCGATAGTCGCCCCCGGCATTCCGGTGGGCATTCCCCCGGGCCGCGGGGTGGTCAGGATGGAGTTGATCATGCCGGCTGCCGCCGCCTGCGTCTGCGGGTTCGCCTGGAAGCCCGGTTGTCCATAGCCTCCTAAACTGCCGCCGGCGCCCACGCTGCCGGGAAACCCCCCGGCCTGCGAGTTCAGCGGATTCCCCGGCTGCGGAGGAACACCCGGCATGCCGCCCGGTTGGCCGGACGTCCCGCTGGAAGCCGTGGTGGCGCATCCGCCAATATACGCGGTGCAGGTTTGCGTCTGTCCCCCGGATGACGAACCGGCCATTCCGGGAGCCCCCGCGACACCCGCCAAACCTGCCCCGCCGGGCATGCCGGGCATCCCGGGCAGGTTGGCTCCGCCGGGCATGCCGGGCAGCGCGCCTGGAACGGATCCCGGCGGTAGGGGCATTCCCGAGGGACCCACGCCGCCGGCCGATCCCGCCATTCCCGGCGAACCGCCAGGCAGCGGATTGTTGGGATCGGAACCTGACCCTCCCGGGGGCCCTCCCGGCACAGCCGAGTCACTGGGGCGCCGGCCCATCGCCCGGGCCAAGCCTCCACCGCGGCCCGCCGCCCCTCCGGCTCCCGCGTCTGAAATGAACGTCTGCTCGGAAATGTAGGCAGCGGGCGCCGGCCCCGCGGATGCGGACGTTCCGTTGGGGGTGGCCGCTTTCGTGAGCACGGAATCGGTGAGCACCCCGCCGTTGATGTGCACCAGCCGCCACTCGTCCTTTCCGGTCATCGGGTCCACGTACCGGCGGCGCAGATACCGGTGGTTGTTAAAGTTCTCCAGCTCGTCGATGGAGGCGGGGTAGCGGTGGGCCGGGTTATTAGTCTTATCGGTGACGAAAACCTGGATGGCGCGCTTGAACTGGTTGCCGCGGTCGATCAGCAGCAGTTCATGCTGCCGCTCGGCCTCGAACGCCACGCGCGGTATCTCCATATACAACATGATGGCCACGCAAGCCGCCATCAGAAACACCAGCAGCAGCGCGAATCCCGATTCGCGACGGTGGGTTTTCATCCCTTGGCCTCCGCCTCCAGCCACGGGGCAGTGGGCCGCGGCTTGGGCAAGCGCGGCTTCCGGCTCCACGTTGACGCGGCCGTAGGGCGCAGCTTGGGCGCGGCGCGGCTTCCGGCTCCACGTTGATGGGGTGGTGGCCACTGGCGTAACGCGGCCTCCGGCTTCAGGTTCGCGCAGTCGTGCGCGGCGGCTCGGGCGCGGCGCGGCCTCCGGCTTCAGGTTGGCGCAGTCGGGGGCCGCGGCTTGGGCGCGGCGCCCTTCGGTTTTCATCCCTTGGCCTCCGGCTCCAGGCTCACGGACTGGCGCCGCTTGGCTTGCGTGTCTTCCACCAGCACCTTGTCCAGGCCGATTTGCACGATGCGGTAACGGCCTTTCAGGGTGGTCCCCTCAATGGCCTCCAGGATGTCGTCGCCATCCAGGAAGTACGCGGTTCTCTTGCCGTCGGGGCGTACCGTGGAAAAGCCGTAAAACTTGAGCGGAATCGGCTCCGGCGGCGGTGGGGGCGGCGGTGGAGGATCGGGCCGCGGAGGCGGCGGCGGGCGCGGACCCACGAAACCGCGCTGGACCTTGGGCTCGTCCTTTTGGGCCAGTTCGGTCACCTTTACCGGTGGTGTCTTCAGGATCTGAAAAAGGTCGCGGTCGCCCCCGGCCGGCGGCACCTCCATTACCTTGGACATCAGGTCCAGCCGCAGCGTAGGATCGATCTTGCTCACATCGGGCCGCTCTTCCGGTTTCTTGGAGCGCAGCACCGGATGGAACTCGCTGTTCTTGGAGGCCGTTCCGGACCGCGCAGCCGGTGTGCCGGCCCGCGAAATGTCCGGCCCTGAACTCTTCTCCGGCGCTGCCTGCGGGGTTGCCGGCGATGCCGCGGCGCCGTCGCCGGTCTTGGCCGCGGGCGCCGGCGCGGGCGTGTAGGAGGGCCCCGACAGCAGTTGGGAATAAACCATGTACGCCGCCACCACGCCCAGCACGGCCAGGGCGTAGACACTCTTCTTGTTCTCGGCCCCGATCTTCATAGCGCGGCCCCCGAATCGTCCCGTACGAACGTGATCATTTTCAGTGTGACGTTCAGATTCTCGGTGGCGGCGGCTCTTTGCCCGGCCTGCTGCTGCGGCGCATTCAGGTTCATGGAGTCTATGATCAGGAATCGCTGCGACTTATCCAGCAGGTTCACCAGCTTGGTCAGGCCCGCGTAACTGCCCTCGAAGCCTTCCGTTACGGTCATCATCTGCAGGGTGTCGCTGCCCTCGATGGGATCGGAGGCGAAGCTCGCCGGCAGTTCCCGGATCCCGGCATCGGCCGCCGCCTTGGTCATTTCCTCCACCATAATCTCGGGCGCGCTGCGCAGCTCCATGATGTACTTGGCCAGAAAATCGTCCCCCTGGGTGCGGGCGATTTCGATCCTCGCCACCATCTGCCTGGTAGCCTCCAGGTTCGCCTGCGACCGGCGCAACTGCGCGCTCAGCCGCGCCTGGTCCTGCCGCAGGTCGTCGGCCGATCCGCCAAAGGGTTTGAACGCGATCACCGCCGCCACCAGGTTGGCCGCGAGCAGGGCCCCGACCAGCACCCGCATGGCCACCCGCGGATCGGTGACGGAGACGCCCTTCCACTGCGCTTTGGAAGCTATCTTAGCCCGCATGGGGAACCCCCGTCATGTGGGGCAGGCGGTGCTCGCCTGCCCTTTGGGCATGAGCAGTGCCAGGGCAGGCGGCACCGCCTGCCCCACCTTTACAGTTTCTGCGCATAGGTCACGTCCAGAGTCAGGCGGAACAACGGTTCGGTGGTGGAGGGCGGCATGGTGTTCTTCAGATCCACCGCGCCGAACTTGGGATTCTCCTTGAAGGCCTTCAGCGCGCCGACCGCCGGGCCGGCGCTCTCCGAGGCCAGGATCATGTCCAACATCACGTGGCCCTGCGCATCCACCGTGGGACGGATGCGCACCAGCTTGACGTTGTACGGAATGGTCTTCTCCAGGTCGGTAAAAATCCGGTTCCAGCTTATCCCCTTGCGCAGCAGCAGCGCGTTGAGGAATACGCTGCGCTCCAGCACGGTTTCGTTCTCCGGCTTGTGGACCACGGCATCGAGCTGCGCCTGTTGGGTGGCCACGGTCTGAATCTGCCGCTTGAGCAGCCCTACCTCATGACGTACATCGGCCAGTTGCACCGAATCCTGCATAGCCAGGTGGATGAGAGTCCCCAGCGTAGCCACCAGCAGAATGCTCACGGCGCTAGAGGCCACCATCATGGCCCGGTTCCGCCGGAACGGCTGGCTCGCCAGATTGATCGGTATCTTCATATCAGTTGTTCCTGCCCACCGAGCGCAAATACCCCAGCAGCCCGGCGTTCGGTTCGCCCGGAGCCCCCAGCGGCGACCGCAACGCTTCCACCTCCACGCCGAATTCCTCCTGGAAACGCCGCCCGGCTTCCTCGCTGCGCGCGCCGAAGCCGCACACGAACAGCCTCTCCGCGCGGCCGCCCAGATTATCCTCAATATAAACCAGCGTCGGCGCGACCACCGCCGCGATGTCTTCGATCTCCGGCGCCGGCAACTCCAGACACCGCACCAGCTTGAGCGCGCTCTTGTCCCGCACCAGCAGCGTGAGGACGCGCCCCGAGAGCTTGGCCACCACCGTCAGGCCGGCCTCCGGCGCAAGCTCCAGTGCCGCGAGCGACGACGTGGTCACCAGGCCGGGATTCAGCCCGGCCGCGCGAAAGGGGGCTTCGTAGCGGGCCACAATTTCGAGCGGGGTCATCACCACCACCACGTCTACGCGCTTCGCTCCGGGCTGCGGGAAATAGCTGACCGCGGCTTCCTCCGCATCGAACGGCACGGCGCGCTTCAGCCGGAAGCGGATGAGCGCAAGCTGTTCGGCGGCGTCGGCGGGAAAGCTGTCGAAATCGAGCACCGTCGTGCGCGTCGCGAAGTCCGGCAGGATGAGCGCCGCGTCCCTCCCCTTGCGCGCCGCGTGGCTGGCCGCCAGCGCCTTCACGGCGGAGGCGAATTCCACTTCGTCGAGGACGTTGTCCTTGAGCGGCGAAACCGCCAGCACGCCCGGCCGCAGGGGGTGAAAATCCAATTCCGTGCGGGCGCCGATGCGCGCCGCCGCGATCCCCGCCTCGCTCACTTCGAAGGCCATTCCGGGCGGCGGGTCGAGCAGGATCGACTTGAGACTATCCAGTAGCACGTGGTCCTCAACCTTCGATGAACGTCACTTTGTTGATCTCGCGCAGGGTGGTGATGCCCAGGCGCATTTTCTCCACCGCCGAATCCCGCAAAAACGTCATGCCCTCTTCGCGCGCCTTCCGCTTGATCTCCGGCGTGGGGCGCCGGTCGAGGATCATTTCCCGGATCTTGTCCGACAAGTCGAGCAGCTCGTGGATGGCCGACCGTCCGCGGAACCCGGTCCCGCCGCACTCGAAGCATCCCGCGCCTTCCATCATGGGAATATCGCGCCACTCGGCGGGCACCAGGCCGCTCTCCACCAGCATGGAATCCGGGTAGCGCACCTGCCGCTTGCAGTGCTCGCAGATCACGCGCACCAGGCGCTGCGCCAGGATGCAGTTCAGGGCGGAGACGAAGTTGTACGGCTCGACCCCCATGTTCAGGAAGCGCCCCAGCACGTCCAGCACGTTATTGGCGTGCACCGTGGTGAACACCAGGTGGCCGGTGAGCGCCGAGTTGATGGCGATTTGCGCCGTCTCCTGGTCGCGAATTTCGCCCACCATGATCTTGTCCGGGTCGTGCCGCAAAATAGAGCGCAACCCGCGCGCGAACGTCAGGCCCTTCTTCTCGTTCACGGGGATCTGGGTGATGCCCTTGATCTGGTATTCCACCGGGTCTTCGATGGTGATGATCTTGTCTTCGTCGTTCTTGATCTCGCTCAGCGCCGCGTACAGCGTGGTGGTCTTGCCGGAGCCGGTCGGCCCGGTCACCAGCACCATGCCGTACGGTTCCTGAATGTAGCGCCGGAACTTCACCAGGTCGGATTCGCCGAAGCCCACCACGTCGAGCGAGAGCTTTTGAAACTTCTCGCTCATGGATTCCTTGTCCAGCACGCGCAATACGGCATCCTCGCCGTGGATCGTAGGCATGATCGACACGCGGAAATCGATCAGCCGGTTCTTGTAGCGCACGCGGAAGCGGCCGTCCTGCGGCACGCGCTTTTCGGCGATATCCAGCTCGCTCATCACCTTGATGCGCGAAATGATGGTGGACTGCCAGTCTTTGGCGATGGGCGGCATGGCGTAGTGCAGCACGCCGTCGATGCGGTACTTGATAGCCACTTCCTGGTCGCGCGATTCGATGTGGATGTCGCTCGCCCGCCGCTCGAGCGCGTTGAAGATGGTGGTATCCACCAGCTTGATGACCGGCGCGATGTCGCTGTCGGTAGCGGTGAGCTTGTCGATGGAAAGCGTTTCGTCCGTGTCGCCGTCTTCGGCCACCACGTCCAGCGCGAAGCCTTCGGTGACTTCCTCCAGCACGCGCTGCGATTGTTCGGTCTTCTTGAGCAGCTCGGAGATCTGCGAGAGGGTGGCCACCTTGACGCGCAGCTTCTTGTTGAGCAGCAGCGTCAGCTCGTCGATGAGGGTCAGGTTGCGGGGATCGGAAAGCGCGATTTCGAGCGTCCCGTTGCGCGCCTCGATGGGCACGAAATTGTAGCGGAACATCAGGTCCACGGGGATGGACCGGAACAGGTCGTGATCGATGGAGGCTTCCCGCAGATCGACGAACTCGCAGCGGTAGCGCGCGGCCGTGCTCTTAGCCTGCTCCACCTCCGCCCCGTGGTCCACCAGTCTTAATTTGTCACTCGTCGCCATATGTTCCTACTTGCACATCCTGCACGCCCCTGCACGCCCTTGCACATCATCCTGCACTTCACTTGCACATCATCCTGC
>Ga0265316_10005313_pt1 | contig 12558 bp, 14 predicted proteins | sample 4522metaG_FD_202092 | JGI IMG/M metagenome (GOLD analysis project Ga0265316, IMG submission 202092) | Rhizosphere microbial communities from Carex aquatilis grown in University of Washington, Seatle, WA, United States - 4-5-22 metaG | ecosystem: Host-associated > Plants > Roots > Rhizosphere >... | reverse complement strand
AAGTCATTGATAGCGAGGCAGCGAAACCTAACGCTACGCCATATAAATTTAAAAAGAAAGACGACGTTAAATGAATGTAAAAAAACGCTTAATCATTGCGATAACAGGTGCGACGGGTGCAATTTATGGCGTGCGAATGCTGCAAGTTTTACAAGCCCAACCTGAATGGGAAACGCATTTAGTAATTTCGTCGGCGGGCTTGGTCAATTTAAAACACGAGCTTGACATGACCCGTGATGATTTAAGCGCGTTAGCGGATGTGACACATGGCATTCACGATATTGCCGCGACAATTGCCAGTGGCGGGTTTAAAACCGAAGGCATGATTATCGCGCCATGTTCAATGAAAACTTTAGCCGCCGTCGCGCATGGTTTTGGAGATAATTTAATTTCGCGTGGCGCGGATGTTGCGTTAAAAGAACGGCGACGTTTAGTCATTATGCCGCGTGAAACGCCGTTGCATTTGGTGCATATTCGAAATATGGCAATTGTCACCGAAATGGGCGGAATTATTTTTCCGCCGATGCCGGCGTTTTACAGTAAAACCGATTCGTTGTCGGCAATGGTAAATGAAACGGTTGGGCGAATTTTAGATATGTTTGGCGTAGATGTCACAGGGCTTTATACACCATGGGAAGGTCTTTAGAATACAGATAAGCAACTGCCACCGCTGGCGCACAATCTGCCGAATTAAAGTCTGAGTCGCTATGTTTTAAGGTGAATAAAGTTGAAAAATCAACATAAGGACACTGTAAATTTTCTGCAATTTCCTGAACTAAAAAACGTCCGATGCCTGCACCTACGAGCGGTAAAGTATTTTTTGAAGCTCGACGTGCCAATTGCCGGATACAACCTTGCTGAATACGTTGTAATTGTTGTTGACGAATATCAAAAGCGACGGCTTGCCAGCGGGGTAATTCTTCAAGTTTAAAATCATCACCTAACATTCGAGATAAACGTCTTGCACTGGCTTCGATTGATTTTTTTGCACCATCAGCGGTGAGCGTTTGGTCATGACTTTCTGTTAATTCGCCTGTCAATCGATACACATCCGCCATGGTGGCAAAATATTCTGCCATCGCGCCAACTTGCTGCCCATTATCCAAAACCGTTTGCACAACAGCCATAATGGCTGTTCGGACAATGCCGGTATAAATCAATTCTTGCGAACACAGTCGCGCGTAATCGCTATAACCTTCCGCCTGCACGTCCCCATTTTCACATAACAAAATATCGGTTGTCGTACTGCCAATATCCACAAATAAACACGCTTGAAAATGTTTGGCGGCAAAGGTTGCGCTAGCAAGCCAATTCGCGGAGGCGATAGCGTCATAATACGTTTCATCGATGAGTGTCGGCGGCAATAATCCTTGCTTACCGCAAAAGATTTGCACCTCACCATTGGCTAACAGGCTCGTCATGGTCTGAATAATTTGTTGTACGCCATCATGTCGATTGGCAAATAAATCAACTAATTCACCGGTCATCGTAATGGCGTGACGTTGATTCATTTGCGATGGAAGTTTGTTTAACAGCGTTTGTACGGCATTTTCTAATTGATTCAATCCTTGCCATAACGGGCAGGGCTGTTGATAAACTGCGATAATTTCTTTTTTGTAAATAACCGCAACCTTTACATGTGCGCCGCCAATGTCCCAACCTATAACACAATTTGTCATGATGTAACTTCAAAAAGTAAGTAAAAAAGCCTATTTTGCCACGAATTGTCACACTGAATAATTTAACTCTTAAATTATGCTACAATCCACGTTATTCGATAGCTAAGCCGTCTTTTTTATGATTAACATTGGTAAAATAAACACGCTCAAAGTGAGCAAACAAAGCAGTTCAGGTATTTACCTGAGCGACGGTTCTGGTAAACAAGTGTTATTGGTGGATAAAAATCCGAAAAAATACGATTTAGACGACCGTGTTGAAGTCTTTGTTTTTACAGATGGCGATGAACATCTAGCGGCAACGACACAGATTCCGCTGGCACAAGTTGATGATATTGCCTATTTGAAAGTAGTTTCTGTGAATTATTATGGGGCGTTTTTAGAATGGGGATTGACGAAAAACTTACTTGTTCCATTTAGCGAACAGCATCACGAATTAGACGTTGGCAAGTTTTATTTTTTCAAACTCTTTTTAGATAATAAAGAGCGTGTGGTTGCAACGACTAAACTTAATCAATTTCTTGCCGATGAGGTAGAAGTCGATGAATTTACGGTCGGACAGAAAGTGGATTTATTGATTGGAGATAAAACTGATTTAGGCATTAAAGCCGTTGTAAATAATGCCTATTGGGGTTTACTCTATGAGAATGAGATATTCCAGCCGCTGCAAAAAGGGCAGCACATTGATGGTTATATTAAAACCATTCGGGGTGATTTGCGGCTAGATTTAACACTGCATGAAGTCGGTTATGCGAAAGTTGAAACATTAACAGATACCGTTTTACAAGCATTGCACGATAATGGTGGTGCGTTGGCGGTGGGTGATAAGAGTGAACCTGAAACAATTTACGCATTGTTTGGCGTAAGTAAAAAAGTTTTTAAACAAGCCATTGGCGCGTTGTATAAACAAAGATTGATTGAAATTGAGAAAAATGCGATTCGGTTGATTTGATTAAAATGCTATTGATTTTAGCTATGCGAATCACTATAAATGCGGAAAATTAAACCTAAATATTGTTACTGTAATCATTAGAGGAGCGAATTGTGAATCTGCGATTTAAACCGCAAGTAAAAAAACGTCATTTGTCCATACTTGACGACGCTGAAGCCGCAGAAATAATGTTGCGTGAGGCGACTAATCTTTTACATACATTGGAAGATTTACGGCGCGAAATTATTGCGCGAGATGAGGTGTATCTCGCTGCAAAACATAGCGGTAACAAAGAACAAATGGAAAATTATCACCGGCTTGCCAGTGCAATTAGTCAAAAATGTCTCGATTATGGCCGCGAACTATGCGACCAACCAATCCCGCATTGGGTGACGGCGAATTTACCAAACGACAAAATAGCAATTACTAAACATTCTTATGATGTTATTCGAAATAAACTTTGTGCATCATTAAATGTTTTCGATAACGATTTATTACCCAATGTGCGTGCGTTAATCGATTTTGCTGAAGGGCGAATTTAATTTTTATTCAAATTTAAAAAACCGCTGGTGTCTTTACACGAGCGGTTTTTTTATGGCGTGTTTTTTACGTTAAACTTATCGCATGTTTTATATAGTAAGAGGTGTAGTTTTATGAAACTAAATATTGTTTATTCAAACGCGCAGTTGGAAAAAATTCGGGAACAAGGTTTTGTTTACATGTGCGCGTGTCCTAGCCAAGTCAGCGAACAGATTGCGCGTTTGCGCCGGTTGTTTGCCTATCAACAAAACTGCATCAATGGCTCAGAAACTCCGTTAGATATAAAAACACATCAATTGATTGCCAAAGCAACCAGTCGAGCGCACGACATGATGCAAGAGTGTTTGCATGATGTATTAGTTCATGAAAAATGGAATTTAGAAACGCTCGAAATGCCGGATAATTTGCGGCAATTACTGGAAAAAACGTTGCTCGAATAAAGCAACGGATTCGTTATGCTACTTAATCTTTCCATTCTTGATTTGGCTATCGTTAAAGCCTTACAGCTTGATTTAACGCAAGGCATGAGCGTTCTCACGGGCGAAACTGGCGCGGGAAAATCCATTTTACTTACGGCATTAGGTTTGGCGTTAGGTGAACGCGCTACCGCTGATTATGTTCGCCCCAACTGTAAACGTGCCGAAGTGAATTTAGAATTTGATTTAACTTCCACGCCGTCTGCGTTAGCGTGGTTACAGGATAATGATTTTGATGAACAGCAACAATGCCTAATTCGTCGTATCGTAAACAGTGACGGACGTTCAAAAGCCTATATCAATAATCGTCCTGTTACGCTGCAAACCTTGCAAACGTTTACACGCCAATTGGTTGAAATTCACGGTCAGCACGCGCATTTAACCTTGCTTGAAAGTGATGAACAACGTCGCTTGCTTGATAATTATGGCAAAAATGCGGAATTATTAGAGCGCGTGAATACTTGTTTTCGTAATTGGCAAACCACGCAACATGAATTACAACAATTACAAAAAAAACGTCACGATGCCGAGCAACGTGAAGCCTTATTGCGTTATCAGCTCGATGAATTGGTCACGCTGAATTTGGTACAATTTGATTTTGATGCTTTATCTGAGTCGCATCGAAAATTAGCCAATTTAGACCAAATTTTAAGTACCGGTCAAAGTGAACTTGATGCACTTTATGAAGCAGATAAATCGGTTCATCGGCAATTAAAAAGCTGCCTAAAAGGTTTAACTCAGATTGAACAATTTGCCCCCGAATTAAACGGGGTCAATACGTTGCTCAATGAAGCCCAAATCCAAATCGAAGAAGCCGCTTACGAATTACGGCATTTTTTAGAACGCCAAGAAGCCAATCCCGCGCAATTACAAGAAATCGAACAACAAATCAGTGTTTTGCAAGCGTTAAGCCGTAAACATCATGTCAAACCCGATGAGTTGTTAGCGTTGCAAGAGCGATTAGAACATGAATTAGCGCAACTCAGTCACAGCGGTGAACGCATTGCCGAATTGGAAAAACTAACCGCCGATTATCAACAGGTTTATGTGCCTTTGGCGGCGGAATTGTCCGCGCAACGCCAAAAAAGTGCGAAAAAATTACAACAACACATTTCGCGCATGATGAAAGAATTAGGCATGCCGAATGGGGAGTTTTTGGTGGAGGTGACTGCACTTGCCAGTGATACGCCAAAATTAAATGGCAACGATAGCGTGACTTTTTTAATTAGTGCAAATGTCGGTTTGCCTCCTAAACCGTTAGCAAAAGTGGCATCTGGCGGTGAATTATCACGCATTAGTTTAGCCATTCAAGTCACCACCGCCAGCGATAAAACCACACCGACGATGATTTTTGACGAAGTCGATTCGGGTATTGGTGGCGGCATTGCAGAAATTGTCGGACAGAAATTGCGCCAACTCAGTGGTAATCGCCAAGTATTGTGCGTGACACATTTACCGCAAGTTGCCGCGCAAGCGCATCAACATTTATTCGTCGAAAAACAACATCACGCCGACATGACCGCCTCGCAAGTGCGCTTATTAACAGACGAAGAGCGTATTATCGAAACGGCTCGCATGTTAGGTGGCGTGGAATTAACTGCTAACACTTTAGCGCATGCACGCGAAATGTTAGGCAGATAATAATGTCCTTCTTTTAAAAACTTCATTTCTTACACATAAACATTTTTATTGTGTCATAACCGCGAACAAGCAGGTGTCACTGAATTTTGTGTTATAACAAACGCCTTTCAAACGTGTGGTTTACGTTAAACAGATTTATTTTATATGAGCTTACCTATGCAACCCGTTAAATTTTCAAGCACAACTATCAGCGCACCGTTATTACTGAGTCTGGAAACGCTCGGTTATACCGAAATGACCCCGATTCAGGCGCAAAGTCTTCCATTCATACTTGCCGGTGACGATATTATTGCGAAAGCCAAAACGGGAAGCGGTAAAACGGTTGCGTTTGGCATTGGCTTATTATCAAAATTGGACGTTTCGGTTTATGAAACACAAGCATTAGTGTTATGTCCAACGCGAGAATTAGCCGACCAAGTGAGTAAAGCCATTCGTAGTTTGGCGAGTTTTATTCCGAATATAAAATTGCTCACGCTTTGTGGTGGCGTGCCGCAAGGACATCAAATCGCGTCGTTGAATCAACACGCGCCGCACATTGTGGTCGGAACACCAGGGCGAATCCAAGACCATTTAAAACGCCAAAGTTTGAATTTAAAAAAATTGCGGGTTTTGGTTTTAGACGAAGCCGATAGAATGCTCGATATGGGTTTTGAAGCGCAAATTTCATTCGTGGTCAAACAGACTTCAAAAACCAAACAGACGTTGTTATTTTCAGCAACCTATCCTGATTCTATTTTGGATATGAGCGCACATATTCAACAATCACCGGTGGAAATTACGGTTGATGAAAATCATGATGACGGACAAATTGAACAATCTTTTTATAAAGCCGAAGAGTTACAAAAACCGTTAGCGGTGGTCTCGTTATTGGCGAAATATCAGCCTGAATCGACCGTGATTTTTTGTAACACCAAATACACTTGTCAGGTTATTGAGGATTGGCTGGGACAACAAGGTTATTCGGCGTTGTCTTTAACGGGCGATTTAGATCAACGTGAACGCGACCAAACCTTGCTGCGTTTTGCGAATAAAAGTTGCTCTGTGTTAGTGGCTACAGACGTTGCCGCACGCGGACTCGATATTAAAGATTTGTCTGCGGTGATTGTTTATGACTTGTCACCAGACCCAGAAGTGCATATTCATCGCATTGGTCGAACGGGTCGCGCGGGTCAAAAAGGTTTGGCATTTAGCCTGTGCAGTGAAACGGAATTGGAACGCGCGAAAGCCATTGAAACGTATCAAAAAACACCGATTAAATGGGATAAATTTAATCCTGCAAAATTGCCTAAAAATACAACACTGCGACCTGCAATGGTGACATTGGTTATTGATGGCGGGCGTAAAAGTAAAATTCGCGCCAGTGATATTTTAGGGGCGTTGACGGGTGAAGCTGGATTAGCCGGTAGCGATGTGGGTAAAATTGATATTTTTGACGTGCGAACCTATGTGGCGATTAAACGCACGCTTGCCAATGTTGCGTTATCGCGGTTGCAAGCCGGTAAAATCAAAGGGCGTAAATTGCGAATTAGAGCATTAAATTAAAATACTGATTGATACATGGATATATATCGTATTTTGATGCAGTTGCGTGATGCGACGGGGCATGATTTTTCTTTATATAAAAAAAGTATTATCAAACAGCAAATCGAATGGCGAATGGCGCAAAATAACATGGCTAATGTTGATGTTTATGCGCGTTATCTCAAGGAAAACCCATCTGAAATACAGGTTTTATTTAAAGAATTTCTTATCAATGTCACCTGTTTTTTTCGTGATGCCGCTGCTTTTGATGTATTGGAAAAAGAGATTTTGCCAAAATTATGCGAAGGCAAGACCGACAACGATGTATTTCGTGTTTGGGTGATTGGCTGTTCGAGCGGCGAAGAGGTGTATTCAATTGCTATTTTATTGCATGAACGCATAAAAAAAACGGGGCAGAATTTCAAAATACAAATTTACGGCACGGATTTGGATGATGATGCTATTGAGATTGCTCGCATGGGAATTTATCCATGTTCTATTTCTCAACACGTTACGAGAGAAAGATTACGTCGTTTTTTTATCAAAGAAAAGATTGGTTATCGAATTAAAAAGTCAATCCAAGAAAGGATTGTATTTTCGGTTCACAATGTTATTAAAGAAGCGCCGCCAGATGTTCAGTTTGATTTGCTAACGTGCCGTAATCTCATGATTTATTTAACGCCAGAATTACAGCAGCAATTGATTCCAATTTTCCATTACACACTCAAATCTGGTGGTGTATTATTTTTGTCACCATCAGAATGTATTGGCGAGTATGTCGAATTATTTTCGATACTTAATCGTGTATGGAAGTTTTATTGTGCGATGGATACCACACAGACTTATCTTTGAAGTTTCTAATAGTGTCATTCTCTTTTAGGCTAAAATAGTTGCCAACGGCTATAACACAAGCATGCCCCCATTTTTAGGTAAATCAAAAACGTGAATTTAAAATTAACAACCACTTTGCAAACGCGATTGCCAACACAAAATGGCGATTTTATTTTGCATTATTATCAAACTAATCAAGACGATAAAGAACATTTAGCTTTAGTCAAAGGCACTGTTTTTGGACAGGAAAATGTTCCCGTGCGGGTGCATTCTGAATGTTTAACGGGCGATGTATTTGGCTCACGCCGCTGCGATTGCGGCGAACAATTAAATCGCGCGATGCAATTTATTGAAACTTCAGGCTGTGGCGTGGTGCTGTATTTACGCCAAGAAGGACGCGGGATTGGTTTATTTCATAAATTGCAAGCCTACAATTTACAAGACAACGGTCTTGATACCGTAGATGCAAATTTAGCCTTAGGACATTTAGCCGATGAGCGTGAATACGATGTTGCGGCGGCAATTTTGAATTCGTTAAACATTCGTTCGGTCGCGTTATTAACGAATAATCCCGCGAAAATTGATGCGCTCAATGATTTAGGAATTAAAGTTGTGGCGCGTTTACCATTAGAAATCGAGGCAAATCAGGATAATATCGATTATCTAAAAACAAAAGCCGTGAAAATGGCACATTTGCTCACTGAAAATTACTGTGAATCGTAAAACGCTTCTTTCTGTTTTACTACTGTTTCTAGCATGCACCGCATCAGTGTGCGCGAAAGAAATAAAAGTGGGTTTTGGACAAGATAGCCCTCCATTTATAATAGGTCAAACGGGTCAGGGTTTAGAAATTGATATTTTTAAAGCTGCGCTTGCAAATAAAGGCTACACAATTAACGTTGTCCACATGCCTAAAAAACGTTTGGAAAATGCTTTTCATAGCACTCCAACGTTAGATGCAATAGCAAATGCCACCGCTCCACCGCTCATAAACGATGGTTTTTATTATGTAGCGGGTTTTGTACATTTTGAAGACTATGCTTTTACTAAAGCGCGTAATCATTTAACCATTGATAAAATCTCAGATTTAAAAGGACTTGACATTATTGCGTGGGGAAACGCGCATCGCGGATTAGGGGCAGAATTTGAGGCTTTATTTAAACCTGAACCTAAAGAAGAATACAAAAAACATTACAGTGAAAAAGATCAGAAAATTCAAAATTTGATGTTTTGGACAAATCGGGTACAAGTCATTATTTGCGATAAAACCATTTTCGCGTGGTATCGCAAGCAATTACAAAACGAAATTGACACGCGTGATGAGGTTAAAATTCACCCTATTTTTCCAAAACAAACGTATTACGCCGCTTTTAAAGATAAAAAACTCGCCGATGAATTTGCCGCAGGATTGGCAGAAATTAAAAAATCAGGACTTTATGATTCGCTTTATCGAAAATACACCGAATGAAGTTTACCAAAAATTTCAATACGTCCTCATTAAGTAGACGCTTTATTATTTATATCGTGCTGTTTAGTTCGTTGTTTACCTTAGCATCTAGTGGTTTACAGCTTTACACACATTACGAAAATGATATTTCGGATATTGAAAAAGAAATCTATCAAATTCAACAAAGCTATTTAAATAGTTTAACGAACAGTTTATGGCAGCTAGATGACTCTCAAATCAATATGCAATTACAAGGCATTTTGGCATTACCTAATGTAAAACACGTTGAAATTATTGAAGAGGATACTAAAACCCTTTATGAAAAAGGCGAAATCCCATCAGATAATTTTATTTTTCGTTCTTATGAGATGGTTTATGACAACGGTGAACAACATCCGCTTGGACATTTAAAAGTCATATTTTCATTACAAGAAGTGTATGACAATTTGGAGCAGCAATTTTGTATTATTTTAATTGGTAAAGCGATTCAAACATTTTGTGTATCATTATTTACCGTATTTATTTTTTACCGTTTAATTGCAACGCATCTCCATCAAATGGCGCGTTACGCGCAAAATTTAACGTTAGATAAACTCAATGAACCGTTAATTTTAAATAAAATAGATAAAAATGATGAACTCGATCAGGTTGCGGCTTCTATCAATAAAATGCGCCTGTCGATGGGCAATGGTAAACAAAAATTACAAGAGCAACAAAATTTACAACAACAAATTTTAGCGTTAATGCCTGCGGCGGTTTTTGTGACGGACGCAAGCGGTATTCCTACTTATGTCAATCAACGGGCAAAAGAAATTTTAGGAGAAAGTGCTATTTGCACGAATTCTGTTTTTAGTGAGTTATCGGCAATTTATTATGCTTATGTTTCAGGGACAAATACGCTTTATCCATCGGATAAACAGGTGATTGCCCGCGCTCTTGCAGGACAAAAAAGTTATGTTGATGACATGGAAATTCGGTCGCCCTGCAAAAACGAACGCATCCAAATCGAAGCGTGGGGAAGTCCAATTTTTAATCCACAAAATGAAGTGATTTCTGCGGTCGCCGTTTTTCAAGACATTAGCGAACGCAAACAAGCTGAAAAAAATCGCATTTACCTTGCTCAAATACACGAAGCAAAAGAAATTGCTGAACGTCTATCTATTACCGACGAATTAACACAACTTTATAATCGTCGATATTTTAATCAAGTATTTTCTGCTGAGATTCAAAAAGCCACGCTCGCCAAGCAAACAATTTCGTTTTTAGTTTTTATTCTCGATGATTTCAAAATTTACAACGACAATTACGGTAGCCAAAAAGGCGACGACGTGTTGCGCGTTATTGCACAAATTTTAAAAGCAAGTTGCCGCCCCGTTGGTGATATTCCAATTCGATTAGGTGGTAAAGAATTTTGCGTTATTTTTTCGGGATTATCGGCTCAACAAGCTTTCGAATTTGCCGATGGTATTAGAATGGCAATTTTCGACACGAATATTGAACATAATTCTAATTTTCACTGTGTTACAGCATCATTTGGATTAGTGACTTGTTCGTCTGAAACGCAACTGGATGCGGATGCTTTTTATAAACACGCCGATGAAGCACTTCATCAAGCAAAAGATGCTGGTAGAAATCGCGTCATTCAAATTTGTGTTTAAATACCACTTTCCATTTTCATCGTAGAGAATACATTATGCGTCGTTTACTATTAGTGAGTTTATTTCTTTTACCTTTCTATGCCAGTGCCGCCGAAGATGATGCGCCGCCACGTTTAGAGCAAGTGCCAGATGTTCCCGAACCGCCGCTGCCTGTCAAAAGTGGCGAAACGTTAGAACCCGACATTACCATTGTTCGTAAAGGTAAAAAAACAATTCAGGAATATCGTCGCAATGGACGCTTGTATATGATAAAAGTCGTGCCGGATGTCGGGCCAGCGTATTATCTTCATGATACAGACGGTGATGGCAAAATGGATGTACGCAGTAGTGACGCTGATCGTGGCGCAAATGTGAATATGTGGAATCTTCTTGAGTGGTAAAAAGGTAAACGCATACATAAACCAAAATTTGAGAGGCGAAAATGATTAAAAAAGGCTTACTTTCTATTTTTGCCGTTCTTGTCATTTTTGAAGAATGGTTGTGGGATGCGCTGGCATTTGCAGGGCAATTACTTTCTCGACTTCTTCATTTAGAAAAATTTGATGCGTGGTTGTTAAATGCCTCGCCTAAGCAAGCCTTATTCACTTTTTTAATTCCGCTAATTATTGTCACGCCGTTTAATATTCTCGCTATTTTTCTGCTTGCTCATGGTGCGATTATTCAAGGTATTTTGCTCGAAATTGGCGTTAAATTATTCGGCACGTTGCTGATTGCCCGGATTTTTCGTTTAGTGAAAACCGCGTTATTAACGTTTAATTGGTTTGCGGGAATTTATGACACCATTACGGGTTTATTGCGTTGGGCGCATGACATTATTCATAACACGGCAATTTATCAGCTTAGTTTAAAAATTAAGGCGGCAATTAAGATTCAAATTGCAGCTATTTTAAAAGCCTTCACTTAATAGGACTTCCCCATGAAAATAAAATTTCTTATTTCTGCATTACTTTTGTTATTAGGTAGTCATCTCGTATCAGCAAACGACGCGCTTATTTCACCGAATGGTATTAAGTTGCCGGCAGACTATAAAAACTGGAAACTTATCAGTTCGTCACACCGCGAAGACAGTAAAACGTTGCGCGTCATTTTAGGTAACGACACCGCGATGGAATCCATAAAACAAGGTAAAACCAATCCGTGGCAAGAGGGCAGCGTGTTAATCAAATTGGTTTGGAAAGATTCGGTTCACCCGAATTTTGAAAAAGCGACTGTGCCAAGTGAATTTGTACATTCTGAAGTGATGGTAAAAGACACTGCAAAATATGCGGAAACGGGCGGTTGGGGATATGCACGATGGCTGGGCATGGAACAAAAACCGTACGGTCATGATGCGTCGTTTGTGCAAGAGTGCGCGGGTTGTCATGCAGCCGTAAAAGAAAATGATTCGGTGTTTACGCGCCCATCAAAATTACCCTAAGCGACCAAATCATGAAATTTCCCACGCTCAACACGCAAATTTTACTCGGCGCATTTTTTGGCGTGGCAATTGGTTTTGGCTTGCTCTCAATTGGTAAAGAATCTGCCACCACTGAAATCAGTCTATATGTTTCCAATTTAGTCGGCACGCTGTTTATCGACTTGCTGAAAATGGTGCTGATTCCGTTAGTTTTTACGTCGATTGCCGTTGGTGTCGCTAATTTACAAGCGCATAAACAAATTCATCTCGTTTGGATTAGCACGCTTGGTTTTTTCGTATTTTCGATGTCTGTCGCAATTGTGGTCGGGTTAAGTGCAAATCACCTCTTTCATTCCGGAACAGGCTTGCATTTAGATATGTTCCAAAACGCCATGAGTAACTTTTCGGCAAAACAGCAAAGCCCCGCTGATTTTTTCACCA
>Ga0265316_10005312_pt1 | contig 12559 bp, 6 predicted proteins | sample 4522metaG_FD_202092 | JGI IMG/M metagenome (GOLD analysis project Ga0265316, IMG submission 202092) | Rhizosphere microbial communities from Carex aquatilis grown in University of Washington, Seatle, WA, United States - 4-5-22 metaG | ecosystem: Host-associated > Plants > Roots > Rhizosphere >... | reverse complement strand
ATCTTTCTTCGCCAGAATGCGGAACTGGAAGGGAATGGAGCCGAAGATCACCGGCGTGTCCATGTAGGACGTGTGGTTGGAGACGTAGACTGCGACGGGAACTTTGTGGAAGTTCTCCTCGCCTTCAATCTTGAGCCGGGAAAGCGACAGGCGCACAAAAGTGCGGCCCCAGAAGTGCGCGATCCAGTGCTGGACGCGGCCTTTCTTGTCGACGACGGAGACTAGAAGCGCAGTGGACGCGCAGACTGCGGTAAGGATGAGCATCAGCGGGCCAAGCAACAAGTAAGTGAGCCAGACATAGAACCGCGGCAACGGGTTGGGGCGAGTGGTCATTCGCCGGTTCCCGAGAGGAGCAATGTGCGCGCTTCGCCCACGAGATAGACGGAGCCGGAGACGACGGCCAGGCCGGAGACGCGGTTATGCGTAACGCACTTTTGCGTAATGCGGTCTTGCGCCAGGCGAAGAGCGTCGGCGACTGATTCTGCCGCGACTGCCGGCGTTCCTGTGGCTGCGGCTGCGGCGAGCAGATCGTCGAGCGCCGCGGCGCGCGGATTGTGAATGGGCGCGACGATGACCTCATCGAAAAGTGGAAAGAGAATCTGCGCCATTTCGTTGAGAGGCTTATCGCGCAGGCAACTGAAGACGAGGATCCGCGGTGCGCGTGTTTCGAGGATGGGGCGCAGGGCTGCGCGCAGAGCCCAGGCGCCGGCTGGGTTGTGTGCGACGTCGAGGAGCCATTCCGTTTTTTCCTGGTCGATTTTTTCCTGGTCGGCGGCGTTTTCGTCGATGCGTGCATTGGTTTGAACGCGCTCGAGACGGCCCGGCCAGCGGGTGCCGTGAACTCCGCTTTCGATTGCTGCTGGTGTGATGGGGAACCCATGGTGCTCGGCCAGCTCGACTGCTGCGGCGATGGCGAGGGCGATGTTGCGCTGCTGGTGTGCTCCTGTGAGCGGTGAATCGATGTTGATGGTGGCGCCAAGGGCGTCAACGGTGTACGGACCGCTGGTTCCGGCGGCGGGAACGAAGGGAACTGCGCTGACACCGCGGACGTTGAGTTCGGTGGCCACTTCGCCGAGAACCTGGTTGGCTTCAGGGTGCTGAGGCAGCGTAATCATCGTTCCACCGGGGCGCAGGATCCCCGCTTTTTCTCGCGCAATGGCAGCGATGGTTGAGCCAAGCCACTCCATGTGGTCGAGCGAAATATCTGTGACGACGGAGAGGAGTGGATCGACGACGTTTGTCGCGTCGAGGCGTCCGCCCATGCCGACCTCGAGCACAGCAACGTCTGCCTTGTTCTCGGCAAAGTGGAGAAATGCGAGTGCGGTGAGAATCTCAAAGTAGCTGGGGAGTTGCGCCAGGCTCCCGGAAAGCAGCAGTTGCTGGCCGGCGTCGTGGACACGGAAGTAGAGGCGCGCGAAGTCGTCGTCAGCGACTTCTTCATGCCCGATCCGGATGCGCTCATTGGGCCGCTCAAGGTGCGGCGAAGTGTAGAGGCCCGTGCGGAGGCCTGTCTCGGTCAAAATCGATGCGAGAGTCGATGCGGTCGAACCTTTGCCGTTGGTGCCGGCAATCAGCACCGATGGGAAATGCTGCTGCGGGTTCCCGAGAGCGTCCAGTAGGATTCGAACTTCGTCGACGGAGAAGCGGCGCTGCGGCTTGCCTGGAGACGCATAAAGCTCCGGCACCAGAGAATTGAGTTGGGCTATGGCGTCTGTGTAGGACATGGCTGCTGCGCAGGGCATTAAAGGTTAAGTATATGAGCCGCGCGGAAGGCTCGTCTCGCATTGGGCGGCCTATCGACCCAAAGCGAGAATTGTGCAAGACGGGATGGCCACAACTGGCTGTCTGATTTGGTGTTGACCGGTACATTCACACAACGTCGCCACAATCCACAATGGATTCGCGGCGGGGTGTGGGAGGAGTGGGAAAGAGGAGCGCTATTCGGGTTGGTGCGGCTTGTTTTCCCGCTTGTTCGAATGGATGCGCCGCGATTTAGGAAACTCGCCGACTATCCAACTCGCTTCCCCTAAGCGACATTGCTCTGATTCCCACTTTTCCGAACCGAACTACGGGTACTACGGGTTTATTTGTATCTCTTCTCATACTCTAACCACATCCCGTAGAACCCACGTCGAACGCAAAGAGCAAACCTGCAGGATTCGAGCAAACAAGGCGATCGAGCCGAACGAGGTGCAAACCGCAGAATTCACAGAATGGGCCCGGTTTTCCACGCGCATGGGGTTCGCAGGGTGACTACAATCGGGAGGAAGAAAAGCTGCCGCTTCCGATGTCTCGCAAGCTGTTATAAAGTTGGGGCATAGGGCGCGGCTTCCTGGAGCAGGGGTGGATGGATGCCGAATGCGGAAGCCGAAATTGAAAAGCCGGCCGGGCGATCAGGAGTCGGATCCGGGGCCGAGGGGGCAGCGATGGAGATTAGCGTAAGCCGCCAGGATCTGGTGAAGGAACTCACTGCGACGCAGAGCGTGGTCGAGCGCAAAACGACGATCCCGATTCTCTCCAATTTTCTGCTTGAGGCGGACGAAGATCGCCTGAACATTACTGCTACCGACCTGGACCAGGCCATCCGCACCAGCGCCGCTGTGAAGGTGAAAAAGCCTGGTTCTTGTACGATCCCTGCGCGCAAGCTCTATGACTACATCAAGCTGCTTCCGGATGGCGACATTTCCATCAAGCTGCTCGAGAATCACTGGGTGCAGATCAGGAGCGGGCGATCGAATACGAAGATGGTCGGCATGGCGCGCGCCAATTACCCGCAGGTGCCCGAATTTCCGACGATCGCGGCGACCAGCATTTCTCTTGCCTCGCTGCGCACGCTGATCGCACGGACCATCTTCGCGATCTCGAACGAGGAGTCGCGGTACACGCTCAATGGTGCCTTGCTTGTGCTGAAGGCCGAGTCGATGGCCATGGTCGCGACCGACGGACACCGGCTTTCGTTTGTGGAGAAGCCAGGCGAGACATTGGAAGGCATCAGCGGCGAAAAGCGCGTGCTGATTCCGCGCAAGGCGCTCCAGGAGCTGCAGAGTTTGCTGGCGAATTCCGATGCGGAGAAGGTGGAGTTTGCCGACGATGAGCACACGCTTTTCTTCCGGGTCGGCCATCGCACACTGTCAAGCCGCAAGCTGACGGGCCAGTTCCCGAACTTTGAGGCGGTGATGCCGCGCGACAACACGAAGTTCGCAGTGGTGCGGTCGAGCGAGCTGTCTGCGGCGATTCAGCGCGTGGCGCAGTTCGCCGACGAACGGTCGGGAGCGATTCGGATGCGGCTCGAGGACAACGAGCTCAAAGTGAGTGCGAATTCGACGGAATCCGGCGAGAGCGAAGATACCATCGACACGCCGTACTCGTCAGAGGCCATCACGGTTGGCTTCAACTCCGGCTACATTCTGGACTTCCTGAAGGCCCTCGACAATGCAGGCGAAGTACGGCTTGAATTCAAGGACGCGCAATCGGCCGGCCAGATGCGGCCCGAAGATCCAGACGCGGAGTTCAAGTACCGCTACGTGTTGATGCCCATGCGCATCTGAATCGGATTCAATTGCGGAAGCGCTTTCTTTCATGACCTCTCGTCTCTGCGTCGTTTTTGTGTCTCTGTGGATGGCGGTGGCTGTTCACGCGCAGACCGATTCGCCCGCACAGAAACCCCCGCGCTTTCAGCTTTACGGCGGCTACGCTTTCGTCAACAACTCCCCCAATGGAACGCCGGGTGCGCGCCAGCCCATGAGTGGATGGAATGCCACCTTCGGGCCTCCGGGGTGGCGATTCGTCCGATTCGTTATGGACGTGTCGAGCTATCGCGGCACCAATCAGGGCGCCAAGGAAGATTGGTATTCGATCATGGGCGGCGCGCAATTTACGCGGCGCGTGGGCCGCGAGTCGGTATTTGTCGAAGCGCTGGGTGGGGATGGCGGCATCGGCAGGTACTGGGGACCGAATGCAGCTCCGGGAGAAACAGCGTCGTTTGTTACGGTTCTTGGCGGCGGCCTGGACACGCCGATTTCGCGTAGCCTGGCGATTCGCGTGAGCGGCGGCTACCAGTGGTCGAATTTCAAGCTGATTAACAACGTGGCCAGTATTGAGCCGATTCAGACGCCGGGGCTGCCGAACAACTTCGCGCGCATTTCAAGCGGGCTGGTGTGGAGCTTTTAGAGCGGGGCCGGTTGAGAGCGCGGCCTGAAGTTCGCGACAGAAAACTCCGCTGCGGAAGAGGTGCTCCAGGTTCGGAACCAAGGGGTCGAAGGTTCGAATCCTCTCTCCCTGACAGTCCTTCACTGACCGCCATATCTTCTACGACAGCATGAGATCGCGATTTCCACATCGATTCCGACTGGTTTGTTTCCGGTTTGATGGTGTCGAGCGCAACCATATTTGTGTGCCAAGAACACCCTCGAAACTCTCGCCGCCTAAACCGATCAAATCAACTGCCGGATCCACCCGATCACCCATGTAAAAAGGAAAACTTTTAAACACAGCGCTTCCAGGTTTTCTTATAATCTGACCGGTAACAAAAAGGCGACCGGTCACTCGCCTAAGATCCCCCCGGGAAATCCAGCCACAGGCTCATTCAGGTGAACAGGAGAATACTGCGATGGCAGTTAGATTTCGCGCACATCTCGGCCAAGCAACGAGATTTGTTTTTCCGACCGTCGTTCGTAGCTCGAGTTTCAGACTGCCTTCCGGTCTTCAATTCGCATTTCGGTGGTCGCTTGTTCTGGCGCTCGCGTTCATCCTGGGCGTAGCACCCGAGAAGACGCAAGCTGCCACGATCGCGTTCGTGCAGGTCAACTCCGCAGTTCCACAGACGGCAACATCCGTGCCTGTGACTTTTACAAAGGCGCAGACAGCGGGCGACCTGAACGTTGTGGTCATCGGCTGGAGCACTCCCACGGCCACAGTGAGTTCCGTGACCGATTCGAAAGGGAATGTGTATACATTGGCCGCGGGCCCGACGGTCCGAACCGGTACAGCGGCACAGGCGATTTACTATGCGAGCAACATAGCAGCGGCCGCGGCGAACGGGAATACAGTTACGGTAACATTCAGCGCCTCAGCGGCTTCTCCCGATATTCGGATCGCGGAATACTCCGGGATCGCCTCGTCGGCCCCCGTCGACGTGTCGGTGGGAGCGAGCGGGAGCAGCGGAACCAGCAGCAGCGGATCGGTGACAACGAACAATGCGAATGATCTGTTGGTTGGCGCAAACTACATCGCGACGACAACGACAAAGGCGGGTTCGGGCTATACAAGCAGGGTGATCACCAGTCCAGATGGAGATATTCTCGAAGATAAAACAGTGACGGCCGTGGGAAGTCAAAGTGCGACGGCGACGCTTTCTTCGGGCTGGTGGGTCATGCAAATGGTCGCCTTCCGCGCTGCGCCAGTAGGCCCGACAGTGAGCAGCGTCTCGCCGAACACAGGACCGGTAGGTGGTGGGACGGTGGTGACGATTACGGGGACGAACTTTGCTTCGGGTGCAACCGTGAAGTTCGGTACGCAGGCAGCGACCAGCGTGACGTTCCAAAGCGCGACGCAGATCCTGGCCACGACCCCGGCAGGCGTTGCAGGAGCGGTGACCGTTACGGTGACGGCGGGCGGGCAGAGCGGAAGCCTGGCGAGCGGGTTCACCTACGTTGCTACGCCCACGGTGAGCGGCGTGTCTCCCAGCAGTGGAACAACGTCGGGCGGCACGGGGGTCACGATCACAGGAACGAACTTTGTCGCAGGCGCGACGGTGAAGTTTGGCACAGTGACAGCGACCAATGTCACGGTAACGAACAGCACCACCATCACGGCCACAACTCCGGCGGGCAGTGCAGGAGCGGTGACCGTCACCGTGACGAACCCGGGTGCTCTAACTGGGAGCCTCACAAATGGATTCACTTACGTAGTTATCCCGACGGTGAGCGGCGTCTCGCCGAACACTGGACCGGTAGGGGGTGGGACTGCGGTCACGATCACGGGGACGAACTTTGCCTCGGGAGCAACCGTGATGTTCGGTACGCAGGCGGCGGCCGGCGTGACGGTAACGAACAGTACAACCATCACGGCCACGACTCCGGCGGGCAGCGTGGGAGCGGTGACCGTTACGGTGACGGTCGCCGGGCAGAGCGGAAGCCTGGCGAGCGGGTTTACCTACGTTGCTACGCCCACGGTGAGCGGCGTGTCTCCCAGTAGCGGGTCAACGTCGGGCGGCACGGGGGTCACGATCACAGGAACGAACTTTGTCGCAGGCGCGACGGTGAAGTTTGGCACAGCGACAGCGACCAATGTCACGGTGACGAACAGCACAACCATGACGGCCACAACTCCTGCGGGTAGTGCAGGAGCGGTGACAGTCACCGTGACGGTCGGCGGCCAGAGCGGAAGCCTGGCGAGCGGCTTCACCTACGTAGTTACCCCGACAGTGAGTAGCGTCTCGCCGAACACAGGACCGGTAGGTGGTGGGACTGCGGTCACGATCACGGGGACGAACTTTGCCTCGGGAGCAACCGTGACGTTCGGTACGCAGGCGGCGACCAATGTCGCGGTAACGAACAGTACAACCATCACGGCCACGACTCCGGCGGGAAGTGCAGGAGCGGTGACCGTGACAGTGACGGTCGGCGGGCAGAGCGGAAGCCTGGCGAGCGGGTTCACCTATGTTGCTACACCCACAGTGAGCGGCGTGTCACCCAGTAGCGGGTCAACGTTGGGCGGTACGGCGGTCACGATCACAGGGACCAATTTTGTCGCAGGTGCGATGGTGAAGTTTGGCACAGCGACAGCGACCAATGTCACGGTGACGAACAGCACAACCATGACGGCCACAACTCCTGCGGGTAGTGCAGGAGCGGTGAGCGTGACGGTGACAGTCGGGGGGCAGAGCGGAAGCCTGGCGAATGCCTTCACTTATACGGTGGTTATCAGCTCGACGATCAGTTATGTGCAGGGCAATTACGCCACGCCGCAATCGTCCCAGACCACGGTGAGTGTCCCATTCACAGCCGCACAGACCGCCGGAGATCTGAACGTCATCGTAGTGGGGTGGAACAACGGCACCTCCACGGTCGGCACGGTTACCGATAAAAGTGGAAATCCTTACACACTGGCCGTGGGTCCGACGGTCATATCCGGGACCGCATCTCAATCTATTTATTATGCTAAAAACATCGCCGCAGCTGCGGCTGGGGCAAACTCGGTCACCGTGACCTTCTCTGCGGCTGCGCCGGCCCCCGATATCCGCATCCTGGAGTACAAGGGCGCAGATCCCAACACGCCGGTGGACATGACGGCCGCCAGCAACGGCAGCAGCGCCACCAGCAGCAGTGGCTCCGCGACAACCACAAATGCCAGCGATCTGATCTTTGGAGCTAACTACGTAGCGACCCTAACCAGCGGACCGGGCAGCGGTTCCACAGAACGGATACTGACGTCGCCCGACGGGGATATCGCTGAAGATCAAATGGTCACCTCCACAGGAAGTTACAGTGCGACGGCGACGCTTTCTTCTTCGGGGTGGTGGGTCATGCAAATGGTCGCCTTCCGGGCCTCTGGGAGCGGTGGGGGGACTTCACCAACCATCGCGAGCCTGTCGCCAAATTCCGGAGCAGTGGGGGCTGCGGTAACAATCACCGGGACGAATTTCGGATCCTCGCAGGGAACGAGCACCGTCACATTTAGCGGAACTCCGGCGACGCCAACGAGCTGGAGCCCCACGACCATTGTTGCTCCCGTGCCTTCGAGTGCGACAACGGGCAATGTGATTGTGACTGTGGGCGGCAGTGCGAGTAATGGCGTGAATTTCTCGGTGACCTCAATCAATGTCACCCTGAGTCCACGGCGCGCTGCTGTGACGATGTTGCAAACTCAGCAGTTCACTGCAACCGTCAACAACGACCCGCAGAATGGCGGCGTCACCTGGTCAGTCGACGGAAATAACGGAGGCACCTCGGCAAGCGGCACAGTCACGCCCACTGGCCTGTTCACCCCTGGCACGCAAGCGGGAGTGCACGTGGTCACGGCGACAAGCAACTCCAACACGTCCATGAGTGCTTCATCGACCATCGCCGTAACAGATCTGGCGGGCGTGTTCACTTATCACAACGATTCGGCGCGAACAGGCCAGAATCTGCAAGAGTACGCGTTGACCACCGCAACAGTGAACTCATCGACGTTCGGGCCTTTGTTTACGTGCCCAGTAGACGGTTACGTCTATTCGGCGCCTCTTTATGTGGCCAATTTTGCTATTGGCGGTCAGACGCGGAATGTTGTGTTCATCGCCACCGAGAACGACAGCGTCTACGCTTTTGACGCGGATTCTCCTTCCTGCGTGCAACTGTGGAAGAAGAGTTTTCTTTCGGCTGGAGTGACTGCCGTTCCGGCTGCAGATGTCAATGACGCCAACCAGGATGACATCGACCCCCAAATCGGCATCACTTCGACGCCCGTCATTGACCCGTCGGCAAGCATCATGTACGTCACGGCCTATACCGAGGAAACGGTCGGTTCAGGATGCTCCAAGGGCAGTCCATGCTTCGTTTATCGGCTGCACGCACTGGATCTGGCAACGGGAACAGAAGAGTCCGGAGGGCCTGTCGCAATCACCGCGCCCAACTTCAATGTTCAAAACCACCTTCAGAGGCCCGCACTGCTTTTCAACAACGGGAATGTGTACATCGCGTTTGGTTCACACGGAGACAACAATATTTGGCAGGGCTGGTTGATGGCTTACAACACAACGGGTCTCACGCAGGAATGGGTGTGGCATTCAACGGATCCAACCTCCGGAAACAACGAGGGTTCGATCTGGGGTTCGGGAAATGGCCCTGCGCTGGACGCCAGTGGAAATATCTACGTGGAAACCGCTAACGGCACCTTTGACGGAGTTACTAACTTTTCCGATTCCGTCGTAAAGGTCAGCCCGTCGGGGACCATGGTCGATTACTTCACCCCGTTCGATCAAGGGATCATGCAGCAGAACGATATTGACCTGGGTTCATCGGGCCCGATCATTCTTCCCGATGCTCTTGGGTCACCATCCCATCCGCATCTTTTGATCGCCACCGGGAAGGTCGGCGTCATTTACCTGCTGGATCAGACTAACCTCGGCAAGTACAATTCGGCGGCCAATCAGGACGTTGGGGAGTCGACTGTCGGGTTTAATACCACCGACACCAATGGCGGCTTTAACAGCCAGCCAGCCTATTGGAATGGGAACATCTATGGAGCGATCGTTGGCGACGCCCTCAGACAATATCCGATCTCCGATGGAGTGGTTGCAGCCGTCTCCAGTTCAGAGTCGAGCAATACGTATTCGTACCGAGGTGCCGCTCCGGCCGTATCTGCCAGCGGTACTACAAACGGTATCGTTTGGGCCGTGGATTTTAGCGGCAAGCAGAATGGCACCCCACTCGTCCTGTACGCATATGACGCAACCAACGTCTCAACCTTGTTGTACGCCAGTCCCAGCAGCGGGTCGGGAGCCGCGGCCACAGCTTCCAAATTCACAGTGCCGGTTGTGGCCAATGGGAAGGTCTATGTCGTCGGGCAATCCGCGTTTACGGTATTCGGCCTGCTTCCAAACTGAGCGGGCCGGACGGAGTTGGCCTGCTCGGATTTAGTGCGGCGATAAGCGGGGCAGTCCGCCCGCGGGGAAAACAAACAGCCGGTTGCACAGCTTTTTGGGGAGACTGACGCTCACTTCCTTTGGACTTTGGGTGCCGCGCAGGAACGAGCGGGCAAGAACTGATCCCCTCAAATCAAACTCTCGAGAAAACCCACCGGAAGGAGCCACCACACATGACATCCGATACGCCGGAACTAAGGTCCATCGTGTTACGACTGGGACAGCTTGAAAAGCAGAACCGGAGACTCAAGTGGACGGGCGTCGCAATCATTGCAGCTTTCGTAGCTCTCTGGGGCGCTGGATCGATCGGCCAGGCTTCGCCTGCTACCGGTGTCATCGAAGCACAGAAAGTTATATTCAGGGACGCTAATGGGAATGTGCGGGGCTGGATAGGCGTCTTCGGAAAAGGGTCGGAGTTGATGTTAGGAAACGACCAGGCTCAGCCAATGATGAGACTCCTGGTTAGTTCGGACGCCAGCGACCTGCACTTTTTCGGAAGCCAGAACAGTGGAATGAATCTTGGCGTCGATTCTGGCGATCCAGCCGTGTCCATGGTCAGCGCCGCAGCGAATGGCGGAGCCGGAATTGAGTTTGCAAAGGGCGGACCCAGTTTGACTCTGAAGGACGGAGCGGGATATTCAACGGTCGTAGGGAACACTGAACTCGAACCCTTGTCCGGAACGGGGGCAAATCACCGTTCCGCAGCATCGATCGTACTCTTGGACAAGGACAAGAAAGTGATCTGGCAAGCGCCGCCCAGCTTCGGGGCGGGTCACAAGTAAAACTGAATCGGCCGCAGCCGCCGACTCCCGTTGCATACCGAATGAAGAATCTGGAAGTAATTGGCTGGGCCGATTGGCATTTTAGGCCGCGGCGGGTGTCTTGAGGAAGTGCAGGGCGCGGATCAGGTAGGCCTTCAGGGTATGGCGATGCACTACTGCGTCGAGAAAGCCTTTTTCCAGCAGGAACTCGGAGCGCTGAAAACCCTCGGGGAGTTTTTGGCGGATGGTCTGCTCGATGACGCGCGGGCCTGCGAAGCCGATCAATGCGCCGGGCTCGGCGATGTTCAGGTCGCCAAGCATGGCAAAGCTGGCCGTGACGCCTCCCGTGGTGGGGTCCGTGAGAACGCAGATGTAGGGCACGCGAGCGTCGTCCAGTTGCGCGAGCGCAGTGGAGATCTTGGCCATCTGCATCAGGCTTACAACGCCCTCCATCATGCGGGCCCCGCCTGAAGCGGCAATCACAATCAGAGGCTTCTCGGTCTCTCTCGCGCGATCGACCGCGCGCGCGATGGTTTCTCCGACAACCGCGCCCATCGATCCGCCGATAAACGCATACTCCATGGCGCTGATCACGACTTCGTGCGGACCCATCTGCCCCGTGGCGTTCAGAATCGCGTCGTCGAGGCCTGTGTCCTCGCGCGCTTTGCGCAGCCGCTGCTTGTAAGGCTTCACGTCGGTGAAGTTCAGCGGATCGGTGGAGCGCAGGCCGGAGTCGACAAGTGTGTAGCCCGGCTCGAGAAGCGTGTCCACGCGCTCGCGAGCACTGAGCTTGAAGTGGTGCTGGCACTTGGGACAGACGAGGAGATTGGCTTCAAGGTCCTGGCGATAAATGGGTTGGCGGCAACCTGGGCACTTGACCCAGAGGCCCTCAGTGCGCACGTTTCTCGCGCCGGACTCGGGCCCGTTGTCCGCTCCGGGACCGCCCTGTCCGGAGGAATACTCGCCGTCTTCGCGCTTAAACCACGACATACCGAACCCAATTGTATATGGATGGCCAGAAAACGGCGGATTGCCTTGTTCGCAGCTCCCGAAGACGTCGAGGCCAGCTTCTGAATATCCAATGTGATATTGAAACCCCCATTGGGCCTTGCTAGAGTGGATTGACAAAAAGTTCTGCATATTTTAGTAAGTCGGGGCGAAACGGCGCGGGCAGATGAGCGACTGTCAAACCCCATTCCGGTGTGGACGCTGTCGCTTCGATTTTTCCGAGATCCAGTCCACTGCGAGAGGAGTCTATGAAGACGCAATCTATTGCACTTCTCGCTAGTCTGTTTCCGGCCGCTTTCTCTTTTGCCCAGTTGACAGCACAGACTGCTGCCCCGCTCTCGAATGTGTCGGTATCAGTTAAGTCTGCCTCTCTGAATGTTCCTATTCAGTTCGAGCCGAACCGGGGCCAGGCGGCTAACGACGTGCGCTTCCTCTCGCGTTTGCCCGAGGGGGAAGTCGAGTTGACCGCCGATGGATTCCGGTTGTCGATTGGCCAAAGGGGAAAGCCTGCCTTTCTCCGCGCGAAGTTCGCCGGTATGGACTTGAACAGTCAGGCGGCGGGAGAAGATGCCGGCACGGGCGTGGCGAACCACTATCGAGGGTCGGACTCGGCAAGATGGATCAGAAGCGTTCCGCTTTTCGGCAGAGTCCGCTATACGAACGCTTACCCATCGACCGATTTGGTTTATCGCGCGACTGGAAACCGCCTGGAATACGATCTGGAGTTGAAGCCGGGTGCAGATGCGGACAAGCCGAGTATGGCATTCAGCGGTGCCGACGCGATTCGCATCGACAAGAGCGGAAATCTCGTCATCAAGGCCAGCGGAAGAACGCTGCGTTTTCTGAGGCCCGATTCTTACCAAATAGAAAACGGAAAGCGCATTGGGGTGGAGTCGGGCTACCGGATTCTTTCCCGCGATCGAATTGGCTTCAGCGTTGGTAAGTACGACCATAACGAAACTCTTGTTATCGACCCGGTTGTTGCCTACGCAACATTTCTCTATATCGATTCCGGAAACAGCACTTCGCCGCTGATGAGTGGGATGGCCCTGGACCCTTCGGGAAGTCTTTATTTCATTACAGCGAATCCCAACGCCAGCAACGGCGCCGAAACCGGAAGCAATCTGGTTAAGGTGGACGCCAGCGGCAATACAGTTTTTCAAAA
>Ga0265316_10005310_pt1 | contig 12561 bp, 10 predicted proteins | sample 4522metaG_FD_202092 | JGI IMG/M metagenome (GOLD analysis project Ga0265316, IMG submission 202092) | Rhizosphere microbial communities from Carex aquatilis grown in University of Washington, Seatle, WA, United States - 4-5-22 metaG | ecosystem: Host-associated > Plants > Roots > Rhizosphere >... | reverse complement strand
GAATAAAGAGGTATTTTGGCTAGAGTGGATGCAATATTTTTACCAGTATTTTTTCTAAAATAAAGGTTAGATGGTTCATACCTGCCTTTACTAATTTGCATCGTAACAGCTTTCTGTATGGCTTCAATATCGTGTTCCACATCTAAGATATTTTTTGCCCGCAATCTATTATTCTGCCTAGAACCAATATTTACTACGGGCACACCGAGATAAGAACACTCTTTAATGCCTGCTGACGAATTGCCGATCAGGCATCTTGTTTTATTTAAAAGTGAGATAAATTTTTTAGGCGGCAAATAACGCATAAAACGAATTTTATGATCTTTCACTTCATTATTAAATATTCGAATTTCATGAGAAATTTCTTCTGCTCCAATATCCGCATTTGGCCAAAACCAAATAGTCGGAAAATTGAGTTCATAAATTGCTTGAAGTAATTTGTTTGTTTGTTCAGATAATTTATTAAGTTCTGTGTTAACTGGATGATACATGACCATCAAATAATCTTTGTTAAAATCAAAAGGTGCGCCACTACCGGTCTCATTGAGATCAATGCCATTAGATTCTTTTGAAATTTTATGGACTACTTCTACATCCGGACTGCCAAAATTAAATACGTATTTATCATGCTCGCCCATCGAAAGTATTCTTTGGCGTGCCGGTTCGTTGGTCGCAAAATGAATGTGCGCCAATTTGGTAATGGAATGTCTGATACTCTCATCTAATGTTCCCGAAATATCTCCTCCTTCTATGTGAGCAACTGGTATATTTAGATAAGAAGCGGCAACCACCGCAGCCAAAACTTCGAATCTATCACCCCGAACCACCACCACATCCGGTTTAATATCATTAAAAAAATTTGAGAATTCCACAATGCCTAATCCAACCGTTTTGGCCTTTACCACCATATTGTCTCCGTCCAGATTAAAAAAAACTTCATGCACATTTTTGATGCCATCCTTGCTTAAAAGTTCCTTGACGTTGGCAAACTTTGAAACATATTTGGACAAAAGAGCGCTCCCGCCGATCACTACCGACAATTCGACGTCTTTGCGTTTATTGAGCTCATTCAAAATGAGCATGTTCCTACTGTAGTGGATAAAAGAAGTCACTACGAAGCAAATCTTCCTTTTTTTATTTAGCTTTTTGACAACCATATTATCAGTGATTCTAATACATTTATTCAATAAAAACAAGGGGGCTTTATTTATTTTTGCCCAATCTTCCTGTATATTTTTCTCTCGTTAACTTCTCTTCCGGCAGTAAATCCAGACTGCCTGTTCCGAGAACGGTAGTGTAAATATCTCTCCATTGGCACAATTCTTTAAACACAGCGGGTTCATCGGCAATCATATGGGTGGTAATCGGCTTCATGCCTTTGCCGACCGTATGCGCTATCTGAGAAGTATTCCTATCCAGAGTGAAATGTTTTTCTATATATTCGACACCCATGCCAAGAGCAAAAACTGCGGCATCTATGCCGTGAACATGATCTGAGTAGCCTACATGGGGCGTCAGAGTTTTAAGCCAGAGAAGTTTGGAGAGATTCGCTTTTTCTAAAGGGCATGGATAAACGGAAACGCAGTGCAAGAGAGTAAATTTACCTTTTTGTAAAATAGTTAGGGCTTTTTCAATTTCTTCTTTGGTTGACATGCCAGTCGAAACGATCATTTCCTCAAAATTATTCCGTAGCTCCGTTAGGAAATTAAAATGTTTAAGATCGGTGCTGGCTACTTTTATTTTTTTAAGGCCGAGTTTTTTGAGAAATGGAATTCGGGCTCCATCATAACAAGTAGTCAAAAACTCTACACCCGCTTTTTCACATTCTGCTTTGAGAAGATAGTGATCTTCGTCAGAGAGTTCTAGAGATTGATAGCGTTTTTTATCGGGATCGCTCTCATCAACATTTTTACTCTGCCAAGATTGGAATTTCACAATATCAACGCCGGTTTGAGCAGCTGTATGAATCATCTTCTTGGCCAACTCAACATCGCCGTTATGTGAAGAGGCAATTTCGGCGATAATTTTGGGTTTAATATAGGCATTCATAAAAATATTTTATTTCTTAATTTTTCCTCTGGCTTCAACAAGAAGATAAACTCCCCTGTCGTCCGGCCGATCGTCTAACGAGTAAAATGCCACTTTCTCGAAATAATCTTTAAGCAGATAGGCTAGGCTTTCTTTGCTAAAATAATTTTTATGGTCAGGAGCCTGCCAGCGCATTCTGTTGGCCCGTGTATAAAATTCATCCGGATATCTGTTCGGCACGCTCATAAAAAATGCGCCATCATTTTTGAGCAGGTTGGCCATATTCTTAAGAGCTTTATGAAAATCGGAGGCCACCAAATGTTCAAGAATTTCAAAAGCGCAAACATTGTCAAATTGACTATCACAGCGAAGATCTTCCGCCGATGAAACTTGGAATTTTATTTTGCCGGCATCTTTATTATCAAGCTTCCCTTCCTTAATGAGCTTAGCCACAAGATCTTTAGCCATTTGAATGGCATCTGGACGAAGATCAATACCAATTATTTCAATAATTTGTGGCAACTTGGCAATTTCAATAGTGACCGTACCGGAAGAACAGCCTGTTTCTAAAACTTTTTTTCCAAAAGGCAGAGCCAGAGTAGCTTTCAAGCGAGTGGTATCGTCAATTCGCCAAGTGGAAAGCATCGGATGGGAAGAGTCATTTTCCGGCGAATATATGTATTCTATTCGGTCTCTGAATTCTTGAGCCTGCTTGATTTGCTCTGCGCGCGACCATTCGTATTGGTCAACTACCACCGGAAAAATACAGACGGCTTCCTTTCTGGTTATTCCGTCCCGAAGCGCCAAAACTGAAACTTCTTGGCCAGTTCTATCAAGGCCGACAACAGCATCAACTTTGGAAGTGTTGAGTATTTCAATATATTTTGGTTCTGTTTGTTTCTTAGCCATGAGAAGAATGATAGAGTGATTTTTAAATTAAAACAAGAGCGATTTAAACTATCGGAATAACGTAGTATAATACCCAAAACTTAGACCGACTAATTATGAATCACACAAAAATAAATATTGGAGGCGGCCAGCACAAAAAAGAAGGTTTTTCTACCATCGATATAAGACCTTATCCCGAAGTCGATATTATTGCTGATTTAAACAAGGGCATTCCCTTGCCGGATAATTCTGTCGAAGAAGTGCTGGCTTTAAGCATTCTGGAACATTTGGATGATACTTGTTTTGCGATGGAAGAGATTTATCGGGTCTGTAAAAAAAACGCTTTAGTCACCATCACCGTTCCTTATGTAAAATCGACTGCGGCCTTTAAGGATCCCACTCATAAACGTTTTTTTTGCGAAAAAACTTTTGAGTATTTTGATAAAAGAGCCAAGCTCCCCGATTATCAGCTCAAATGTAATTTCAGAGTAGAAAAAATATCCTACAAATATTACACGCCCTGGTTTCGCTTTATACCAGGCATTAATCGTTTTTTTGCCAGATTTTTTTGGGATATTATCAAAACTATGACAATGAAACTCAGAGTTATAAAGTAACTCTAGATAAAACTTGTTATAAAATTTGAAATTCTTTCGACTGATTTTCCGTCAGTGTATTGGCATTGCTTTTGAACTAACTTTTTTCTTCCATCTTTATCAAGAATTGGATTTTCTAAATATTTATTAACCCATTCAATGAGTTCATTTTCATTGTCTACTAGCTTTATACCTCCAGCATTAAGCGCCTTTTTGTAGTGTGTCATCTTGTAAAAAACTGTCGGTGATTTTGAAAGTTTTCCATTATCTTTGATTTCAAAATTTATATTGATAATCGGCTTGTCAAAAAGAGCAGCATCAATAGAGAGGCTGGAAGCGTAACAGACAACCAGAGATGAATAAAAAAGAAGGTTTTTAAGGCTTTCCAATTCATTATCGGTCATATCCCAATCCGTTGATCTGACAGTTGAAAACCGGGTCCCCAGATATTGATAAAGAAGCCAGGGTCTTTTTTTAAGTTCTTCTTCTTTTATAAAATCGTTCGGCGGAAAGCTGACAAAGATTTTCACTTTTGCTCCAAATTTTCCGAGATTGTTTAAACCATACAAAAGATCTATCATTTCCCAGTCAGAATTACTGAACATACCACCAATAGGAGAATAGAATATTATTTTGTTATCACTTTCAAGACCTATTTTTTTCATAAATTCTTCTCTGGTTGGTCTAACTGGAGAAAAATAATAATCATATTGGGGTAATCCGGAAACAAAAATATTTGCCGGTTTAAAATAATTTGTTTCTACAACTTCTTTTTTAACCACTTCATTAAAAACTATCAACTTGTCTGGCAGAAGCCTCAAGATGCAACGCGCCGTTACCCTGTCCCAACTATTTATAAGTCCGATACTAAAAACTTTGTGTTTTTTGGCAGAGCGTAAAAAATTGGTTTCAATATCCTCAAACAGGTTGGCCAAAAATACAAGATCCGGTTTGTATTTTTCGAAATATTTATCAAATAAATCGCACTTAACCGATCTGTAATCAAGTAAACGCAAAATTTTTATCAAAAAAGACTTAGCCAAAAGTCGGTGAGTAATCAAAGAATAATAATAGTACAAAATTCCCCTTTCTTCGGAAACCATTTTAGCCCTTAAATCGGTAGTTTCCGTTTGTAAAAAATTAAATTTTGATTTGCCAAAAAATTTATCTATTCTGTTTGACAAGTAATCTTCAACGATCTCATATATTATTCTGGGATCATGAAATTCTTTTTTGTAGTATTCTACTCGTTCTTTATTTTTCATAAACAAAACCACTCTGACATCTGGATCATTTTTTAAAACTTTATTTACAATTCCTGTACGTAATATGTTTTTCGCTTCTACCCCCTCAAATATTGTAAAAAATACGGTTTTCATTTATTTAGTTCGGAATAATACTTTAATACTTCCTTTAAATCCGGCAAATCGTTTGTATGATTCTCCGTTGTGCCATTTTTATTGGCTCCCTGCAGATGGAAACCAAAGGGCCTTGATTTCCAGACAAACTCATCCCAACCTCTTTCAAGCACGCCTGAAAAGCCCATTTCGGTGAAATCATTTTTTGTATAATAATTGTTTATTTTTGGTAAATAGCAAAAACTTTCCGGCAAGAATTTTTCGATAAACAAGTTGGCCCACCATTTTAAATACATGGGCTTTATTTTAGGAATATTTTTGCCAAATACAGGCTGTAAGCATTCACTTTTAATATCTGTCAAATAATAAAAATCGTTAAAAATTTTATACCCAGTATCCTTTGAAGAACCGATTATTGATTTCCTCTTCAAAATAATTTTTAAGTGGTATTTAAAGTTGCGTATAAAATTAGTGACTGGATTATTTTTTACATTGCTTATAATTATTTTTTTATTTTCAAAATTATTTTGTTGTTTGTATTGCGGTGTAAAATCAATTTTTCCTTTGTCTATTTTACTTAAATCTATAAACATGCAATGAACGCAGGGAAAGTATCTATATTTCATATATCTTTTGGGATTATAAGGAGCGCCAAAGAATGATAAATTATTTTTTATCATGTGAGCAAGAGAGTCGTTTATCCAATTTTTTCTTACAATGTAAAAATCGGGGTCAAGAATCAGCACATACCTAGTCCTGACTTCTTGTAAGGCTGTATTTAAACCAGAAGCGTGATGATAACTAGCTGAAGCGATACCGTTAAATGTATTAGGCACTCCTTCAATAATAATTTCCCCTTTGAAATCCCCTATTTCAAATTTGTCATTCTTATCTTTTGGAGTGTTCTCAACAATAACCCATTTTACATCGGTATTCGGATTCATTTGTTTAACAAATTCAATATTAGATTCAATCAGAGATTTATGCCCGAAAGAAACCGTGATTATGGTCAAAGTGTTCATAAACGTATGCTATAATAGCATAAATTATTAAACACTATGCGCAGATTATTAAATCAAGCTAAAAGACTGGCAAGAAAAATAGTAAACACATTTTTGCCAACTGAAAATATAATTGAAAGCAAACAGAAATGGAATCTGCTAGCCCAAAAAAACGCTCCTTATTATATTAAAACAGATTTTGGAGAAAATATAACGGAAGCAGAGTTTCGGCAGTCCGGAGAAAAAGATTATCAAGATTTGATAAAAAATGACCGACTCGTTAAAGAAAATTTGGGTAATTTTAAAGACAAAACCGTTTTGGAAATCGGTTGTGGGATAGGCCGAGTGACAGAATTTATCTCAAAAAATTTTAAAAAAGTTCTGGCCATCGATATTTCCGAGGAAATGGTTCGAGAAGGAGAAAGAAGATTGAAAGATTGCGTAAATATTGAATTTATCGCAGGCGATGGTAGAACGTATCCAGTGGCAGATTCTTCAATTGATTTTGTTTTTTCTTATATTGTTTTTCAACACATGCCAAATAAGAAAGTTGTTGAGGAAAATTTTAAAAATATTAAAAGGGTACTAAAAAATGGCGGCATTGCAAAAATACAGGTCAGGGGCCTGCCCACCAGCAAAATGAATTGGTTTTACGGACCATCATTTACCGAAAAAGAAATCACAAAAATGATAAATTCTATCGGCTTGGAGCTACTTAAAACCGAAGGTGGGAATCAAAGATATTTTTGGATTTGGCTTCAAAAAATATAGGTTATGTGCTAGCTTAAACGCGGAGACGGTTCTTCTAAATCCAGGAGGTGGTTATGATTGAGATTAATGGCACTCCCGTTGGGGATGGCTATCCTTGTTATATCGTGGCTGAAATCGGCATCAACCACAACGGCGATCTCGCAATCGCCAAGAAATTGATTGATCTTGCGGTCAGTGCAGGATCCAATGCAGTCAAATTTCAGACACGAACGGTGGAAGTCGTTTACTCGAAAGAGGAACTGCAAAAGCCACGTTCTGTGCCCAAACCCGTCCTCGAAAATGCCATGAGGCGCAATGTTCTGCCCAAAGCAAACATTGATCGACTAGTGGAAAGCGACTTTGAGGACAGCACCAACGGCGATCTCAAATACGCTTTGGAGTTTACTCTTGAAGAGTATAAAGAGATTGACTCTTACTGCCGAGAAAAAAACATAACTTGGCTCACTTCTTGTTGGGACACATCGGCCTTTGAACGCATGGAAAAGGAATTTGATCTTCCGTGCCACAAAATCGCCAGCCCTTGCAACGAGGACAACGAGCTTCTGTGCTTAGCGCGTAAAAGCGGTAAACCGGTAATTCTTTCAACCGGTATGACTGACTTGGAAGGAGTGCGAGATGCGGTTGAGATTCTCGGTCTTAACAATCTCATTCTCCTGCATTGCACCAGTGTTTATCCAAATAAAACTGAGGCAGAAGATGATATCCTGCGAATGATTAATCTGCGAGGCATTGATACCTTACGTAGAGAGTTTGGTGTTCCCGTCGGCTTTTCGAGCCACGACGATGGCATCCAACCGTCGTATGCCGCTGCTGGCCGCGGAGCGGTAATGCTTGAAAAGCACATCACCCTGAATCGGAGGCTTTTTGGATCTGATCAAGGCAGTTCCGTTGAGCCAATCGAGTTTGCTCGCCTCTGTAGAATGGTAAAAGAACTTCCAGTAGTTCTTGGTGATGGCCTCATCAAAATCCATTGCGAGGAAGAAGCTGTTGCCAAAAAACTGCGGCGAGTGCGCAGGATCAAATAATCAATAACTCACACTCGGCGGATACAATATCACAGTTGTATCCGCCATTTTTATATAAAAATATCCGCCCGAACAACTTTGTGCAGGCGGATGAAAAAACAACGAGGATTATAGAATTGACCGCATCAGAACCTCGTAAGCCACTTGTGGGTCATAAGGCTTCAGCTTCGCAATGCTTTCCGAATCTGGCGGAGTTAATCTAGACAAATCAGTTACCTCCGTAAGAGAGTGGCAACATCCCAGATCAACTACAGGCACCTGGTCAAGTTCGGTCAACTCTTTCAATTCTTTTCGGGCCGAGGGAACCCATAGAGAAGCCGTTACTTTGCCCGCTTGTGCGGAAGTTGTGAGTAATGTGCTCCAACTGGAGAATGTCGCGTCAGACGCAACTACTACCGATTCAGTAGATTTGACCTCCGGCAGATAAACAATTCTGTTCCTCAGAGGAGTTAGCATCTCTGCCCAGACGTCTCCATAGGTAAGTCCCTTTTGAGAAGGATATTCCCTCTTGGCGTGTTTTGGATGGAACCTTGGGACAAGAACCCAATTGCCGAAAGTCTCATGGAGACACTTAACCAAGAACTCAATTTCGTCCCCGGTGTACTCACCCCCGCCAATGTAGGTGTAGATTTTATCAAACCTCTCTCTTAGTTTGTCCACTTCTAGAGCAGATTTAACTGTTGCCGGCCACGGCACCCCCGGATTGCCAACAATATATACCTTGGCTAACGGATGACGCCTAAGCGAAAGCTTGGCATCAACCTCATCAATTGAAAATATAACCTGAGGCTGGGACGAGCTCCGATTCGTACCATTCCAAAAGTCCACACATTCAATGAGTAGCCCGCCAAGTGCGTTTGCCGCCAAACCAAACTGCTGTTCCAGATTTATGGGACTGCTAAGACCGACAACAACTCCATCTGGTTTTATCTTTCTTAGAACAGCTTCGGCATTGAGATTAAACGGTTCATCGAGAAAATCCACTGTTCCCTTAAAATAAGGATAGATGCCGGCTTTTTCATATATGCCGGCCGCTAGTCCCTCGACAACAGCCACAACTTCGTGACCCTGCTGGAGACAAACCAAAGCCAGTGGACAAGTAACATTGGCACTGCCCATGTCCTTAGCGATAAAAATTAACTTTTTCTTCAAAGAGCACCTTCTCCCTGCCTCTCATTATATCATAATAATATTTTTATGCAAGTTTTCTTTGTTGAGTTTTGTTATCCAATCCATTCTAATATTTTTTTCAGAGAATCCGTTGTAAAAATATCTTTGTCAGAAACATACTGGCGGGGAAGATTACCTTCTTTAAATGACACTAGCAGATTTTTAAACTCCTCTTTATCGGTAATAAATTTCTTGATAGCAAACGATTCTTTTGTCAGTTCAACCAGACTTAAATTTAAAAAATTAGTGAAAATACAATCTTTACTCATAATAATCGGTATGAAATTAACAGTAGTGCTTTCGGCCAAATAGAGATCGGACAGACCGATTAACTCAGAATTATCGGCAATTACATGAATCTTAACACCTTCCTTTATGAGAGGCTCGTAGGTGTTTATATTTTCAGCCGGATGGATTTTGACCGATAAATCAAAATCGTCCGGCGGTAAAATTTCTCTCACTGTATCCAAAATATCTTTGAAATAGGCGCACTGGGCCTGGTCATCTAAGATAGTAACTTCTTTAGTGTTATATGGGGAAGTAAATAAAATAATATTCTTTTTATTCGTGTTTATTGAGTATTTTTTGGCAATTTCTTTTTTTAAGACTGTATCTGTATAAAGTTCTCTTTTTACTTTTTCCGCCGTATAAAAATCAAGATAACCAACAATGGACATTTTTTCTTCCGGAATTCCGCGCAACTTTAAATAATCAAAATTTTTCTTGTTAATCACACCAAATCTCTCCGCCGATCCATTGCCAACAAAATGTTTAACAATATCAAGTTTTTCACGCATTACGACCTCCAACAATTTTCTCTTTAAAAAAATAGACATTGCCCTTTTAAAGCGATGGGCCAAAATGCGTATACGGGACGACTGTTTGTGTGGAGCACTATCCTGACCCGGAGATATCAATGCCCACTGCAAAACCATTGTCTCTATACCCTTTTTTCTGGCTTGAAGAAAAAAATAATCGAGCGGAAAACCGGTATCGTTTACTGCTACTATCTTCTGAATATTTTTATTTTCGAAAAATAATTTGAGATCATTTTTAAACAATTCTGCCTGTTTAAGAAGCGCGTATCCCGGAATATATTTAAGGAAAGAGGCTGGTTTAAATTCCGAACGTTTGAATATTTTAATGCCCTTACTCTCGCAATATTGGATCATCTCTTTATAAAACCGGGTATCAGCGTATTGGATTGGAAGAATTGGAAAAAATAAAATTTCGTATTTTATTTCCAGGAAAGGCGATAGCCTTTCGAAGTATTTGAGGCTACCAATATAATGTGGCATGAAAACGAGTTGCGGTTTTTTATTTTTCGTGGCCATATTTTTATTTTAAATTGTATTTTCCAGAAACTCACTATAGCAATAAATTGCTAATTTTACATTATATTATGGATATGCAACAATGGACTTTAATTTTAAATTAAAGAGAAGAAATGAAGAAAAATCCAAAAATCGTCATATTTGTGCAGGCCAGAATGGGAAATTCCCGCCTTCCAGGCAAAGTCTTGAAGCCCGTTTTAGGAAAACCGGCATTACTCCACCAATTAAATAGGATGAAAGGGGTGAAAACAGCGGATCAAATAGTGGTGATTACGAGCAACAAAAAAAAAGATGATGCTATCGAAAATTTTTGTAAGAAAAACAAATTACTCTATTTCCGAGGAAGCGAAACAGATTTGCTTGATCGACATTACCAAGCGGCCAAAAAATTCAAAGCTGACTTTGTGGTTAAAGTTCCTTCCGATTGCCCATTTGCCGACCCTGTAATAATAGATTCCGTAATTAATCTTTGGCTAAAAAACCAGGACAAGTTTGATTACGTAAGTAATTACCACCCGCCAACCTTTCCGGACGGCTTGGATGCGGAAGGATGCACTTTTTCCGTATTGGAACAAGCCTGGAGAGAAGCCGACAAACCACACGAAAGAGAGCACACCTTCCCTTTTATTTGGGACAATCCTAAGCGTTTTAGAATTGGTAATGTCTTAAATCCTCGCGGTGATATGTTTCTCACTCATCGATGGTGTTTAGATTATGAAGAGGATCTGATTTTTATAAGAAAAATCATGGAACATTTTAAAAACAATCCAAACTTTTCTACAAACGAACTACTAAAATTCCTTGAGAAAAATCCTGAGATCGCTAAGATAAACGAAAAATATTCCGGCGTAAACTGGTACCGTAATGTCCCTGGCCAACTTGCCACAGTCGGACGACATTTGTACAAAAACGAAAAAACGCTTAAATTGGATAATTCCCTCAAATTGCTTAGGCGGGCAAAAAAAGTGATTCCTTGTGCAACTCAGACCTTGAGCAAGGGCTACACCCAATGGAGCGTGGGAACCGTACCACTTTTCATAGAATCAGCTCAGGGTTGCGAAGTATACGATGTCGACGGAAATTCTTATATTGACTACGCGATGGCATTAGGACCAATGATTCTCGGTTACAATGATCCTGATGTCACGGCTGCAGCAGAAAAACAACTTCGGAAAGGCACGATGTTCACCCTCCCATCTCCGCTTGAAACTGAGGCTGCGGAAGCACTAATACGCCATGTCCCGAGCGCCGAGATGGTGCGTTTCGGCAAAAATGGAAGCGATGCGACTGCAGTATCGGTCAAACTCGCTCGTGCTTTTACAGGAAAAGAGAAAGTCATTACTTGCGGTTACCATGGCTGGCAAGATTGGTATATAGCAACAACCGAAAGAGATGCCGGTGTTCTTCCAATTCTAAAGAAATATGCCTACCCAATGACCTATAACGACATAAGTTCGCTGAAAAAAATCATTGCGGAAAATAAAGGAGAAATCGCCGCTCTTATTATGGAACCGGTATATACTATCGAACCAGAAAAAGGATTCCTCGAGGAAGTGCGGGCAATTACCAAAAAAGAAAATATCGTACTCATTTTTGATGAAGTTTATACCGCCTTTCGTTGGAGTATGGGAGGAGCGCAAGAATATTTTAAGGTAACGCCAGATTTAACCTGTTTGGGAAAGGCAATGACCAGTGGCTATCCCTTAAGTGCGGTGGTTGGAAGACGAGACATTATGCAGCATTTCGAAGAGGTATTCTTTTCATTCACCTACGGTGGAGAAACGGTTTCTTTAGCGGCGCTTATCGCTACCATTAAAAAGATGGAAAATGAAAAAGTCCATCAATATATTTGGGATATAGGCAAAAGACTGAAAAAAGGCATCCAAGAATCTATAAAGAAACATGGCATGGAAGAATACTTAGATATTATAGGTTATCCGGTCAAAACTGCTTTCAATTTCAAAGGCAACAAAGATATTTCTCCTCTGGAGATGAAAACTTTTTTTCAGCAAGAATGCGCAAGTCGTGGCATTTTATTCATTGGCTATCATCTTCCTTCATACGCTCACAAGAAGGAACATATTGATTTTACCATCCAAATTTATGATGAAGTTATGGGTCTTCTAAAACAGGCGATTCAGAAAGGAAATCTGAAGAAATTGCTAAGAGGAAAAGTAATCACTCAAATATTCAAAAATGTCGGCGACCGCAGTTCTGGCTTGAAAAAAAATGACTAGGCAACATAAAATTGGAATTCTTCAAGGACGTCTAACGCCCTCGGCTGGCCGAGGCATTCAGTTTTTCCCCAACGACAATGAGTGGCCAAATGAATTTAAAACCGCAAAAGAAATTGGTTTTGATTGTATCGAACTTTTAGTAAAAGCTAATGG
>Ga0265316_10005309_pt1 | contig 12564 bp, 11 predicted proteins | sample 4522metaG_FD_202092 | JGI IMG/M metagenome (GOLD analysis project Ga0265316, IMG submission 202092) | Rhizosphere microbial communities from Carex aquatilis grown in University of Washington, Seatle, WA, United States - 4-5-22 metaG | ecosystem: Host-associated > Plants > Roots > Rhizosphere >... | reverse complement strand
GTCAACAACAGACAGGCTGAAGCCTGTGCTACCTAAAGGCCAACTCTTTGAATCAGAGCGAACTCGAGAAAATTGTGAGTGCTGTAAAGAGAGCCCAGGCAAATGAGCGGGCCGGCGGCGCAACTCTTGCGCGGGCCTCTGAAATTGCCGGTCTGATCGACCACACTTTACTGAAGCCCGAAGCAACGCGCGACGACATACGGAAGCTTTGCGAAGAGGCTGCGCAATTCGGTTTCGCGTCGGTTTGCGTCAATCCGTCCTACGTGGCATTCGCCGCCGAATTGCTGAGCGGCACAAAAGTGAAAGTTTGCACGGTGATTGGTTTTCCTCTGGGCGCGACGCTGCCGCAAGTGAAAGTTTACGAGACTCTCGAATCGATTAAACTGGGCGCCCGGGAAATCGACATGGTCATCAACATCGGAGCGCTAAAATCCGGCGAGGACGATTCCGTGGAGTCGGACATTCGCGGGGTCGTGGAAGCAAGTCACCAAGGCGGCGCGATCTGCAAGGTGATTCTGGAGACCGCGCTTCTGAGCATCGAGGAAAAAGTGCGCGCGACACTGGCAGGCAAGAGTACCGGAGCGGATTTCGTGAAGACCTCGACCGGATTCAGCATTGGCGGCGCCACCGTGGAAGACGTGGTTTTAATGCGCACGGTTGTGGGCCCGGAAATGGGAATCAAAGCTGCGGGCGGGGTGCGAAATCTCGACGACCTTAGAAAAATGGTGCGCGCCGGGGCGACGCGGGTCGGAGCCAGCGCGGGCGTAAAAATTATGGAGCAGGCGGCGGGAACGGCGGATTCCGCACCGCCTGATTCCACCCCGCCCGATTCCAGTGGACCGCCCGGAACCTCCTATTAGCAAAGAAGTTGGATGCGATTGACTTTTCCTTACAAAAATCGAATCTCCGGCCTGTTTGTCGCAAGATCGTAAAGGCCACCTGCTATACTAAGTTGCTATTGGGGAATCGCGCCGCGGTTGTTGTGCGCTTCGCGCGTGAAGTGAAATCAAAAATTATGGATCCTGGACAAGCACCGTCGCCGCTGAACATGCCCGCGGAAGTTCTCGCCACGCTGGTCGAGATCAGCGAGGAAATCAATTCCTCGTTGGACCTCGACGAAGTGTTGCGAAAAACCGCCGCGCTCGTGAAGCGCCTGATCGATTACGAAATGTTCAGCGTGATGCTCCTGGATGAGAGCACACAGCGGCTCTATCACCGCTTCACGATCGGTTACGGCGATGAAGCCGCCAAAGATTGGCAGATTCCCCTGGGGCAGGGAATTACAGGAACGGCTGCTGCCACTGGCCGGGCAGTTCGCGTGGCCGATGTCCGCGAAGATCCGCGGTACATCAATATTATCGATGAAGTGCGGTCGGAGCTAGTGGTTCCGCTGGTGGTAAAGGGGCAATCGATCGGTGTGCTCGATATTCAAAGCACGCGTGTGGATTATTTCACGCGCGATCAGCAGAGTATTTTGACGCTGATGGCCAGCCGCCTGGCCGTCGCCATCGAAAACGCACGCCTGTTTGAACGCGTCCGCAGCCAGGCGGACACATTACTGGTGCTGAATGAAGTGGCGCGCGAGGCCAATTCTATTCTTGCCGTCGAGGAATTGCTGCGCCGCGCCGCCGAATTGGTCAAGCGCGTCATCGATTACCAGATTCTCGGGATCTTGCTGTATGACTCGGCGACGAATATGTTTCGCCACCGCCTGGATGTGAAATACGGCCAGAGCGCGCAGGGCAAAATGCGCGTGATGGCCAACGAAGGAATTGTGGGCACGGCGGTTTTCACCAGCCAGCCCGTTCGCGTTCCGGATGTAACTCAGGACTCTCGCTACATCATGGTGAATCCCGAGACGCGCTCGGAGCTGGCGATCCCGTTGATTTATCAGGGCAAAGTGGTTGGCGTTCTCGATCTCGAGAGCCCACAAACGAATTATTTCACCGAAGATCATGTGCAAACGCTGATGATCCTGGCGTCGCATCTGGCGGTTTCGCTGGAAAATGCGCGCCTCTACGAGCAACTGGCGCGCGACGAGGCGCGCATGGAGCGCGAGCTTACAGCGGCGCAGCGATTGCAGACCGCCCTGCTCCGTCCCGTGCCCACGGTTGATTTCGGGCTCGACATTACGGCGCGGATTCTTTCCGCGCGGGAAGTCTGCGGCGACTTGTATGATTTTCTTTCCTATGGAACGCAGCAGTTAGGCATCGCTCTGGGGGACGTCAGCGGCAAAGGCAGCGCGGCTGCCCTGTACGGCGCGATTGCCACCGGCATATTGCGCAGCATTTCTCCTCAGAAGTTACAGCCCGCGGAGCTTCTGTTCCAGCTCAACAAACTCGTGTGCGACCGGCGCGTGGATGGCCGCTACATGACGATGTGCTTCGCGACATGGCAAAAGAACCGGCAGAAACTGCGCGTCGCCAATGCTGGCCAGTCGCAGCCGCTGTTGTGGAAAGACGGGCGCGTCGAACTGATTAACCTTTCCGGATTTCCCATCGGTATTTTTGACGATGCCACCTATGAGGAATGGAGCGTCAAGCTGCGCAGCGGCGATATGCTTCTTTTTTATTCGGATGGAATCACCGAGGCGGCGAACCGCGAAGGGAAATTTTTCGGCACGGGCCGGTTGCGCGATTTATTTGCAGCCAATACGCACATGAATTCGGCGGAGCTGGCGGATAAGATTCTGGAAGAAGTCCAGGAATTCACGCAGGGGGGGGCCATTACCGACGATCGCACCCTGGTGGTGATGAAAGTCAAGTGAGCGCCTCGTCCTCTCATGCCCGCAACCGTCATCCCGCGCGCCCAGTCGATCCGGCGAGCTACACGCCCGGTTTTTCATATCGCGGTTCGCATTTATTTTGTGAAGGCGTAGCCGTGGATCGAATCGCGGAGAAGTTTGGCACGCCCGCATACCTTTACAGCCGCGCGAGCATCGAGCAGGCCTATCGCCGCATGGACTCGGCGTTTGGTTCGTTGCCGCACACGATTTGCTATGCGGTCAAGGCGAATTCCAATCTTGGGATCCTGCGAGTGTTTGCAGCGATGGGAAGCGGTTTCGACATCGTTTCCGGCGGGGAACTCTACCGGTTGCGGCGCATTGGCGTGCCGGGGAATCGAATCGTTTTTTCAGGCGTGGGTAAGACGCGCGAGGAAATTCGCGAAGCCCTTCGCGCACGGATCTTGTTATTTAACGTGGAATCGCCCGCCGAGTTGGAATTGCTGGCTTCGGAAGCGTCTCGAATGCGTGTGCGCGCCTCGACTTCGATTCGAGTGAATCCGGACGTCAAGGCCGGCGGACATCCCCATATTTCAACCGGGCATCATCGCCACAAATTCGGGATCGATTGGGACGGCGCCCGGAGCCTGTATCTTCAGCACCGCGATTCCCCCTGGATCGAGTGGCAGGGGATCAGCGCGCACATCGGTTCGCAGATTCTTACATTGGCCCCGTATCGTCGAGCGCTTTCGCGGCTTGCGGGATTTGTCCGCGAGCTCGGCCGCAATGGGATTCATTTAAAATATCTGGACGCCGGCGGCGGTCTGGGCATTCGCTATACGGGTGAACAGCCTCCGGATATGAGATCCTACGCCGCGGAGCTGGCGCGCGCCGTGCGTCCGCTTGGCTGTCACCTTTTAATCGAGCCGGGACGCTCGCTGATCGGCCCGGCGGGTGTGCTCTTAATGCGTGTGATTTACACGAAGCCGAATCGAGGAAAGAATTTTGTGATCGTCGATGCCGCGATGAACGATTTCATGCGGCCGGTGTTATACGGGGCCACACATCCCATCACCGGCGTAAGGAAGAAATCGAGCGCTCTTGAGCGCGCCGATATCGTCGGACCCGTGTGCGAAACCGGCGATTGTTTTGTTCAGGACTGGCCGCTGGGAGAAGTTTCATCGGGCGACGTGCTGATTTTGTGGGGGGCGGGGGCGTACGGTTTTGTTGAATCGTCCAACTACAATTCGCGCCCGCGTCCGGTCGAAGCGCTCGTCAGCGGAACCCGCGTTGAAGTGATCCGGCGGCGCGAGTCCCGGGCCGACCTGGTCCGCGGGGAGTAAGAAACCAAATTTCGATCTACCGTTCGCCCCACTTCAGTTTGCTGCGAAGGACTTCAAAGTACGTTTTCTTCGAAGGCCGCACGAGAAATAATTTTTCCGATGCCTTGCGAATCACGATGTGATCGTCGCGCTTGAGTTCAATCCCCACCTGACCGTCGAGGGTAAGGAATACGGATTCATCCTCGGACCGATAATCGATTTGCACTTTTGACGTGTCCGGAATGACGAGCGGGCGGTTCGTCAGCGTGTGCGGGCAAATGGGTGTGACCACGAAAGCGGGGACGGCTGGGTACACAATCGGGCCTCCGGCCGCCAGGGAATAAGCGGTCGATCCGGTGGGAGTGGAGACGATTAGGCCATCGGCCTTATAAGTGGTCACGTAATCGTCGTTCACACGAACTTCCAGGTCCATGATGCGAGCCAGCGCGGCTTTATTGATCACCGCATCGTTCAGGGCGATTTGCCGGTGGGCGATTGCACCGGCGCGGGAAATTTCCGCTTCGAGCATCTCACGTTCGCTCACGCGGAACTTGTTGGCAAGAATTTCTTCCAGAATCGGATACAGTTCATCCTGCGAGACGGTCGTCAGAAATCCCAGGCCGCCCAGATTGACGGCGAGGATCGGAACTTTGCGAGGGGCCGACAGCCGCGCCGCCGAAAGCAAAGTGCCGTCTCCGCCCAGCACGATCAACAGGTCGGAACAGACCGGAAGTTCTTCACGCCGCAGCGTTTCTCCCGCGAGCCCGCCAAGGCACCCGCCGGTTTCAGAATCGCATAAAACTCTTATGTCATGAGCGCGCAACCACGCGATCAGCGGCGGCACGACACGCGAGATATCTTCGCGGCGGGGGCGGGCGATAATTCCGACGGTACGGATCATAATTGAGCGTGCGGGCACGAATTCATAACGCGCTCTACTCTAGCATTTATCCGCAAAACATATTCCCGCGATTTTCATGCCGGAGTGTCTCGTACATCGCGTTGTTTCGTATGGGCGTGAAGGAAAAATTCCTGATTTCCCTCCGCACCCGTCAGGCGGCTCGGTTTCACACCGTCGATTTCCAACCCTGCCGCTCCTGCGGCTGCCCGGACGCGCTCAATCGCGCGTTCATGCAGCGCGGTATCGCGAACAATGCCGCCGGCGCCGATATCGCCACGGTCCAGTTCAAACTGCGGCTTGACGAGGATCAGGTATTCAGCGCCGGGTCCGGCGGCTGATGCGACAGCGGGAAGCACTTTGGCGACGGAAATGAAAGACACATCCAAGGTAACGAGATCGGCGTACTCCGGAATTTGATCAGGACGAAGATTTCTCGCATTCTCCTTGATTTGCGTCACTCGAGGATCGCAATGAAGACGCCACGCCAATTGGTCGGGCGAAACGTCCACGGCGTAGACGTGGCGCGCGCCGTGCTGCAACAGGCAATCCGTGAACCCTCCGGTGGAAGATCCGATATCGAGGCACGTTTTTCCTTTGGGATCGACGCCGAAATCCTCGAGCCCGCCCTCGAGCTTGAATCCCCCGCGGCTCGCATATTTTGCGGAGTGGCCGCTGATTTCGATCTGCGAATCGACGGTGATTTGCGCCCCCGCTTTGTCGCTGCGCGAGCCGTTCACGCGCACTTCTCCGGCGAGGATCATCGCCTGCGCTTTTTCACGCGATTCGGCGAGCCCGCGCTCGACGACGAGAAGATCGAGCCGCCTTTTGTCGGATTTAGATTTGGAGGACAAGGTGATTGACCGGCACTTGATCTGCGCTTGATCTGCGGTTGATCGGTAATCGATCTGTAAATGACCGGCAATGGAACGGCGACCGGTGAGACTCCGCCCCCAGTCATTCCTCACTCCGCCCTGAATCAGGATATTCTGAAATTCCCGATCGAGATAGGGTCGGCCCGGAAAGCAACGCTATCCCGGTTACGCCCGGCGATGAACGATCAATTCCGCAAGCTCCTGTAGCCGTGTGGCTCGAGAGTCGTACGGTTCCAGTTCCGCCATCGCGCGCGATTCGAGTTCCTTCGCGAGGTCGCGCGATTTCTCGAGGCCGTAGAGCGAGGGATACGTCGCCTTCTTCTGCGCTGCATCTTTTCCCGCCGTCTTCCCCAATGCCGCCGACGATTCTTCCACGTCCAGGATGTCATCGACCACCTGAAATGCCCAGCCGATGACTTCGCCGAAGCGCTTCAGGCGCGCCACATTTTCATCGTCCGCGCCGCCGGCAATGGCTCCAGCGACAACGGAGGCGCGAATCAGGGCAGCCGTCTTCGAACGATGAATGTATTCAAGCTCCGCAGGCTGGACATCGCGCCCTTCCGCCTCAAGATCGGCCACCTGGCCGCCAACCATTCCGTCGACGGTGCCGGCCGAAGCTGCGACGTGCGAAAGAATTGCCACGCGCCGCACGGGATCGATCGGCGTATTGGCAAGCGTTTCGAACGCCAGCGTCAACAGGGCATCGCCGGCGAGGATGGCCGTCGCCTCTCCGAATTTTTTGTGGCATGTGGGTTTGCCGCGGCGCAAATCGTCGTTATCGAGCGCGGGAAGATCGTCGTGAATCAGCGAGTAGGTGTGAATGAATTCGAGGGCGCAGGCAACGGGCAGCACCGGCGCGATATCCGGCGAGAAAATTCGCGCCGATTCCAGGCACAGAATTGGGCGAACTCGCTTCCCTCCGGCCTGCACACTGTAGCGCATGGCGCGATGAATCGAGGGAGGATGCGCGCACTCTCCGGGCATCAATTGGTCGAGCGCGGCGTCAACTGCGGCCCGGTCTTCTTCGAAAAATGCGGGAAGTTTCATTGGTTGGAGGATGGCCTGGCCCGGCCTGCGGGCGCCGGTCGCCTAGGAATCTTCCTCGGATTCAGGATCAAATGGAGCCGCAGCCAGTTCGCCGCCTGCCTTTTTAAGCAGAATTTCCACTTTGCCCTCGGCTAGTTCGAGATGTTTCTGGCAGTCGCGCGAGAGTTGCACGCCTTCTTCGAAAAGCTTCATGGCGTCGTCGAGGGATAGATTCGCGCTCTCCAGCTTGCCGACGATTTCTTCCAGGCGCGTCAGCGAATGTTCGAAATCGGGTTTCTTCGCGGCGTCCTGTTTTTTTGGAGAGGGTGGATTCACGGTTGTCATTGTTCGCTCAGTCGTCGTTCGCTCAGTCGGCACAAATTCACGATGTCTGGCAGTTGGCGCAAAAATAGGTCGATCGTCCGCCCTGCTTGATCCGGCATATAGACGCCCGGCATCGCGCGCAGGGCTGGCCTTCGCGGCCGTACACGCGAAGCATTCCGTCCAGATCGGCAAACCACCAAGCGGGATTGCGAAAATCAGGCGGCGGATTGAGGCACCATTCTAATGCACGCCCGAGAACGGAAACAACCGCTTTATGAAGCGCGCGGCCTTCGCGGTCTGTCAGGGAATCGCTGCGACGCAAAGGGCTCAACCGCGCGCGCCACAGCGATTCGGCGGCATAAATATTTCCGAGTCCGGCAACGCGCGCCTGATCCATTAGCAATAATTTCAACGGGAGCGGACGCGCCCTGCACATTTCAAGAAGTCGCTCGCGCGTGAATTCGCGTGAATAGCAATCCACGCCCAGGCCGCGCAGGCCCGCGGAATCTTCGAGTTTTGCAAGCCAGTGCGCGCGGCCGAGATGCCGCTGATCCACAAATCCAAGCGCGCCTTTATTCGTTTCAAAAACGATATCCACATGCGTGCGGCGGGCGAGTGCGGCTTTTGGATCGTCGAACCACAGAATCCGCCCGTCGAACTTGAAATGCATTGCCAGACATCCGCGATCGAGCATCAGAAGAAGGTATTTCCCGCGCCGCTGGACGCCGGCAATATGCGCGTTGGCGGTGTTCGTTTTCAGACTTGCGGCGGATTGCGGATGAACCGCGACGGCATGGCGCACATGAACGCGCTGGATTATTATGCCGCGCACCAGCGGGCGCAAAGTCCTGGTGACGGCTTCCACTTCCGGGGCTTCCGGCATGATTTATTCCGTCATCGCTTTCCAGATGGAGCAAGCGTCAACCGGTTGCCGTGCGTTTGAGCTTCCGCGGCAACGCTGAACGCGGAAGCGATGCCGCGTCCGGCAAACCAATCGGCAAACTGATCCTTGTAATGCGCGCTTCCGAATTCGCCGGATTCGCCGGAATTGATCTCCATCATCGACTGGTCCCAATTGGAAGTGTCCGCTACGAAACGCATCGCCGGGCCGTGTGTGTGTGTCATCGCTTTCGGGGCATAGGCGCTCCCCGATTGTTCGATCGGCCCGATGCTAAGGAGAAAGTGGAGAATTCCGGTTTGACCCAGAGGATGATTCATCGTCAGACGATTCAGTTTGCCGATTTCCCAGGCGGAAATATTTTTGCTGTGTGTATTGGCGTCAAGCATGGCGGTCGCTTGATCTTCCGATGCGACGAGCATTTCATCGAACGTGTGAAAGCCGGGGGGCAGCCAGTCCTGCGGACGCTCCCGGAGGATTTGGTCGACCAGCACGCTGCCGCGCCACTGGTAAAGATCGGTGGACGTGCTGAGGTATGGTTCGAGCAAATTCCTCACGAACGCATCTCGGGTGACCTCGACGAAGCTTGTCTCCACGGAGTCGACAGTTGCTCTGCCGTCCCATTTGGCCAGACGGGCAATGATTTCGCCGGTGCGCGCATCCCTGGGTTTCACCGATGCCGATGCCGCCGCGTGGACGAGCTCGTCGCCGAGCCTCTTGTCATTCAGCGCGACAATGTCGTTTTGGATTGCATTCATATCCGCGGGACGAAGGTCTTTTCGATCCTTCAGCAAATCGAAGATGCGTTCGGTGCGGTAGGGAGATTCCCAGCGATCCGTAATGTAATGTTTGTATCCCGGGCCGACCACTCGAGCATTGGCCGTCACGATGATTCCACCCGGAGGATTCAGCACCTGCGGCAATTCATCGAATGGGATGTAGCCGCCCCACTCGAATTCATCCGTGTCACCGGGCACGGGGACCTCCCCGTGACCGCTTTTTCGGATCGGGATCCATCCTGGGACGATGAATCCGATGTTCCCGTCCACGTCGGCGTAGACGACATTTTGCGCCGGTCCCGATACGTCTCGCAGAGACTCGCGAAATTCCCGCCAGCTTTGCGCGCGACCCATCCACATGTACCCGTGGCTCAAAGCCCCCGGTTCGAAAGCCATCCACTTCAGCGCATACATACGCCCATTGTCTTGCCGCACAATCGGGCCGTGGCGCGTGGAAATGACGTCGATCGATGTGTCCGCCTGTCCGCGAACTTTAATGCGTTCCGTTACAACCTCAGCATCGACGAATTTCCCATTCGCCAGATACTGATGCGGGTTTGTGTCACTGAATCGTTCGAGGTAGAGGTCCTGAACGTCCGCTCCATTGTTCGAAAAGCCCCAAGCGATTCGGTCGTTGTGGCCGATCACGACGAGCGGCTCGCCGGGCAGAGAAAAGCCCGCCACATTCCATCCAGGCGCCGTCAGGTGGACGATGTACCAGATCGAAGGCATCGTCAGTTCCAAATGCGTGTCATTGGCAAGCAGCGGTTTTCCGGAAGCCGTGTGCGAGCCGTCGACGGCCCAATTGTTGCTGCCGATCGACGCGCGCGATTCCTCGGCGAACGACGCCAGGATCGCGCGTGCTTGGTCCCACAAGTCGGCATTACCTCGAATCGGGATGTCCGCCGCGGCCTCTGGGTCTGTATTGGAAATCGCCGCGGAGGGTTCTCCGGCTTTGTGCGCGGGCGCCATAGCGGGCCTGGAGGGAGAAGTCGCTTCGCCGCCCACAACCACGCGATCGTCGGGAGAATCCTCCGCGAACATTTCCGCAGCGCGTTCGGGCCCCACGCGCAGGGAAACCGTTTCGCGATTGATTTCCTTCGGCCAGGTGAGGGTCAATAACTCGTACATGTATCCCCCGATCAACAGGGAATCGGCAGGCGTCCACGGTTTGGGCTTGTACCGCAACAGGAAAAATTCCGCAGGCATGCTGCGATTGTGCTCTGCGATGAAGTGGTTCACACCGCGTGCGTAAGCTTCCAGAACTTCGCGGCGCTCGGGATCCAGAGCCGACGCCTCGCGCTCCGCCACATGTCTCAACCCCAGCCTGCGAAACTGGCGGTCGATATCCAACGTATGCGGTCCGAAAATTTCCGAGAGTTCTCCCGCTCCCAAACGCCGCAAGACATCCATCTGCCACAAGCGGTCTTGAGCGGTGACGTAGCCCTGCGCTTCCACCAGGTCTGCAAGGGATCCGGCGCGAATGTGCGGAACTCCAAGCGAGTTACGTTCCACGGTGACAAGCTGCGAAAGCCCATCGAGAGACAGTGCCCCCGTCGTTTTAGGCAATGCGCGGTAAACAATCCACCAGGCCGAAATCGCCGCGCCCGCAAAAAACAAAAAAATCGTTAGCAGAACGATGCGAATGATGCGCACTGTTTTTTCCTCACGCGAATCGATCAGTTTATTCCGTGAAATCGGAGAACACAAGAACGGGTGGAGTTCGTGCAGGGTTCGGTTGCCACACAGCCTGGCTGGTGGTTTTAGGGGCACAGGGTTCAATGGCGCTTGGAATTAAGCCATCCCACTACTGGCCCGTGCACCTGCATTACAGTTTGAATTAAACTTGCGGTTTGGAGGGTTCGAAACCCATGGGCTGAATGCCGTGCCATTTGAAATGTGCAAAAATTACATAGCCGAAACATTGAAGCCACTGGCGGTCCGTTATTGGGTATTTCTCTTATTCTACGTATTTTATGGGCATTTCTGACGTTTGGCCCGCATATTGCATCTTCCCAAAACGTTGAGGTGGCCCATGACCGCGACAGCAACTGCAAGGCAACAACTCCCCAGTCGGGGGCTTAACACCATCGGATTGGTTCAGCCAAAAGCCAAATCAATGTACCGGGGGGTGTACACGAGCATTCAACGTGTGCCGGATATTTTTGCTTCTGGACGCATCGCGAGACTCACGCGCAAGGTCGAGCCGAATGAAATTATATTTTCGCAGGGGGAGCCCTGCAAGGACGTAATCTACATTCAACAAGGCGAAGTGAAGTTATCCGTGCTCTCATCTTCGGGGAAGGAAGCCATTGTCGCCATTTTGAGGACGGGCGATTTCTTTGGCGAGGGCGCCTTGCTGGGACAAACGGTTCGAAGGAAGACAGCGACGTCGCTCACTGCCGCAACGCTATTCCACATTGACAGAAAGGAAATGGTCCAGGCCATTCATGCGGAGGAGGCGTTTTCAGACCTCTTTCTCAAGTTCATGCTGGAACGCAACAATCGGATCGAGACCGACCTGATCGATCAACTCTTTAATTTCAGCGAAAAACGTCTGGCGCGAATGCTGCTCCTGCTGGCAGGGCATGGGCGATTGGATCAGTCAGAATGGGTTCCGCTCAAACTATCTCAAGAAACATTGGCGGGGATGGTGGGAACAACGCGTGGGCGAATTAACATGTTTCTCAACAAATTCAAGAAGCTGGGGTTCATCCAATACAACCGCGGTCTGCACGTGAATGGTTCCCTCCTCGGTGTTGTGCTTCAGGACGAGCGATCCTTTACCGGCAGTCCCGACTCGGGCCTTTAGTTGACGGGAGTTCAGCGTTACAATGTGAAAAATTTATTTCACGATCGTAACGGGAGCCCAGATGGCCAAATGGAAGCTCGAGTCGGCCGCAGTCCTCGCGATTTTGATATTGGCTTTATCCGCATCCGGCCGGAATAGAATTTCCGGCGCGGATTTAAAACCTGCGCCCTCCGGGGACTCCGCAATCAAACCTGAATTGATAAAATTCTTTTTTCATTCCTGGCGCAAGGGCGAGTATAAAGTCTGCCAGACGTATTCGGGAGCGCCGGGAGTGGTTGTCTGCGACAGCGACGACGATATCGAATGGAAAAGCTCCTTGATGAATTTAATCGCGGCGAATAACCGCGAGGGGAAGACGGAAGAGCAGAGCTATCGCGAGGCGCTGGCGTTTGCGTCCGCGCACGGCAAATCGTTTCTTTCCGTTTTTTCGGAAGATCCCTGGCCGAAACCGCAAACCGGTTTCAGATTGAGCGTCTGGAACTGCACGAAGGACAAGGAGAATACGGTCTCGTGCGGGCTGGGCGGGCGCACGAATAAGTCAGCCACCGCGGAATAGCCCCTCGCACAAACGGCCACAACGAATCCACCGGGACTGCTAGAATTGTGCGCCAGGAGATCCTTTGGCTTGATTGCGCTGCGACTACTCGGATTGTTCGCGCTCGTGGTGGTAAACGGATTTTTTGCGGCTGTCGAATTTTCGCTTGTCGCCGTGCGTTTATCGCGCGTCCGGCAATTGGTGGAAGAGGGGCGCAAAAGCGCGAAAATCGTTCTGGACCTGACCGGAAAGCTGGACCGTGTTGTCTCCGGGGTCCAAGTGGGCATCACGCTGACAAGCCTGGGCCTCGGTGCACTTGGCGAGTCGACGCTCGCCGCATTGTTGAGCCCCGCATTCGCAAACATTCCCGGAC
>Ga0265316_10005308_pt1 | contig 12569 bp, 4 predicted proteins | sample 4522metaG_FD_202092 | JGI IMG/M metagenome (GOLD analysis project Ga0265316, IMG submission 202092) | Rhizosphere microbial communities from Carex aquatilis grown in University of Washington, Seatle, WA, United States - 4-5-22 metaG | ecosystem: Host-associated > Plants > Roots > Rhizosphere >... | reverse complement strand
AATGCCGCCCGGGAACGAGAACTGCCGGAACAGGTGGCGCAGACCAGCCTCATCGCGCGTGATCTCGGGGTAGATCTCGCTGTAGGTGCCCTCGAGATACGTATTGCCGACGACCGCGGGTCCCCCATGCCCGGGCCCGGACAGGTAGATCATGTCCAGGTCGTACTGACGGATGATCCGGTTCAGATGCGCGTAGATGAAGTTCTGTCCGGGCGTGGTGCCCCAGTGCCCGAGCAGCATCTTCTTGACGTGGGCAAGCTGCAGCGGCTCGCGCAGCAGCGGGTTGTCGCGCAGGTAGAGCTGGCCGACCGACAGATAGTTGGCCGCGCGCCAGTAGCGATCGATCCGAAGCAGCAGCTCCTCGTCCAGGGGGTTTTCAGTCATGCGCTGCGGCTCCTCGATGGCACGGCGCCATAGTGCGCCAAGCTCCGCATCGAGAACAACGCGCCTGAATCAGCGACCTTACGAGCGCTTGCGCACAGAGAACCGCACGCGGATGCGCTTACAGTGACTGTCATGGCACTTCGAATATTGCATCTTCCGGCTCGCGCTCGCGAGCGATGGCTGGCGCTGGCGAACTGGGACAGCGAGGGCGGCGCGGGACCGTCCGGAGCCCAGGAGGGTACGGGCGTGCCGGATCAGCCTGCAATGACGTCGCGGTCACCGGCACGGCGGCGCCTGCGCGCCCACCAGCCCGCAGTCGCGTCGGCGCCCCGGTAGCCGCGTCGCCGACGTCTTCGGTCCGACGTTTCCGCCCCCCCAATGGCCGGCGCCGCAGCGCCGGCTATTACGGTCGCGACGCGCTCAGACGCGGCGAACCAGAAAGACGATCAGTGCGATGACCAGGATGGTGCCCAGGATTCCGCCACCGATATACATAGTGCTCTCCTCGTGTTGCTACGGGCCAGTTGAACACCGGAGCCGAATGGCGTCTGGACGGTGGCGCACGCAGCAGAGCGGTATCGCCGTGCCAGCTTTTGCAGCGTGTGCCAGCGTACCGATGCGTGGCCGCCTCCAGGCGCAGGCTGAGCGTATGCACCGGGTCGCCTTAGCCCTTGGGTCGATGCACCGCGGCCATCGCGGTGTGAGCCGCTCTTGCCTGCGGCCACTGCACAGTTGAGTTCGCTGCTGAGCCGCGCCCGCGGCTATGACCCGCGCGCCGTGCCCTGGGAGAGCGAGGAGCTGCTGTGCGCGGAGCTCTTCAGCATCGAGCGCATGGAGCAGCACGCGGCCAGTCTCGCACTGGCACAGCCGGTCAGCGGACGGAACATGGCATCGCGGGCCCTCAGCGCCCGGCTGCGCGACAACGAGTCCGTGCTGCTCAGCGCCTATCGCTCGATGGGCGCCGCGGCCAGGGCGGGGCGGCCGATCAGCCCTGCCGCCGAGTGGTTGCTCGACAATTACCATCTGGTCGAAGCGCAGATCCGCCAGATCCACGAGGACCTTCCGCCAGGCTTCTATCGCCAGCTTCCCAAGGTCGGGAGCGGTCCGCTGGCGGGCTATCCGCGCATTTTTGGGATCGCATGGGCCTTCGTGGCGCATACCGACAGTCGCTTCGATGCCGAGACCCTGCGACGCTTCCTGCGCGCTTACCAGCGGGTCCAGCCATTGACGATCGGCGAGCTCTGGGCCATCGCCATCACGTTGCGGATCGTGCTGGTCGAGAATATCCGGCGTGCGTCCGCATTGATGGTCCGGCGGCGCCGCGAGCGCGAACAGGCGGACACGGTGGCCGACCGGCTGCTGGGTCTGAATGGCCACGCCGTCGAGCCGAATGCGCTCGAATGCCCCGAGGCGCAAGCAGGCGCCACTTCCAGATCGTTCCTCGTGCAGCTCGTGCTGCGGTTGCGGGACCAGGATCCGCGCGTGACTCCCGCGCTGCAGTGGCTCGAGCAGCGGATGTCCACCCCAGCCGGTACCGCGGATGAATTCGTGCAGGAGGAGCATCACCGCCAGGGAGCGACCAATGTCACGGTCCGCAACATCATCACCAGCATGCGCGCGATCGCCGAGCTGGATTGGCGCGATTTTTTCGAGAGCGTCAGCCTCGTCGACGAGTTGCTGCGCACCTCTGGCACGTACGCGGACATGGACTTCCCGACCCGCGACCTTTATCGCCAGGCGATCGAGCGCCTGGCGCGCGGCTGCCGGCGCGGGGAGTTGGAGATCGCGCAGGCGGCGCTGACGGCAGCGGCGCGCCCGCACGTGCAGGGTGGGCGGGATTGCGATACCGGCTACTACCTCATTGCAGACGGAGTTCCTGGCTTCGAGCGGGAAATCGGGTATCGGATCTCACGCTGGCGCAGCATTGCGCGCATCAGGCTGGCTCGCGGCGCGAGCGACTACCTGGCCATGATCGCGGTGATCACCTGTCTGCTGCTCGCCCTGCCAGTGCTCGCGATGCAGGGACATGGACTACGCGCGCCGCAGCTGCTGCTGCTGGTGCTGCTGGGCCTGCTGCCCACGGTTGACGCAGCCCTGGCGCTCGTGAACCGCGCCGTCATGCGCGGCTTCGGCGCCAGAATACTGCCGGGCCTGGCGCTGCGGGAGGGGGTTCCGGCGAACCTGAGGACCCTGATCGTGGTGCCGACGCTGCTCACGACTGCGGCCGGAGTGAAGGAGCAGATTCAGCGACTGGAAGTCCATCACCTTGCATCGCGCGACGGCGAGCTCTATTTCGCGCTGCTGTCGGACTGGAGCGACGCTGCGACCGAAACCTCAGCTGGGGACCAGGCACTGCTTGAGCTGGCGGTTGAGGGGATCGCGAATCTGAATCGACTGCATGCCGGGGGCGCAGCTGGCCCACGCTTCCTGCTGCTGCATCGCCGGCGCACCTGGAGCCAGGGGCAGCGGCAGTGGATTGGATGGGAGCGCAAGCGGGGCAAGCTGCACGAATTGAACCGGTGGCTGCGCGGCGCGACGGACACGCACTTTCTCGACACCGGCGCCGGAGTCCCAATGGCTCCAGCTGCGGTCCGCTACGTCATCACGCTGGATTCCGACACGCGGCTGCCTCGGGATGCCGCACGGCGCCTGGTCGGGAAGATGGCGCATCCGCTCAACCAACCCAGGCTCGACCCGCTGGGACGCCACGTCGTGGAAGGCTACGCGGTACTGCAACCGCGGATCGCCGCCGCGCAGCCGATCGGCAGTGCGGGCTCGCTCTACCAGTACATCTGCTCGAGCGCCAATGGCATCGATCCGTATGCCACCGCCGTATCGGACGTCTACCAGGACCTGTTCGATGAAGGCTCCTATGCGGGCAAAGGAATCTATGACGTCGATGCCTTCGAATCCTCGCTCGCCGACCGGGTGCCAGACGGCACGCTGCTGAGCCACGACCTGTTCGAGGGCACGTTCGCACGTTCGGGCCTGGCCTCCGATATCGAGTTGGTAGAGGATTTTCCGTCCCGCTATGACGTCGCCGTGGCGCGCCAGCATCGCTGGGCGCGCGGTGACTGGCAGCTCCTGCCGTGGATCCTGGGCCGCGGAGACGCCGCGCCTGCCGCTCCGGGTCGCCGCGCACTCACGCTGATCAGCCTGTGGAAGATGCTGGACAACCTGCGACGCACGCTGTCGGCACTGGCGACCATCGTGGCATTGCTGGTTGGATGGCTGCTGCCCGCGACGGCCGGCCTGCTCTGGACCGGGTACATCGTGCTGATGATTGCGCTCCCGGCTTTCCTGCCGGTGATCGCGGGGCTGCTGCCCGCACACTCTGGAATCACGTGGCGCAGCCACTGGCATGCGGTGCGCGAGGACATCTCGCTGGCATTGCTCCGCACCGGGTTCGTGGTGACCTTCCTTGCTCATCAGGCGTGGTGGACCACCGATGCGATCTGTCGAACGCTGTACCGCCTGTTCCTGAGTCATCGCGACCTGCTGCAGTGGGTCACCGCGGCCCAGGATTCGCAGGCGGCGACCCAGGGCATCCGCGGGGCATACCGTCGCATGAGTGGCGGCGTGGCGTGCGCGCTGATCGCGGCTGCGCTCGTCGCCGACGTCCGCCCGGGAATGTGGCGCCTCGCCGCGCCGTTTCTCGCGCTCTGGCTGGCGTCCCCGGCGTTGGCGGTATGGCTGAGCCTGCCTCCGGCCATCGCCGGTCGCCTGTCGCCGGGAGATCCGGACCGCAACACCCTGCGCCTGATCGCGCGCCGTACCTGGCGCTATTTCGAGGAATTCGTCACCGCAGAGGATAACGCGCTACCACCAGACAATTTTCAGCAGGATCCGCGCGCGGTACTGGCGCACAGGACCTCCCCTACCAATATCGGGCTGTATCTGCTGGCGACGGTCAGTGCGCGCGACTTCGGCTGGATCGGCACGCGGGAGGTGGTCGAGCGAGTGGAGGCCACGTTCGCGACGATGGAGCGCCTGAAGCGCTTCCGGGGACACTTCTATAACTGGTACGACACGCGGGACCTTCGGCCGCTGGAACCGCGTTACGTATCGTCCGTCGACAGCGGGAACCTTGCAGCTCACCTGCTGACTGTCGCCGCGACCTGCCGGGAACTGATCGAGCACCCGCTGCCGGCACAGACGCGCGTGAACGGCATCATCGACGGGCTGGAACTCGCGATCGAGGCCGCGGTGGCGTTGCCGGAATACCGGCGTGGTACGAACCTGACCTGGGCGCGCCTGCAACCGGCGCTCGACAGCCTCTCGAGCGCGCTCCGGAACCAGCAAGGATGGCGCGCGGATCCCGCGGCGCACCTGCAGCTGATCGCAACTCAAGCCACGGCGCTGCGCGGACTGTCGGAAGCGCTGGCCGCATTGCCGGGTCCCGGCGCACTGGAGGACCTGCTCTTCTGGACCGCGGGGACGGCGCGTGCGATAGCCGCGTGGCAGCAGGACCTCGCGCAGACCGAGGAGGATTCTCAGCGCCTGCGCCAGCGAGTGACGGCGATTGCAGCCACGGCCAGCGCGATGTATCAGGCGATGGAGTTCGGATTCCTGCTCGATCCGGAGCGAGGCCTGCTCGCTATAGGCTACCGGGTCGAGGAAGGTTCCCGCGATCCGAGCTGCTATGACCTGCTGGCATCCGAGGCACGCCTGACGAGCTTCGTCGGCATCGCCAAGAATGAGCTCGCCGCGAAGCACTGGTTCCGTCTGGGTCGCCAGGTGACGCCGGTCCGGGACGAGGGTGCGCTGATTTCCTGGTCGGGCTCGATGTTCGAGTATCTGATGCCACTGCTCGTGCTGCACGCGCCCTACGGCAGCCTGCTCGAGCATACCGGCAGGCTGATCGTCGGCCGCCAGCGCGAGTACGGGAGCGAGCGCGGCGTGCCGTGGGGAGTCTCCGAATCGGCCTACAACGCGCGGGACCTGGAATTCACGTACCAGTATTCGAGCTTCGGTGTACCGGATCTCGGCCTCAAGCCGGGGCTGCGTCAGAGCTGCGTGGTCGCGCCCTATGCAACCGCGCTGGCAGCGATGATCGATCCGAAGAGTGCCGTGAACAACTTCCAGCGACTGCGCGATTGCGGCGCTTGCGGCCGGTACGGGTTCTACGAGGCTCTGGACTACACCCGCAGCCGCCTGCCACACGGATCGGAAGTGGCAGTCGTCCTGGCCTTCATGGCGCATCACCAGGGCATGATCATCGTCGCCATTGCCAATGCGCTGTTCGATGGCAGGATGCGCGCCCGCTTCCATTCCGATCCCAGCATCCAGGCGACGGAACTGCTGCTGCAGGAGCGCCAGCCGCGCGACATCGCCATTGCACATCCCCGGAGCGAAGAGCTGCGCCCTGCGGCCCCGATGGCGTCGAAATCCGAGGAGCGTCGGTTCTTCCATCCCCATCAGCCGACACCCCAGACTCAGCTGCTGTCGAATGGCCGCTACACGGTCATGATGACGGCTGCCGGATCGGGGTACAGCCGATGGAGAGAGCTCGCACTCACTCGCTGGCACGAAGATCCAACGCGCGAGGACAGCGGCAGCTACATCTTCCTGCGTGATCTCGACACTGGCATGGTGTGGAGCGCCGGCTTCCAGCCTACGGTCGCCGAGCCGGCGGCCTACGACGCGACATTCACGGAGGATCGTGCGCAGTTCCGGCGCACCGATGCGACGTTCACGACCGAGCTGGAGATCATCGTTTCGCCGGAAGACGATGCCGAAGTGCGCCGCCTTTCGATCACCAACGGTGGCCGCCGTACACGCGAAATCGAGGTCACGTCCTACTGCGAGCTGGTGCTCGCGCCGCGGGCCAGCGATGTCGCTCATCCGGCCTTCTCGAAGCTGTTCGTGCAAACCGAGCGCGTCGGCAGTGGTGGCGCGTTGCTGGCGACACGCCGGCGGCGCACGTCGGAGGAACCGGAGGTGTGGATGGCCCACCATGCCGTCGTCGAGGGCGAGCAATCGCAACCGGAGGAAGCGGAAACCGATCGGTCACGCTTCCTCGGACGCGGGCGCGAAATACGCTCGCCGGCTGCGATGGCGGCCGGAGCACAGCTCTCCGGCACCCTCGGCGTCGTGCTGGATCCGGTGTTTGCGCTCCGGTATCGAATGCGCATTGCACCGGGCGCGACAGCGCGCATCCACTTCTGGACCGAAGTCGCCGGATCCCGCCAGCGCGTCCTCGACCTGATCGACCGGCACCAGGAACCGAACGCCTATGTACGCGCGTCGACGCTGGCCTGGACCCAGGCGCAGATCCAGCTGCGCCACCTCGGAATCGATCCGGCTGAAGCTGCCCTTTACCAGAGCCTCGCCGGCCACTTGCTGTTCGCCAACGCGGCAATGCGGCCCACGCCGGACATCATTCGCCGCGGCAGCGGTGGCCCCGATGCGCTCTGGACCGAAGGAATTTCCGGAGACCTGCCGATCCTGCTGTTGCGCATCGATTCCGTGGAAGACGTGGCGATCGTGCGCACTCTGCTGCGGGCGCACTGCTACTGGCGCATGAAGCACTTTCCGGTCGATCTCGTGATCCTGAATGACCGGGCCGCTTCCTACGTGCAGGACCTGCAGGGCGCGGTGGAGGCGCAGCTGCGCACGAGTCGCGCGCAGCCGCAGCCCGGAACTGACAATGTGCCCGGTTCGGTATACCTGCTGCGCTCGGATCTGATCGCGGATACGACGCGGGATCGACTCTATTCGGTTGCCCGTGTCGTACTGGTCGCACAGCGCGGTGGCCTTGCCGAACAGCTCGGGCGCCTGCATCTGCCTGCCATGGCGCCACCAGGGGCGCCGCCACACGCGCCGCCACAACCGCCGAGCCACGCGAGCCCGCACACGGCGCCGCTGCCCGCGGGTCTTGAATTCTTCAACGGGCTGGGTGGCTTTGCTGCCGGGGGCCGAGAGTACGAGATTCATCTCGGGGCTGGCGCGGGCACGCCGGCTCCATGGATCAACGTGATCGCAAACCCCGAGTTCGGCTTCCAGGTCGCCGCCGAGGGCAGCGGATATACGTGGTCGCTCAACAGCCAGCAAAATCAGCTCACGCCGTGGTCCAATGATCCGGTCAGCGATCGGCCAGGCGAATGTCTGTACCTGCGTGATGAGGCCAGCGGCGAGGTTTGGGGACCGACGGCCTCGCCAATCCGCGTCCCCGGTGCGACCTACGTCGCAGGTCACGGGCAGGGATACTCGAGGTTCACGCACAGCTCGCACGGCATCGCGCTGGAGCTGCTCGTGTTTGTGCCCCTGGATGCCCCGATCAAGATCTCCCGTCTGCGGATCAGCAATGTGTCGGGTCGGAACAGAAGTCTGTCGCTCACGGCATATGTGGAATGGGTCCTGGGACCCGCACGCAGCACGACGGCCATGCACATCGTGACTGAGATCGATGCGCAGACCGGAGCACTGTTCGCCCGCAATCCCTGGAACGCCATGTTCGGCGCACGCGTGGCATTCTGTGATCTGGCGGGGAAGCAGACGCGGTGGACCGCTGACCGTCGGGAATTCATCGGCCGACAGGGCGAGCTGCAGCGGCCAGCGGGCCTGGCGCCGGGAGCGATGCTTTCGATGCAGGTCGGTGCCGGCCTCGATCCCTGTGCCGCACTGCAGAGTGCGTTCGAGCTCAAAGTCGGCGAGACGACGGAATTCGTGTACTTGCTCGGCGAAGCGGAAAGCAGCGCCGCAGCGCATGCACTGCTGCAGCGCTTCCGCGCCGCGGATCTCGACGAAGTGCTGAGTGGCGTCGTCCGATACTGGGACGAGTTGCTCGGCACCGTCCAGATCACTACGCCGGACAGGCCACTGGACCTCATCGTCAATCGCTGGCTGCTCTACCAGACACTGAGCTGTCGCGTGTGGGCGCGCGCCGCGTTCTACCAGGCAAGCGGCGCGTACGGATTTCGCGACCAGCTCCAGGACGGCATGGCGCTGGTCCTTGCGCGTCCGGAACTGACCAGAGAGCATCTGCTGCGCGCCGCAGGCCGCCAGTTCAAGGCCGGCGACGTTCAGCATTGGTGGCAACCTGCCGCGACGCCGGCGTCGCCCGGCGCGGGCGTGCGCACCCGGATCAGCGATGATCGCGTCTGGCTGCCGTTCGCCGCTGCCAGGTACATCGCGGCCACCGGCGACGAGGCGGTGCTCGATGAGCTCATCCCGTTTCTCGATGGGCCCGAACTGCGGCCCGGGGAGGGGGATGCCTACTTCACTCCCACGGTTTCGGGCGAGGTCGCGACACTGTTCGAGCACTGCGCGCGAGCACTGGACCAGAGTCTGGACACCGGCGTACATGGTCTGCCGCTGATCGGCACCGGGGACTGGAACGATGGCATGAACCGCGTCGGTCCGGCCGGAAAAGGCGAGAGCGTGTGGCTCGGATGGTTCCTGGCGACCGCGCTGGGGAACTTTGCACCGCTGGCGCAGCGTCGTGCGCAGAGCGCACGAGCGGCGCTCTGGATCTCGCATGCAAGCGCATTGCGGACCTCGATCGAGCGCGAAGCCTGGGACGGCGGCTGGTACCGCCGCGCGTTTCGCGATGACGGCACCCCGCTGGGCACTGCCGCCGACAGGGAATGCCGCATCGACTCGATCGCGCAATCCTGGAGCGTCATCTCCGGTGCGTCCAACCGCGGACGTGCTCTGGAGGCGATGGCGGCCGTGCATCGACTTCTGATCCAGCGCGAACCACCGCTGGCTCTGTTGCTCGCGCCCCCTTTCGGGGGCGCCACGACCGATCCGGGCTACATCGCCGCCTATCCCCCGGGGATCCGCGAGAACGGTGGTCAATATACGCACGCGGCCGCCTGGTCGGTGATTGCCTGCACGCTGCTCGGGCAGGGCGAGGAGGCCGCCTCCCTGTTCTCAATCCTCAACCCGATCACCCGCACGCGCACTCCCGAGGACGTCCAACGCTATAAGGTGGAGCCCTATGCTGTCGCTGCGGACGTCTACTCGGTCGAGCCGCACGCCGGACGCGGCGGCTGGACCTGGTACACGGGGTCCGCCGGGTGGATGTACCGCGCGGCCGTCGAGTGGATGCTCGGGCTCAGTGTCGAGGCGCAGCGTCTGCGACTTACTCCCTGCATTCCAGCGTGGTGGCCGGGGTTTCAGATCGACTACCGGCATGGATCCACCCGCTACATCATCACTGTCAGGAATCCAGACAGCGTCTGTCACGGAGTGGTGCATGCCGAACTTGACGGCCGGGCACTCGCACCTGGTCTCCCCGATATCGATCTTGTCGATGACGGAAAGGTTCACCGCGTAGCCGTGATCCTCGGCCGGACCACCGCGGGTCGCGCCACGGCCTGAGTCGCGTCACGACCGCACGCAGGGTATGTTCGCCGGCGCACCGACCCGCACCGCAGTTGCGCCTACCGTGACCACCTTGATGGAAGTCGGCTGAAGCGCCGGATCCACCGCAACCACGATAGGCCCCAGCATGAATCTTTCCCACCCATTCCACCGCCGCACGCGACTGCGTGTTCCGCTCGGCATCGCGGGCATCGTCCTGGTTGCCGCATGTGCCTCCACGCCGCCGCCGACCGCGAAACTGCAGGCCGCACGCGAGGCCATCGCGGCCGCGGAGCAGGCGCAGGCCGGCCAGTACGCCCCCAGTGAACTGAGCGAAGCACGCATGAAGATCGCATCAGCGAACAGCGCGGTGCAGGACCAGAACATGATCTCCGCGGCGCGGCTTGCCGACGAGTCGAGCACTGAAGCGAATCTCGCGACTGCCAGGACCATGGACGTGAAGGCCCAGGCCGTGAACGCGCAAATGCAGCAGAGCAACGCAACACTGATCAACGAAATGCAGCGCAGCGGCGGAGCAACTCCATGAATACGAAAGTCCAATTACTGACGATCCGCAGCTCGCTCATAGCGGCGGCGGTCGCCGCGGCATTGCTCGCGGGCTGCGCCAGCACCCCTGTCGCGCCCGAAGGAGCGGCGGCAGCGCGTCTCAAGCTGACGCGCCTGCAATCGGATCCGACACTGGCCGACCGTGCGCCGCTCGCGATCCACGAGGCCACTGCGGCGGTGGTGACTGCCGAGCAGCCTGAGGCAGACCAATCACTCGCGCAGCATCGGGTCTACATAGCCGACCGCATGGTGGATACCGCGCGTGCTGCCGCCGAGACCCGGCTCGCAGAGGACCAGCGCGTGGCGCTGGCAGCGCAGCGCGAGAGTTCGCGCCTCGATGCCCGCACCAGGGAGGCGAACGCGGCGCACTACCAGGCCGAAGTGGCACGCGCCGACGATGCGCAGCAGAAGCTGATCGCGAATGCGGCCACCGATCAGGCCCGTACCGCAATTGCGCAAGGCGAGCAGCAGCGGCTGAATGCCGAGACGGCGAGGGATCAGGCGGCTGACGCGCAGGCGCTGGGTGCGGAGCAGAAGCGGGATGCGGATTCGGCTCGCGCCGACGCCGCCACCGCGGCGGCCAACGCCGCGGATGCCGCCGCGCTCGCAGCAGCGGGCTCCGCCCGCCAGGCCGCAGAGCTGCAGCGGCAGATCGACCTGCTGCAGGCCAGGCCCACGGATCGCGGCCTGGTGCTGACGCTGGGCGACGTACTGTTCGTGAGCGGACGTTCGGAGCTCAGGGCTGGATCGTCGGATCACCTGAACAAGCTGGTGTCGTTCCTGAATCGTTATCCGGAGCGCAGTGCGGTCATAGAAGGCTACACGGACAGCATCGGCACGGAAGCCTACAACCAGGGGCTTTCGCAACGCCGTGCCGAGTCGGTGCGATCCTATCTGATAGCTCAAGGCGTGGCTTCCGCGCGCCTCGAAGCCTCCGGCAAGGGCGAGAGCAATCCGGTCGCGGACAATGCCTCGTCGGACGGTCGGCAGCAGAACCGTCGTGTCGAAGTCATCATCAGCAAGTCGGAAGTGGCGCTGCTGTAATCCCGGACCAAGGGCCGGCGTCGATCCAGGACCCGCGCGGCATCGGCCGCGCGGGTCTTTTCGCGTCTGCGGTAGCGGCGGCCGTGGCGTCCTGCGCTCGCCTCGGATGTGCAGGCTGCGCTAGAGTCGCGCTGCATCATGAAGAAGCCGCTGTTCCTGCGCCGCCTTGCGGCTTTCCTGCTCGTGTTCGCCGCGCTGCAATGTGCCTGGCAGTGGTGCGCACAGACCGCAGCCGCGCAGCGTACGATTGGGCTCGTGATTGTTGCACCCGCAGCGTGGCTGGTGAATGTCATGACGCCGGAGGTCCATGCCTCTGCTGTCGACCGGCACCTGCGCGCCCCGGGCGGCGGCATCAATGTCGTCAACGGCTGCGATGGCACCGAGACGCTGTTCCTGCTGCTGGCCGGGTTTGCGGTGGCACCGCTCGGCCGACTGTCGCGGCTGGTGGGCGCGCTGCTCGGCATCCCGCTGGTGTATGTGCTGAACCAGGCGCGGATTCTGGCGCTATTCTATGCGCACCGTCGCGATACCGAGCTGTTCGACTTGCTGCATGGCTACCTGACACCGATCCTGATGGTGCTGGCCGTGGCCGTCTACTTCCATGGCTGGCTCCTCCGAAGCGCCCAATCCGCGGCGGCAACGTCCCCGTAGGCTGCTGCTTCGCCTCGGCGTCGCCACACTGGCGGCACTGCTGTTCGGGCGATACTGCGCACTACCCACGGTCGCACAATTGCTTCCCGCCATGCGCACCGAGCTCACGGCACTTGATCCGGACCTGTCGGTCCGCAGCCTGGAACTGAGCCGGGAGGATTCCGGGACGGCAGTGCGCCTGCGGGCCAACCTGTACCATCCGATCCGGTTGGGCGAGCGCACGGCATATCCTGTGGGCTGGGACACCGGGACCGAAGGCGGTTACGAGGTCATGGAAGGCGCCCGGGCAGTGCTGCAGGCCGAGCTGCTGATGCTGATCCTGGTGCTGGCGTGGCCAATGCGCACGTGGGGCGAACTCGGCGTGCGCCTGCTGATCGCGCTACCGCTGTGCGCTGTGCTGATCGGGCTGGATGCGCCGCTGGATCTGCTCGGCAATTTCCAGCACATGGTCGCCACGGGCGCCGATTCAGACCGGTTCCTGCCGCTGTTCGCGTGGGCGCGGTTCCTCGAGGGGGGCGGAAGCCTCGCGCTCGCGCTGGCGGCCGCGGGGATCACCATATGGATCGCTGGCCCTAGAGCTGCCGCGCTCCGAAGGTATCGCAGGCATCGACGCG
>Ga0265316_10005306_pt1 | contig 12571 bp, 9 predicted proteins | sample 4522metaG_FD_202092 | JGI IMG/M metagenome (GOLD analysis project Ga0265316, IMG submission 202092) | Rhizosphere microbial communities from Carex aquatilis grown in University of Washington, Seatle, WA, United States - 4-5-22 metaG | ecosystem: Host-associated > Plants > Roots > Rhizosphere >... | reverse complement strand
CTAACTTGGGAACCCAAGGCGCTTTGTGACGCCCCAGTAGTTTCATGTCCGAGCGACAACTCGATCTTCTCGACGAAAACGGTGCCAGGCCCGCCCTGCCGCCGGCCAAGGGCAAGGGCGGGGGTGGACGGGGTCGCGGCAAAGGGGGCGGCGACGAACCGCCGACCCCTCCTGCCGACGCCAACCTGTCCGACGAGGCGCAACGCCGCTATCTCAACTACGCAGTCAGCGTGATCACGGCGCGCGCGCTGCCGGACGTGCGCGATGGGTTGAAGCCGGTGCAGCGGCGAATCCTCTTCGCCATGCACAACGACTTGCACCTGTACCCCGACGCCCGCTTTCGCAAGAGCGCAACCATCGTGGGCGCGGTCATCGGCAAGTACCACCCGCACGGCGACACTGCTTGCTACGACGCCATGGTGCGCATGGCGCAGGATTTTTCGCTGCGCTACCGGCTGGTCGACGGGCACGGCAATTTCGGATCGCTCGACGGCGACGCGCCGGCGGCTTACCGCTACACCGAGGCGCGCCTGGCACCGCTCTCGACCGAGCTGCTCGACGAGATCAAGCAGGGCACGGTGGATTTTCGGCCCAACTACGACGGCACCTCGCAAGAGCCGATGGTCCTGCCCGCGCGCATTCCGCAACTATTGGCCAACGGCTGTGCTGGCATCGCGGTGGGCATGGCCACCAACATCCCGCCCCACAATCTGGGCGAGGTGTGCGAGGCGGCGGTGGCGCTCATCGACGACCGCAAGCTGGAGAGCAAGGACCTGCTCAAGTACATCAAGGGTCCGGATTTCCCGACGGGCGGCCAGATCATCAATTCCAAGAAAGAGCTGCGCGAGATCTACGAGACCGGTCAGGGGCCGGTGCGCCTGCGCGGCGAATGGAAGCTGGAAGAGACCAAGCGCGGTCAGCAGATCGTCATCACCTCCATTCCCTACAACGTCTCCAAGGCGAATCTGGTCGAGGCCATCGCCCAGGTGATTCTGGCCAAGAAGTTGCCCATGCTGGTGGACGTGCGCGACGAATCCACCGACGACGTGCGCGTGGTGCTGGAACTGAAGCCGGGCGCCGATCCGGCGCTGGTCGTGGCGTACCTGTACAAGCACACGCCGCTGGAGCTTTCGTTTCACGTCAACATGACCTGCCTGGTGCCGACGGAAAACCGCGAGGTGGCCGGGCCTATGCGGCTCAACCTGCAGGCCATTCTGAGCGAATTCCTCGATTTCCGCGAGGACGTGGTCACGCGTCGCTTCGAGTTCGAGCTGGCCGAGCTGCGCCGCCGCATCCACATCCTCGAAGGCTTCGCCATCCTCTTCGATGCGCTCGACGAAGCCATCCGCATCATCCGCAAGTCCGATGGCAAGGCCGACGCGGCTACCAAGCTGCAGGCGCGCTTCAAGCTCGACGAGGAGCAGACCGACGCCATTCTGGAGATGAAGCTGTACAAGCTGGCGCGGCTGGAGATCGAGGCGATTCGCGACGAGCTGGCCGAGAAGCGGGCGCGCGCCAAGGAGATCGAAGCCATCCTCAAGGACAAGCGCCGGCTGTGGAAGGTGATCCGCGGCGAAATCGCCGACATCGGCCAGCGCTTCGCGGACAAGCGCCGCACCAAGATCAGCGGCAGCGGCGGCGATGAAGTGGAATTCCAGGCCGAGGACTTCATCGTCGACGAGGAGGTCACGGTCATCTTGTCGCGCGACGGATGGCTCAAGCGCGCGCGCGAGGTGAAGGATCTGTCAGCCACGCGACTGCGTGAGGGCGATGCCGTGCTGGCGGCTTTGCGCGGCTCCACCAAGGATTTTCTGGCCATCTTCTCCAACCTGGGAAGTTGCTACGTCAGTCGCATCCACGACGTGCCGGCCTCGACCGGGCACGGCGAGCCGGTGCAGAAGCTCTTCAACTTCCGCGACGGCGAGCGCGTAGTAGCGGCGATGGTGGTCACCGGCACCGGGCCGTCGGCCGTGCCGGCTGGAACCCTGGCCATCGCCGTGACCAAGCGGGGATACGGTTTTCGCTTCAACCTCGATCCACTGCGCGAGCTGAGCACGCGCGCTGGCCGTCGTTTCGCCAAGCCAGCCGAGGGTGACGAGGTCGTGGGTGTGCTGCCGGTGCGTCCCAAGGATGTGCTGTGCGTGGTTTCAGCGCGCGCCCGGGCTTTGGTGTGCGACGCCGACGAAGCGGCTGAGCTCGCCAATCCCGGCCGTGGCGTCACCATGATCAAGCTCGACGAAGAAGATGCGGTCATGGGCTTTGCCCTGGGCGGGCGCAAGGACGACACCGTGCTCATCGCCGAGACCGACGCCGGCAAGAAGATTCCCGTGGGCCCGGGCCGCTACCACGTCACCGCACGCGGCGGCCGCGGCCACGCTCTGGCCCGCAAGTCGAGCGTGGTGCGCGTGCTTTTTCCCGAACCGCCGGCCCCGGCGGATGAGCTGCCCAAACTGTTGCACTAGGATTTTCTCTTCGCTATGGCCACGTCTAGTTCATACACCGCGGAACACATCACCGTCTTGCAAGGCTTGGAGCCTGTGCGCCGGCGGCCCGGGATGTACATCGGGGGAACCGACACCAAGGGCTTCCATCACTTGCTGTGGGAGATCGTCGACAACTCGGTCGACGAGGTGATCAACGGCTACGCCACCCACATCGAGGTGACGCTGCACAAGGATCACCGTTCGGCCACCGTGGTGGACAACGGCCGCGGCATCCCGGTCGACCTCAAGAAGGAATTCAAGAAATCCGCGCTGGAGCTGGTGCTCACCACTCTGCACGCCGGGGGGAAGTTCTCCTCGGGGCAGTATCAATATTCTGGCGGTCTGCATGGAGTGGGCGCGTCGGTGGTCAACGCTCTGTCCGAGGAGATGGTGGTGCGCGTGCGGCGCGACGGCTTCGAGTGGGAGCAGAGCTATGCGCGGGGCGTGGCGACCAGCAAGCTGACCAAGAAGGGGCCGGCGCGTGGTTCGGGAACCACCACCTTCTTTCGGCCCGACGTGCAGATCTTCGGCAAGCAGGAATTCTCGGCCGAAACCATCCGTTTTCGGCTGGATGCCAAGACCTTCTTGCACAAGGGCCTCAAGATCACCTTCCGCGACGAGGCCGCCGGCACCAGCGATGTTCTGCAACACGAGGGCGGCATCGCGGACTTCCTGGCCAAGATCGTCGCCGACCGAGGCAAGCCGCCCACGGTTCCCCAGGTTTTCTACTTTCAGCGTGAGGACGGCGTACGCATTGAATGCGCCATGCAGTGGACGGAATCGCACGAAGAAACCCTGCGCACCTTCGTGAATGGCATTCCCACCACCCAGGGCGGGACGCACGAGCAGGGCCTGCGCGCCGCCATCATCAAGGCCATGCGCTCGTTTCTCGACGACGCCGGCCTGGCGCCCAAGAACCTGAATCTGACCGCGGAAGACATCCGCGAGGGCATCGTGGGGGTTCTGTCGATCTATCTGCACGACCCGCAGTTTCAGGGCCAGACCAAAGAGCGTCTGGGCAATCCCGAGGCGCAGGCTCTAGTGGACAACGCCATCCGACCGGCGCTGGAAACCTTTCTGCACCAGAACCGCACGGCGGGTGCGGCCATCGTCGAGCGCATCAGTTTGGCCGCCAAGGCGCGCGAGGCTTCGCGTGCGGCTTCGCAGGCAGTGTCGCGCAAGACCGCCATCTCGCACCGGCTGAATCTGCCGGGCAAGCTGGCGGATTGCTCGTCGACCGATCCGGGCCGAAGCGAGCTGTTCATCGTCGAGGGCGACTCGGCCGGTGGCTCGGCCAAGCAGGGCCGCGAGCGCAAGCACCAGGCCATCCTTCCTTTGCGCGGTAAGGTGCTCAACGCCGAGCAGGCGTCATTGCAAAAAGTTCTCTCGAACAAGGAACTGCAAGACGTGGTGTCCGCGCTCGGCTGCGGCGTGGGCGAGCAGTTCAACCTGGAGCGGCTGCGCTACCACAAGATCATTTTCATGATGGACGCCGATTCCGACGGCCATCACATCGCCACCCTGCTGCTTACGTTTTTCTACCGGCACCTGCGCCCGCTCATCGAGGGCGGCTTCGTCTACCTGGCGCAGCCGCCGCTGTTTCGCGTGGACCACGGCAAGGAAACCTTCTGGGCGCTCGACGAGGCGGATCGCGATCGCATCGTGGCGGCCCTGCCCAAGAACGCCAAGCCCGAGGTCATGCGCTTCAAGGGTCTGGGTGAGATGCAGCCCGAGGAATTGCGCCGGACGACTCTCGATCCGGCCACGCGACGGCTGCTGCGCGTGACCGTGAGCGACGGCCCGGAGACTGACCGCATTCTGACCGAGCTGATGGGCAAAGACGTCGAGGCGCGCTTCAAGTTCATCATGGAGCACGCGGCGCAGGCGGATTTGGATTTGTAGTTAGCTTTTTTTCACCACAGAGAGCACAGAGAACACAGAGATCGGAAGAGAAGAAGGGGTTCGGACTGCGAAGAATCCAACCCTTCCCTTCCCTTCCCTTTCCGATCCGGCTCTGTGACCTCTGTGCTCTCTGTGGTGAGAAAGCTAGCCTCCCGGGTTGACAACGCAGCCGGGATGGGGAAATATATAGCAAAGCATATGTTGGCAAAGCAAGTACCGATAGGGCTTCTCATGGCGTTGGCGCGACGGCGGCAGCGCCAGGCTGTGGAGATGCGAGTGCGCGATCTGGGGCTTTCGAACCAACAATTCTGGCTGCTGGTTGCGTTGGTGGAACGCCAGGGGGCGTCGCTGGCCGAGATTCTGTCGGCTTTGCCCATGGACCAGCCCACGGCGTCCCGTGTGTTGGCCGCTTTGAGCCGGCGCAAACTGGTTCGCCTGGACAGTGATCCCGCCGACCGTCGGCGGCGACGGATGGTGCTGACGCCTCGGGGTGAGCAGTTCGGGGCGCGCTGCTTATTGGTGGCTGAGCAGGTGCGCCAGGCCGTGGTGGCGCATTTCTCGTCGGACGAGATCGCGACTCTGCGCGGTTGGCTCCGGCGGATGGTGGACAATCTGGATGAGCTGGACCGTACTTCGCCACCTGCGCCGGTGTCGCCCGAGAATGGGCTGGCCGCGCGGCGAGACCGCGATAAATAGGGACGGGAGATGCGCATGAGTTGGCTCAAGTCGACCAAATTCTGGGGCGCGGTGGTCCTGGTGCTGGCCCTGGCCGGCGGGACGACCACCTTGCTGAAAAGGCGATCCGGCAAGCCCAAGGTGCAATGGGAAACCACGGCCGTGGATCGCGGGCGCATCACCGCGCGGGTCACCGCCACCGGGACCCTGTCGGCGTTGGTCACCGTGCAGGTGGGCAGCCAGGTGTCCGGATCGATCCTGAAGCTCTATGCCGATTTCAACTCGACGGTGAAGAAGGGGCAGGTCGTGGCGAAGATTGATCCCCGTCTGTTCCAGGCCACGCTGGAAAACGCGCGCGCCAACTATGCCCAGGCCAAGGCCACTTTGGACAAGGATAGGGTGCTGGCCAAGTTCGCCGACAGGCAGTTCAAGCGGCAGGGCCCGCTGGCGAAAGACAAACTGATCGCCCTTTCGGACCTGGACACCGCCGAGTCCAATGCCGGCTCGGCCTCGGCCCAGGTCGAGGCCGACCAAGCCAATGTCAAGCAGGCCCTGGCGGTCTTGCACCTGGCCGAGGTGAACCTGGCCCTGACCGACATCGTGTCGCCCACCGATGGCACGGTGATCTCGCGCAATGTGGATGTGGGCCAGACCGTGGCCGCTTCCTTGCAGGCGCCGGTGTTGTTTGTCATCGCCGAGGATCTGCGCAAGATGCAGGTCGACACCAGCGTGGCCGAGGCTGACGTGGGCAAACTGCGCGCGGGTATGCAGGCGACGTTTACCGTGGACGCCTTCCCGGGCGAGCCGTTCAAGGGCGCGGTTCGCCAGATTCGCAACGCCGCCACCACCGTACAGAACGTGGTCACCTACGACGCCGTCATCGATGTCGACAATTCCGATCTCAAGCTGCGGCCAGGCATGACCGCCAACATCAGCTTCGTGTTTGCCAACAAGGACGACGTGCTTCGCGTGCCCAACGCGGCCCTTCGCTTTCGTCCCAGTCCCGATCTGGTCAGCGCGCTCAAGCTGGAAGTGCCCCACGGGCGTCGCTCCGGCAGCGACGGTGCCTGGGCCGCGCCCGCGGCGGGAGCGGCCGGCCCGGCGCGGGCGGGTGGCTCGGCCAAGGGCGAGGAAGCCCCTGATCGGCGCACGGTTTGGGTGTTGCGCAACGATGTGCCCAGCCCGGTTCGCATCAAGACCGGCACCAGCGACGGCAGCAAGACCGAGGTGGTGGAGGGTTCCTTGCAGTCCGGGGATCTGGTGATCAGCGACGCGACTTTGCCGGCGGGCTTCAAGCCGGCCGCGGCCGGGACTGGACTGTTGCCCGGTGCCGGGCCGCCGCCCGGTGGTCCCCGCCGCTTCTAGGAGTGCAGATGGCCAAGTCTCTCATCGAGACCAGCAAGATCAGCAAGGTCTACCGGATGGGCGACGTGGAAGTCCACGCCTTGCGCGAGGTCTCGATCACCATCAACGAGGGAGAATCGGTGGCGGTGATGGGACCGTCGGGGTCGGGCAAGTCCACCCTGATGAACATCCTGGGGTGTCTTGACCGTCCCAGTTCGGGCGGCTACTGGCTGGCGGGCGAAGAGGTGTCGCAGCTCGACCGCAACGCCCTGGCCGGAATGCGCAACCGCACCCTGGGCTTCGTGTTCCAAAGCTTCAACCTGTTGTCGCGCACCAGCGCGCTGGAGAATGTCGAGCTGCCCCTGCTGTACGCAGGCGTGTCAGCGCGCGAGCGTCACACCCGCGCACGCGAGGCGCTAGCGCGCGTGGGCCTCGGCGACCGCATGCACCACCATCCCAATCAGATGTCGGGCGGGCAACAGCAGCGGGTGGCGGTGGCGCGCGCCCTGGTCACGCGGCCGCGTCTCATGGTGGCTGACGAACCCACGGGCAACCTGGATTCGCGCACCAGCGTCGAGATCATGGCGCTGTTCCAGGAGCTGGGTCGAAGTGGCATCACGCTCTTGCTGGTGACCCACGAGCCGGACATCGCCCGCTACGCTTCGCGTGTGGTGGTCATGCACGACGGCCGCGTGCAGTCGGACCAGCGGCAGACGCCGTTGCAGGCCGAGATCGGGCCGGGCGCGGCAGGCGCGGAGGGGGCGCCGTGAGTCTCCTGCAAGTGTTGCGGGTCGCGGTGCGCGCGCTTCTGCGCAACAAGATGCGCTCGTTTCTCACCACCCTGGGCGTGATCATCGGCGTGTCCGCCGTGATTGCCATGGTGGCCATCGGCGAGGGCGCCAAGGCGCGCGTGGAAGAGGCGTTTGCCTCCATGGGCTCGAACCTGCTGGTGGTCCTGTCCGGCACCACCAGTGCCTCGGGGGCGCATGGCGGCTTCGGAAGCATGCCCACCCTGACCTGGGACGATCTCAAGGCGATTCGCAGCGAGGCCAGCGCGGTTCGCTATGCCAGCCCGCAGCTGCGCAGCAACCAGCAAGTCATCAGTGAAGATCAAAACTGGGCCACCTCAATCAACGGCGTCTCGCCCGAATACTTGCTCATGCGCACCTGGCCGGTCGCCATGGGCAGCGCCTTCAGTCAGTCGGACATCGAGGCGGGCAGCAAAGTGGTGTTGCTGGGACAGACCGTGGTGGACAAGCTTTTCGGTTCCAACGCCGATCCCACCGGCCAGTCGGTGCGCATTCAGAAAGTACCGTTCCAGATCATCGGCGTGCTGGCGCGCAAGGGGCAGTCGGCCACCGGGCAAGATTACGACGACGCCGCGTTCATCCCGTACACGACGTTTCAGGCCAAGATCCAGGGCGGTCTGCAAAAATTCATCGCCGGTGCGATCATGGTCAGCGCGGTGTCCAGCGAGGCCACCACCCGCGCGCAGAATCAGATCGCCACCCTGCTGCGCGATCGCCACCACACGCCCATCGGCGCCGACGACGATTTCAGCATTCGCAACCTGACCGAGATGGCCAGCGCCCAGCAGGAAGGTGTCAAGACGTTGACCACGCTCCTGGCCAGCATCGCCGCGGTGTCGCTCATCGTGGGCGGCATCGGCATCATGAACATCATGCTGGTCAGCGTGACCGAGCGCACACGCGAGATCGGCATCCGCATGGCCGTGGGCGCGCGGCCGCGCGATGTGCTGTCGCAATTCTTGGTCGAGGCTCTCGCGCTGTCGATCGCGGGCGGCATCATCGGCATTCTGCTGGGGCTGCTAGCTGCCAATCGACTGGCCGCCAACTTCGGCTGGCCCATTTTGATTCGTCTTGACGTCATCTTGATCGCGGTCGGCTTTTCCGGTCTGGTGGGCGTAGTCTTCGGGCTCTACCCGGCGCGAAAGGCCTCCCTCCTCGACCCCATCGATGCCCTGAGGTACGAATGAAACACTCCATCTTCTTTCCCGTCGCCGCACTTTGCCTGCTGGCGAGCCATGCCAACGGTCAACAAAGCCGCGTCTTGACCTTCGACGAGGCCCTGCGCATCGCGCGCGCCACTCACCCTCAGCTGCAAGTTGCACACGCACAGAGCGAGGCGGCCGATGCCCGCGCCTATGAGAGCCGAGCGGCGTTGCTGCCGCAGGTGAACGGCCTGGCCTCGTACCAGCGCACGACAAACAATTCCCCGTCAGGTGGCAACCCCGTCGCCACGATTACGCTCATCAACACAGCTACCGGCACAACCACCAGCACATCCACCTCCACCGGCAGCGGGACGAGCGGGTCGAGCCATGGGAGTTTCGATACCAGCAACTCCTTCCAATTCCGTCTGACCGCGAGCCAGCTCATCTACGATTTCGGGCAGACCACGGGAAGGTGGAACGCGGCCAAGATCACCGCTCGGTCTCAATCAGACAGCGAGGCGCGCACGGCGCAACAGGTCTCCTACAATGTTCGCGCCGCCTACTACAATGCGGCCGCGACCTATGCCCTGGTCAAGGTGGCGCAAGATGGTCTTACCAATCAGGAAGCCCACCTGGTGCAAGCCCAGGGTTTCGTGCGCGCGGGCACGCAGCCGGAGATCGCTCTGGCCCAGGCGCTGACCAACCGGGCCACTGCGCGGGTGCAGCTCATCACCGCGCAGAACGCATACGACGTGGCCAAGGCCCTGCTCAATCAGGCCATGGGTGTCGAAGGCCCCATCGACTATCAGATTGAGTCGCCCGCTGCCGACCCGGTCGAGGGCGAGGACAAGAACACGGATGATCTCTTGCCCTCGGCGATCAAAGCGCGCCCCGACTTGCAGGCCCTGGGCGACCAGGTCAAGGCGCAGGAGTACACCATCAGTGCGACCAAAGGCGGCTACTATCCTGGGTTGAGTGCCATCACGGCGCTGAGTGATGGGGGGCCGGCGGTCGACAACTTGGCGTGGAACTGGTACGGCATGTTGCAATTGAGTTGGCCGATCTTCGGAGGCGGCATCACCAAGCAGCAGGTGCGCGAGGCACGGGCCACCGCGAGCGTGCTGCGCGGCCAGTACGAGATCCAGCGCCAGCAGATCCGCCTGGACCTGGAGCAGGCGCGCCTGGCCGTGCGTTCGGCCAAGGCGAGCGAGGAAGCCACCCACGAGGCGGTGGTCAACGCGCGCGAGCAGCTTCGCCTGGCCGAGGGTCGCTACCAGGCCGGCGTAGGCAACATGATCGAACTCGGCGATGCCCAGGTGGCCATGACCACGGCCGCGGCGCAGGAGGTGCAGGCGCACTTCGGTCTGGCCACGGCTCGCGCACAGCTCTTGTTGGCGCTGGGGCAACCCTGAGACATGAACCACTTCTCGTCTGCGCACATGCACGACGAGTCCTGGTGATAGCGCGGGACGGCGCTAGAATGGACAGCAGCAGAGGAGCCGGCGACAGGAAGCTAGGGAGACACCTATGAACACCCCGGGGCTCACAGGCAAGGCAAAGCGGGTTCGCATCTACGTCAACGAAGGCGATCGGCATGGCTACCAGCCGATTCATACAGCCCTGCTGGCTTTCCTGCGCAAGGAAGGCGCGTCGGGCGCCACCGCGCTGCGGGCAATCGAGGGGTTCGGCGCCTCTGGCGAGCTGCACACCGCCCGGCTGCTCGACGTGGCCCAGCGCCTGCCCATCGTGATCGAATGGATCGAGCGAGCCGAGGTGGTCGAACGGCTGCTCCCGGGCATCAAGGAGATGGTCAAGCGTGGCCTCATCACCGTCGACGAAACCGACGTGGCGCTCTACTGCGCCTATCCGGTGCGCGACGTTTCTGCCGCTTTGCGCGCCTCGGACGTCATGTCCCATGACGTGGTTTCGGTGGACCCGGATGTTTCAGTGCGCGAGGTGGTCAAGCTGATGTTGGGCAAGGGCTACCGGGCCATCCCGGTGGTGGACGCGGGGATGCCCGTCGGGATCATCACCAATTCGGATCTTCTCAGGCGCGGCGGCCTCGCGATGCGGGTGGAGTTGCTGCGCGCCCTCGATACCCCGGAGCTGCACGCCGAACTGGAACGGGTCGCGCAAGGGGCGAAGACCGCGGCTGACGTGATGACGTCCGGGCTGGTGACGGTTCCCTCGTACGCTCCGCTCACTCGGGTTGCGGAGATCATGTCGTACCGGCGCCTCAAGCGCCTGCCGGTGGTGGACGAGCGTGGCGCGCTGGTGGGAATGGTGAGTCGCCTGGATGTTCTGCGCACAGCCGCCCGGACCTTCGAGCGGCAGGAGAGCGAGCCGCGTGAGATTGGGTTGGCCGTGGATGCTCCGGTCGCGCGCATTATGCGCATCGACGTTCCGACGGTGTTTCCCGACACGCGCCTGCCCGAGGTCTTGCAGGCGGTGATTTCGACGCGGCTCAATCGTTGCCTGGTCGTGGATCATGACCGACACGTGCTGGGCAAGATCACCGACGCCGAGGTTCTGGATCGCGTGACACCGGCCCTGCGGCCGAGCGCCTTGCGGGCCTTGGTCCATCGCCTGCCCTTCGTGCATCCCAAGCCCGAGGAAATGCAGGCCGAGCAACACGCCAAGGCGCGCAGCGCGGCTGACCTCATGGTGGATACCGCAGTGGTTTCCGAGAATGCTCCCGTGCGGGAAGCCATCGCGGCCATGCTGGGGGGCAGGCACAAGATCGTCGCTGTGGTCGATGCCGACAAGTGCCTGGTGGGCGTGCTCGACCGCGCCGACCTGTTGCACGGTCTGGTGTCTGCCACCCCATGAGAGAAGTGACTCGAAGACGACGTCTCTCGAATGATAGATAGAAAGGCATGTCGCGACTTCTCATAATTTCTGTCGGTGGCGCCATCGGCAGCGGTGCGCGCTATCTGCTGTGCAACTGGACGCTGGCGGTCTTCGGCGCCGCGTTTCCCTACGGCACGCTGGCGGTCAACGCGATCGGGTCGTTCCTCATCTGCGCCATCATGCACCTGGGATTGTCCGCCAACCTGATTTCCCCGACGCTGCGCCTGTTCTTGACCACCGGAATCATGGGCGGCTTCACCACTTACTCGACCTTCGACTACGAGACCTACACGTACACGCAGCAGGGGGCCTACGCCCTGGCCGCTCTCAACGTGGGACTGACGTTGGTGGTTTGCTTTGTCGCGGGAGCAGCAGGGGATGTCGTGGCCCGGTTGCTGATTCGAACCTGACGCGCTCGCTTGCGCGAAAGCTATGGCCCGAGCCGAGGCGGTCCATTTTGAACTCTCGCGCATCCAACTGCTGTTTCGGGAAACCGAGGCTCTCGTGCCTCCGCTGCGAAAGGAACCCATCCCATGACAACCATCACATCCATCCATGCCCGAGAGATTCTCGATTCGCGCGGGAATCCCACCGTGGAGGTCGACGTTCGACTGAGCGACGGCAGCTTCGGCCGCGCTGCCGTTCCCTCGGGCGCGTCCACCGGCAGCCGCGAGGCCATCGAGCTGCGTGACGGCGACAAGAAACGCTATGGCGGCAAGGGCGTGCGGCGCGCGGTGGCCAACGTCAACGAGACACTGTGCTCCGCGCTCAAGGGCACTGAGGCCTCGGATCAGGCCGCCCTCGACAAGCGCATGTGCGACCTCGACGGAACGGCCAACAAGGCCAAGCTGGGCGCCAACGCCATCCTCGGGGTGTCCATGGCGGCGGCTCGCGCGGCCGCGGCCTCGGCCGGCAAGCCGCTCTACCAGCACCTGGGCGGCAACGGGGCCACGCTTTTGCCGGTGCCCATGTTCAACATCATGAACGGGGGCGCACACGCCGACAACAGCGTCGATTTCCAGGAGTTCATGATCGCGCCGGTGGGCGCACCTTCCTTTGCCGAGGCATTGCGCATGGGTGCCGAGACCTACCACGCGCTCAAGTCCATCCTGAAAAGCAAGGGCTACTCGACCGCCATCGGCGACGAAGGCGGATTCGCGCCCAATCTCAAGGCCAACGTGGAGGCCGTCGAGGTCATTCTCGCAGGTATCGAGAAGGCCGGGCTCAAGCCGGGCCAGGACGTGGTCCTCGCGCTCGATCCAGCGGCCAGCGAGTTCTACGAGGACGGCGCCTATCTATTGCGCAAGTCCGACGGCAGCCGGCACAGCTCAGTCGAGATGGTGGCCTTCTGGGAAGACTGGGT
>Ga0265316_10005305_pt1 | contig 12572 bp, 14 predicted proteins | sample 4522metaG_FD_202092 | JGI IMG/M metagenome (GOLD analysis project Ga0265316, IMG submission 202092) | Rhizosphere microbial communities from Carex aquatilis grown in University of Washington, Seatle, WA, United States - 4-5-22 metaG | ecosystem: Host-associated > Plants > Roots > Rhizosphere >... | reverse complement strand
ACCAAAAAGTCGCTCCTCGCGCGCTTCATCAAAATCTTCCCCTCGATCCAGTCGCTCGTCGCCGCCGACGCCGAGGGCAAGGACGAGCAGCTCCTCGTTTCGCGCTCCAGTTATGAGCGCAGACGCACTGAGTACGAGGTCCTCATTTCGAAGCGCATTCCGGAAAACTCCCGCGCCATCGCCGCCGCCCGCGAGCACGGCGATCTCCGCGAAAACTCCGAGTTCAAGATGGCCAAACAGGACCAGACGCTCCTCATGGCCCAGAAATCGCAGCTCGAGCGCGACCTCGCCCACGCCCGCATCACCGACTTCAAGGACGCCGCCACCGATCAGGTGGGCATCGGCAACATCGTCGAGCTGAAGACTGAGGCCGGCGCCGTGCAGCGCTTCAGCATCCTCGGCGCCTGGGACGGCGATCCCGACCAGCATATCATCTCCTACAAAACGCCCCTCGGCCTCGCCCTCCTCGCCAAAAAAACTGGCGATCGAGTCGTGGTGAAGACCGGCACGTCCGATGAAAAATACACCGTCGTGAAGATCGCCCGCTACGCAGACACGGCGGGCGCCTAACGAAAACCTTGCACCCACGCCGCCGCCCGGTTCGCTGGGCGGCGTCGTTTTTTCCGCGTGCTGCTTCTCCTCAAAGGCTTCGTGATCGGTTTTGCCGTGGCCGCCCCCATCGGTCCAGTAGGCCTGCTCTGCATCCGGCGCTCGATTGCCGACGGCAAGCTGCGGGGGTTCATCACCGGCCTCGGCGCCGCCGTGGCGGATGCGTTCATGGCCATCGTTGTCGTCTTTGGCGTCACGTCGATCACTGCCTTCATCACCAGCCACGCGCTCTCCTTTCATTTTCTGGGCGGGCTGATCCTGCTGGGGATGGGCATTGCTGCCATGCGAGCTCATCCGCGGGTGCGCACCACCGGACCTCTGCACGCGCCCAACCTGCACATGGCGTTCCTCTCGACCATCGCGCTGACGCTCGCCAATCCGGTGACGATGTTCTCGCTGCTCGGCATCTTCACCGCCTTCGGCGTGATGCTGCACACGACCGGGTGGTTCGAGCCCAGTTACCTCGTGGCGGGAGTCTTCCTGGGGTCGACCGCCTGGTGGATCTTGCTCTGTTACTTCGCCGAATGGTTCGGGCGCAAACTCAACACCAATCTTCTGCACACGATCAACGTCGCCGTTGGCCTCCTGCTCATCGCGTTCGGCGCTTACGAACTGTACCAGCTCGCAGCCCATCTCTTATAGCCGGCGAGCCAGATCGTTTTTGTCCGCGGATCCGTCGGCCTGCGTCGTTCTTCGTTCTCATTCTCGTTCTCGTTCTCCTTTGACCTGCGGGAGGTTGCTCCTGAATTACTCCGCGTCCTCCGCGCCCTCCTGTAAAATTCCTACTCTGAATCAGGAAATTAGCGTTCATTAGTGGTTACTTCCTTGGCTGGATCCGAATTCGATCCGTCTCGTTAAGCTTTTGCTTTTCGGCGCGGAATTCTCAGCCTCGCCCTCCGTTGAACGCTTCCTGGGACATCCTCAAAACCCTCTCCGACCCCACGCGCCTACGCCTCCTCGCCCTCCTGATGCGCGAGGAACTCGCGGTCGCCGAGCTCCAGGAAATTCTCGGCATGGCGCAATCGCGCATCTCCTCCCAGCTCGCCCTGCTGCGGCAGGCCGACCTTGTGACCGACCGGCGCGATGGCAAAAAAGCTTTCTATTCCCTCCGCCTGGACTTGCCCCCCACGCAGCTGGCCCTGCTGCTCAGCGCCGTCGAGTCGGTGGCCGCACTCGCCGTCATGGGCGAGGACCGCGACAATCTTGACCGCATTCTGCAAAAACGCCGCCGTCAGTCGGAACAGTATTTCAACCTGATCGCCGGCAAGCTCGGCAAGGGCTACTGCCCCGGCCGCTCGTGGGAGGCGATCGGCCACCTCGCACTGCGTCTCGTGCCGTCGATCGTCGTGGCCGACCTCGGCGCCGGCGAAGGTCTCATTTCGCAACTCATCGCCCACCGCGCCGCGAAGGTGTGGTGCATCGACAATTCGCCCCGCATGGTTGAGGTCGGCACCGGGCTCGCCCGGAAAAACGGCCTCGCCAATCTCACCTACAAACTCGGCGACATCGAGGCGGTGCCGCTGCCGGACAAGGCGGTGGACGTGGCGATCCTCAGCCACGCACTGCACCACGCCCAGCATCCGCAGCAGGCGGTGAACGAAGCCTTCCGCATCCTCCAGCCCGGTGGCCAGCTTTTGGTGCTCGATCTGCACGAGCACACCTTCGAGAAAGCCCGCGAGCTCTACGCCGACGTCTGGCTCGGTTTCAAGGAAAGCGCCCTGCACGGATTTTTGAAGAAAGCCGGCTTCCAGAAAGTCGAAGTCACCGCCGTGGCGAAAGAGCCCGGCGAACCTTTCTTCGAAACCCTCCTCGCCACCGGTGTGAAAGCCCCTCGGTAGGGCAACGAAACTCATGCAAGTCCCCGACTACGTCGCTTCCTACCGGGCGCACCTCGCGCGGTTGATTGCATCGCAGGGCCGCGACTCGGCCATGGCGTCGGTCGTCGGTGGTCAATATGATCAAATCGGCATACTCGAAAGCAGCGCCCTGATCACCCTCGGCTTGCAGCGACAGCATACCTTGATCGATGTGGGCTGCGGCAGTGGCCGCCTGCCCTTTCGACTCAAGGACTACCTGACGGGGCGGTTCGTCGGAACCGACATCCTCGATGAGGCCTTGGACTATGCGCGTGAAAAATGCGGCCGTCCCGACTGGCAATTCATTGCCAATTATCTTCCATCGATTCCCTCCGAAGACTCGGTAGCTGATTTCGTCACATTTTTTTCGGTGTTTACGCACCTGCTGGACGAAGATATTTTCCGTTTTCTCAAGGAGGCGAAGCGCGTAGCCAAGCCCGGTGGAAAGATTGTCTTTTCGTTTCTCGACTTCGAGTGCGACTCCCATTGGCCAATATTCGAAGCTACGCTCGCTGAACGGAACCCGCAGCGGGTAATCAACAAGTTCATCGCCAAGAGTGCGATTCGCCGCTGGACTCGCGAACTGCGCTTGAACGAAGAAGCCATATTCGATGGGCCGCAGCGGTGGATTACGTTGACCGAGCCTTTCACTTACATCGATGGCAGACCGGCCGAAGGAGTCGTGGAGTTTGGGCAGTCCGTCGCAGTGCTGAAAAGGGCGGAGTGAATCGATCGCCCCAAGGAGGGCTCATGAAGGAAAATTCCACCCCTCCCCTTGCCGTCCCGCGCGGATGCGGCATTCTCCCCGGTGCGCCGTTTTCCACCAAGCCAGTCGAGCAAGGTCAAATAACCCGGTCGGGAAAATCTCCCCTTCATCATGAGCGAAAATATGCGAGAAAACCGGATAGACTACGTCGAATTTCCAGCGAAATCCGGTGCGGCGATGGCTGCATCGAAAAAGTTCTACCAGGAGGTCTTTGGCTGGGCGTTCCAGGATTGGGGCGACGACTACGCCGACACGAAGGACAGCGGTATCGGTTCCGGCATCAACGCCGATCCTTCCCACCGGCCAGCTGCGCCGCTCGTGGTGCTGTTTTCCGCTGATATCGAATCCACCCGAGACCGCGTTATCAAAGCCGGCGGAAAGATTACGAAAGAAATATTCACGTTTCCAGGGGGGCGTCGCTTTCATTACGTCGATCCAGCGGGAAATCAGCTCGCCGTCTGGTCCGACAAATGATGAGCCGGGGCTCAAAGCCGCCAATACAGGCGCAGGCCAATGGCCACAACTGTCACGCCGACTGCCAATGTATTGGTCGCGCCCGCTGCGGTTGCGGCTTAACTCAAGCGTTCGGCACCAATATCAAAACATCATGTTGACTGAAGAAAGTACCGCTGAAGTTCAATTGGCCTCCCGAGCAAGCCGCGCGATTGGCGCGATGTTTCTTGGGGTATTCGGCGGCTGTTGGCTGGTTTTTTGGTGTCTTGGAGTCTACGGCGCGAAGTTCGGGGTGTTGGGAGTGATCGGGGCAGGTTCAGCGGCAATCCTGCTGGCCGCAGTCAGGCAATTTCGCGATAATCGTGATGCTTACGCGAAGGAAGCTGAGTCTCCCGCGAGCAAAAAAGCCGGCCGAATCTTCAATGTCGTCAACGCGATTCAGTGGGTTTCGATTTTCATCGTGGCCACGATTCTTCGGCAAGCCGGACACTGGCAGTGGATCATTCCTTCGGTGATCTTCATTGTAGGCGTGCATTTTTTCCCGCTCGCCATCGCGTTTAAAGTTCGAAGGCACTATTTGACCGGGGGAGCCATGATAATCTTGGCGGTTTTCTACCCGTTTATATCCAAGTCGGGTCCGATGGCACCCGTGGGTTGCCTTGGAACGGGGATCATTCTCTGGTTGAGTGCGATTGGAGGATTGATTCCGCGACTCAACCCGAAAGACGCATAGTCGTTTCGAGCCCAGCTCGAATCATCGAGATGTGCCCGTCGTTTTCGCGCCCGATGGCACACCGCCACTCATGAAAACCGCTAATTGACGCCAATTTTCGCTAATCCGATATTCGCGCCGCTTCGCGTCCTTCTTTCGTGTATTTCGTGTGTTTCGTGGTTAAATCCGACTGAACATTTCCGGATCAGCGTAGATTCGTGGTAAATCCGACTTCGTCTTTAAGGATCATAACATGTCTCAATCCACTCCCCGCTCCGAGATCGTCGAGCCGCCCTCGTTCGCGAAGCTGTGTCCGCAGTGCGGCGAAGTGGCGGAGTTTTGTCTCGTACGGACGCCCATCACCACGCTGGACGGCATGTTGGGCGAGCTCGGCGGCGAATCCTTCGCGCTGCGTTGCGCCCATTGTGCCGATTCACAGCCAATGGACAAGGCCGCCGTCGACGCATTTCGTCAGGCGCAGGAACTCTACGCGGGATTGAAGTCCGGCCAGATCTCGCAGGCGGAGTTCGAAACGCGGTTGAACGAGCTGGGCGTGATCGAAGCTGCCCCACCGCCAGCGGAAACGCCCGGGTGGACCTGTCCGAAATGCGGCGAGACGATTGAAGCCGGCTACCTCACGTGCTGGAATTGCGGACACGAAATCGCCGCCCCTGGCGAGATCGACAGCGCCCCGCCTCCGCCGCCCAAATTCGATCTTGGTGGTGGTTTTCCGTGGGAAGAGCACCCAAATGTGTAGCTTGCCGTTTGCCCCTCCTGTTGACTCTCTCTCCCTAGCTGTACGCTCGAAGGTGGAGCGGCTTGTCCCCAAGACGCTCTGAGCGCGTTGCCCATTCGACAAGCTCAGGGCCCCGAGCCTGTCGAGGGGGGGGACAACGCGCTCCACCTCGATCAATCTGACATTCGAGCCCAAACCAAACCGATGAAACTCCGCAATTTTCTGCTCCTCGTCTTGCTTCCGGTCTGCGCCGTGGCCGCGGACCTCGGGATCGAATTCACCGGAGTCCTGGTGATGTCGGACCAGACCCAGGTCGCCTTGACCATTTCGGCGACCGGCTCGACCAGTTGGGTCACCGTCGGGCAGAAATTTTCCGGCTACCTCGTTTCGGAGTTCGATCCGAAGGACGGGGTCGTCGTGCTGACGAAAGACGGCGTGCCCACGCGGCTGCGCCTCAGAACGGCAAAGGTGCAAACCAAAACCCTCAGCCCGGAACAGGAGCAGATAATTCGAAAGGCCGTTTTGAACAACCTGCGCATGATCGCCGCCGCCTCGGACCAGTTTTATCTGGAGAACGGCACGAATCAGACGACGCTGGCCCAACTGGTGGGCCCGACCAAATACATCAAGGAGCTACGCAGCGTCGACGGCGAGAACTACGGCACGCTGGTGTTGCGGCAGGGCGTCAACTTGTCCGTGACGACGACTAGTGGCGTGACGGTGAACTATGGGCAGTAAGGTCGTGGCAGCCGTAGCGTCGCATAATTCATCCCAGCCCACAATGACGGTCGCGTCTGGCTGGAGTCTCCTTCGCAACGCCGAGAGACCAATCCAATGCTCATTGTTTTTGACGTAGACGGTACGTTGATCGGCGGCGAAGAAACCGACTGGCGCTCGTTCGACGACGCGGTCAGCGAAGTGACCGGCATCGCGCTGACCGATTTGTTCTGGCAAAATATCCAAGAAGTCACCGCCCAAGCAATAGTCCATCAACTGCTGCCGCCAGCACTCACGCCTCATCGCGATGCGATTGAATCTGCCGTGTGCGCTGGTTATCTCCAGCGTCTTCGGGCTGCTCACGCGAGCAATCCGACCGTGTTTCCAACCGTACACGGTGCGATTAAGTTACTCCAGGAACTGCGCAGTCGGTCCGACACGAAGATCGCAATCGCGACGGGCGACTGGCAAGAAACGTCGACGTTCAAACTCGCTGCCGCCGGCCTCGATATGACCGGAATCCCCAAGGCGACATCTTCGGATTGTTACGCCCGCGCTGATATCGTTCGCCTCGCCGTCCAGCGTTCAAACCGCACTCTGGCCGATGCCATTTACGTCGGTGACGGTTTGTGGGACTGGCGCACCACTCAGCAACTCGGCATCCCCTTCATCGGCGTGGGCCATCGACGGGATCGGTTGCACACGGCCGGCGCCCGACACGTGTTGCCAGATTTGGAGCCTACTGCTTTCTTCCGAAAGCTGACCGCGCTCGGCGCCGCTTAAGTCTCAGCCCTCGCCAAAACCTTCCACCTTCTGTCGTCGCAACTACCATGAGCGCCTTCGTACCTCCCGGGGAATGTCCCGCATGCGGCGAGCACGTACCGGCTGGCGCGCGCGCCTGCCCCGCCTGCGGCGCCGATGAACGCACCGGCTGGAGCGAGGATACGTTGTACGACGGACTGGATTTGCCGAACGAGGCGTTCGAGGATGACGCGTCCCCCGGACGCCGGCTGCCGCGAGGCGACGGTCGCACGTGGAAAGACTACCTCACGGTCGGCATAACGATCCTGCTGGTGCTGATGCTATCGGGAATCTGGTTCGTCTTCCGCCATTGAGGCAACAGATCGAATTTCGCAGACCGATCTCGTCGCAGAGGCCACAGAGCACAAACAGAGTTCACAGAGTCCTGGGGTAGCTCTCCCGGTTCGACCTATCCGCAATCCGAAATCCGCGATCCGAAATTGAGAGATCCGCAATCCGAAATCGCCCATCCGCAATTCGTTCACTCGGCCCGCACGCGAGCGCGGTAAAACTCGTCGCATAGCCGGTAGATTTCCGTGGCCGAAGTCAGCGTGAGCGCAGTCTCGGCGAGCTTTCGGGCGTCGGCCATGGTCATCAGGCGCACGAGAAATTTCACCGTCGGCAGCAACGCCGGCGCCATGCTCAGCTCGTCGACCCCGAGGCCGAGCAGCAAAGGCGTGTAGAGCGGATCGCCCGCCATTTCGCCGCAAACCGCCACCGGAATCTTGGCGGCGTGCCCGTCGTCGACGATCCGCTTGAGGATGCGCACCACGGCCGGATGCGTGGGCTCGTAGAGGTGCGAGATGTGATCGTTCACGCGGTCGATCGCGATCATGTACTGGATCAGGTCGTTGGTGCCGATGCTGAAGAACTTGCACTGCTTGGCGAGCAGGTCGGCGGTCATGGCCGCGCTCGGGATCTCGATCATGCTGCCGACTTCGATCTGCTCGTCGAACGCCTGACCGTGGGCGCGCAGCTCCGCTTTCGCCTCGGCGAGCAGGGCGTTGGCCCGGCTGAGTTCTTCCCCGCCGCTGATCATCGGATACATGATCCGCACCTTGCCGTGGGTGCTGGCGAGCAGGATGGCGCGCAGCTGGTCCTTGAAGATCCCCGGATTCTCCAGGCAGAAGCGGATCGCGCGGTAGCCCATGAAGGGGTTGTCCTCCTTGGGGAAAAGTTCCGGGGCGCCCGCCAGCGGCTTGTCGCCACCCAGATCGAGCGTGCGGATCACGACCGGGTGCGGCGCGAGCGCCTCGGCCACCGCCTTGTACGCGAGAAACTGCTCCTGTTCGTTCGGGATGCGGGTGGAATTGAGGTAGAGATACTCGGTGCGAAAAAGACCGACGCCCTCCGCACGACATTCCTTCACCAAAGCGGTTTCGTCGACCTTCTCGATGTTGGCCATCAGCTTCACCGCCACGCCATCGAGCGTGATGGCGGGCTGCTGGTTCTCCGCGAGGACGCGTTGCTCGAAACCCGTCTTCTGCTGGCGGATCTGCCCGTAGCGAAAGAGCGTCTGCTCCGATGGATTGACGATGACCACGCCTTCGTAGCCGTCGACGATCGCCCAGTCGCCGTCACGGACGGTTTTCGTGAACTCGCGCACGCCGACGATGGCGGGAATCTTTAGCGAACGTGCGACGATGACGGCGTGGCTGGTCTTGCTCCCGGCGTCCGTGACGATGGCGAGCGCCTGGCTGCGGTCGATGCTGGCCGAATCCGACGGCGTGATGTCGTTGGCGACGACGATGCGTTTTTCGATGAGCTGGCTGAGGTTTACCGCCGACTGGCCGAGCAGATTCTGGAGCACGCGCTGCGCCACGTCCTTGAGATCGCCTGCCCGCTCGCGGAAATATTCATCGGCGATCTCGGCAAACGCCTGGATGTAGCGCCGCGCGACGGCGTTGAAACAGGTTTCGATGTTCCGGCCGGTCGTCTCGAATTCGCGGATCGTCTCCGAGATGAGCGCCTGGTCCTCCAGCACGAGCAGGTGGGCGTCGAAAATGGCGGCTTCGTCGGGGCCGAGGTTTTTCTCCACTTCGTCGCGGATTTTCTGCACCTGCTGGCGGGTGACGACGAGCGCATGTTCGAACCGGCCGATCTCTTCGACGCGCTTGGCGGGGTCGACGTTGTAACTGGGCACCTCAACGTGGCTTTGGACGTAAACAAATACCTGCCCGTAGGCGATGCCGTTGGAAGCGGCGATGCCTTGTACGATGAGCTCTTTGCTGGCGTGGGCGTCCATACAGTCCGACATGCCAGGCGGGGTCGGGCACTGGCGCCGCAATAACACCCGGTGTAGCCCCCGGGTCAACACGGGATTAAATGAAGATGTAAATAATTAGCTAAATGCCGTTGCGAGCACGAAAGCCGCCTCGCCCCACGCGGCGCGGATCGTCGCCGCGATTTCTGGCACCGGAGCGTTGTCCGGCAAGAGGGCGAAGCAGGCGCTGCCGCTGCCGCTCAACTGGGGTGCCAGCGCAAACCGGTTACGAAGTTCCCCAAGCAAAGCGGGCAGCGCGATGAACTTCGTGAAGGCCGGTCGCTCCAGATTGTTGCCGAGCAACTGTTCGGCCGGCGCTGTCGGATTGGCCAGCCATGCCGCCAACCGCGCCTCGGCTTCGACCATCGGCACATAGCCCGCCGGCGCCTCGGCTGCCAGCCGCTGATAGGCCCACGGCGTACTGATCCCGAAATCCGGCTTGAACACCAACACGCGACGCCCGCACAGCCGCGCCGCGGCGGCGGCCGGCAGCGCTTCCACGCGTTCGCCCCGACCGCGCATCGCGACCGGCGCGCCGGGGAGGAAAAGCGCGCAATCGGAGCCCACCCGGGCCGCCAGCTCCGCCAACGCCATGGGCGCGAGTGGATGGCCGGCCAGCAGGTCGAGCCCGCGCAGTGCCGCCGTGGCATCGCTGCTGCCGCCGCCGAGCCCCGCGCCCAGTGGGATGCGTTTCTCCAGCCGAAAATGCACCGGCTCGCGCCATCCCGTCGCCTCGCGAAACAGCCGCGCCGCCTTTACGATGAGGTTCGTCTCGTCGCACGGCACGCTCGCCTCGTCGCATTCGAGCGTGATGCCGTCCGCCGTCCGCCCTCCGTCGTCTGCCGTCTGCTCTCCTCTCTCCGCTTTCCGCTTTCCGCTCTTTTCTTCCGGCTTTCCGCTTTCCGCTTTCCGCTCTCCGCTTTCCACCCACAGCGTGTCGCCCCAGGCCAAAGGAGCCACCACCGACACGAGATCGTGAAACCCATCCGCCCGCCTTCCGGTGACGGCGAGGAAAAGGTTGATCTTGGCGGGGGCGAAGACGACGGCGGAATTCACGGCGGCAAACCCACTCATTCACCCTATTTGCAGCCAAGGGAAGCGGGAAAATTTTCTGCTGGATCGTTCCGTTGTAGCCAGGTCGCTGACCTGGCCCACCGATTCCTGGGAAAATTGCCCGTGAGGTTTTCGCTAGGATTGTCGACGATTAATGTGCATGTTTGTCGGTCGGGGCGGATTGCCTCGCGACGGAATCTCGAGCTCTTTCTGAACTTTTATCCTAAGCCCGACTAACTTCTCGCTATGCCTTGCGATCTCATCCTCGTCCTCGATGCTCCGTCGCCGCGCGCCGTCGCGCCGGTGCTCACCCGCCTCGCGGGCACCGTCCGCTGGGTCAAGATTGGCCTCGAAATGTTCACCGCCTGCGGTCCCGACTGCGTGCGCGAGGTCGCCGGGCTCGGCTTTGACGTTTTCCTCGATCTCAAACTTCACGACATCCCCAACACCGTGGCCAAAGCCGTCGAGTCCGCCGCCCAGCTGCCCATCCGGATGCTCACGCTGCACACCAGTGGCGGTCGCGAGATGATGCAATGGGCGGTGAAAGCCCAGCAGGCCCACGCACCTGAACTCACCCTCCTTGGCGTCACCGTCCTCACCTCGATGAGCGAAACCGAGCTGCGCGCGGTCGGCGTAAGCGACTCGCCCGCCCAACAAGTCGTGCGCCTCGGCCAGCTCGCCGTCGCCGCCGGACTGCGCGGCCTCGTGTGTTCGCCCCTGGAAATTACGCCGCTGCGCGCCGCATTGCCGCGCGACGTGCGACTCGTCGCCCCCGGCATCCGCCCGCGCGACGCCCGCGCCGACGACCAGACCCGCGTGATGACGCCCGCCGACGCCGCCCGCATCGGCGCCGATTTCATCGTCGTGGGCCGGCCGATCTTTGCCGCGCCTGATCCCGTCGCCGCCGCCCGCGCCATCCTCGCCGAGCTCGGAACGAAAGACTGAAAGGCTGAAAAACTGAAGGGCTGACAGGCTGGATTGTCCTAAATTCGTCTCGCTCCTTTACCTTTCAGCCCTTCCGCCTTTCAGTCCTTCAGCCTTTCAGTCCTTCGGTCCTTCAGCCTTTCTCACCATGAGCCGCATCGCCGCCATCCTCCTCGCCGCCGGTTCCAGCAAGCGTATGCAGGGCGCCGTGCCCGACAAGGTGCTCGCCCTGCTCGGCGGCCGTCCGGTCTTCGCCCACACGGTGGCCGCTTTTCAGGCGAGCGGCGTGGCCGATTATTTCGCCATCGTCTGCCGTGATCCCGCGCAACTCCACGAATTGATGTGCTACGCCCCCACCCCGGCGATCTTCGTGGACGGCGGCAAGGAGCGCCAGGACTCCGTGGCCCATGCCCTCGAAGCGCTGCCGCCGGGCATCGACTATGTGTTCATCCATGACTGCGCGCGGCCGTTCGTGCAGCCGGAGCAACTCGTGGCGCTGCTCAAGATCGTGCGCCGCGAAAATGCCGCGGTGCTCGCGCACCGCGTGACCGACACCATCAAGGAACACCGCGGGGAAGGCCGTCTCCGCACGCTCGACCGGCGCAATCTCTGGGCGATGGAGACCCCGCAGGTGTTCGCCTTCGATCTCATCGCCCGGGCCTACGCCCGCGTCCATGCCCGGCGGCAACACATCACCGACGATGCCGCTGCCGTCGAACAACTCGGCCATCCTGTCGCGCTCCTGGAGAATCCGCACCCCAACCCGAAGCTCACCACCCCGGCCGACCTCGCCTACTTCGAGTTTCTCCTCTCCCAGCAACCGCCCCTCACCTGACGCCTCCTCCCGCCTTCCCTTTCACCCTCATTTTCACTTTCACTTTCACTCTCACTTTCACTTTCCCTTTCACTTTCACTTTCCCTTTCACTTTCACTTCCCCACCTCATGTCCGCCATCCGCATTGGTCACGGTTACGATATTCACCGCTTCGTCAACGGCCGCCCGCTCGTTCTCGGCGGCGTAAAATTCTCGACCGACTTCGGCCTCGAGGGCCACAGCGACGCCGACTGCCTCACGCACGCCATCTGCGATGCGCTGCTCGGTGCCGCCGGCCTGCCCGACATCGGCCATCAATTCCCCAACACCGATCCGGCGTATAAAAATATCGACTCGCAGGCCCTCCTGCGCCGCGTGGTCGAGACCCTGCGCCAGCACGGCTATGCTCCCGTTAACATCGACTCCACCATCATCGCCGAGCGCCCGAAGATCGCTCCGCAGGTCCCGGCGATGAAAGCCGCCCTCGCCGCCACCATCGGCCTCCCTGTCGACGCCATCGGCGTCAAGGCCACGACCAACGAACGCGTGGGCGATCTCGGCCGCGGCGTGGCCATCGCCGTCCACGCCGTCGCGTTGATCGAAAAATTGTAGGAGCGAGCTCGCGCGCGATCCGACCGATGACACGAGCGATGCGTCCGCCGCTTTTCGGTCTTCTGAAACCAACAGCCCGAGTCGCTTTGATTGTAGGCCCGCCCGTTGGTCGGGTGGAACTGAGCCGTAGCCACGAGCGTGAGCGAGTGGATCTGAAACTTTCTTGCGCCCTTTTGTGCCTTGTTGCGGCCATCTTGTCTTTCACCGGCTGCGCAAAACACGAAACGCTTGTTGAGCGTGGCAATCGCGACCAGGT
>Ga0265316_10005304_pt1 | contig 12575 bp, 12 predicted proteins | sample 4522metaG_FD_202092 | JGI IMG/M metagenome (GOLD analysis project Ga0265316, IMG submission 202092) | Rhizosphere microbial communities from Carex aquatilis grown in University of Washington, Seatle, WA, United States - 4-5-22 metaG | ecosystem: Host-associated > Plants > Roots > Rhizosphere >... | reverse complement strand
AAAAATGAAGGCGATTTTGAAGGCTTTTTTGGTGTTTTAAAATCTCTTTATCTTGAATTAGCACCACAAATTATTGCGTTTGTAGTCATTGCTGTGTTGCGTAATCGTTTCATGTTGAAGGAAAATTTGAATATCACAAACTTATTTAGCGGTTTGAAAGAAATGTTTGTCGGTATTAAAAACAGCTTCAAAGCGACTGCAAATCAAGAGTAAACCGTTTTACGTCTAGGCGCAATTTTTGCGCCTAGATTTCAAACCGCCACAATCACACCACGTCGCGCAAAATCGTTTAAAATTTCTAAGCCTTTTTCTTTTAACGTTTGCACTGCAATCGCCGGCGCAAAATCCGCTAATTGCATTAAATACGTTTCTGCCAATTGTTCAGGTTGTGTTTCGACTAATTGCAATAATTGATACGTCAACGGCGTAATTTCTAAAAATTGCACGACTTCTTCAGTGTCACGATATGCCACTAAAAACGTCGCCTGTTCTGGTGCAATTAAGGGCAAAAATGCGGGCGAAATTTGATGCACTGGAAATTGATATACCAACAAACACGCTAACGGTGAAAGTTGTAATGGCACAGATTCTATCTTTTCGGCTGACATTTGCATCGTTTCTGCATTCGCAATCGATAACGCCATTTCTCCCCATTCGTAATGTGCCAATTCTGCCAGAAAGGGGAAATCCGTCGTGCATTGCCGTTCGTTTTGCAAATACGCTAAAAACTCTTCGGGAATTTCAGAAAAATGCGGCGTTTGACAAATATGTTGCGAAAAGAAATCTTGAACTAAATTTGACCAATCTTGTTCGTCAAATAAACGATGCAGCACAGGAAAATTTGCTGTTAAAAATCCATCAATATTATTAAAAAATAACTCTCGATACATTGCCATGCGTTCAGGTTTTACACCAACAGGCAACGGGCTATTTTCAGGATTACGAATATACGCAGCAAATGCGGCTTGATGCTGTTGAAAACTCATAACGCCTCCGTTTGCAATTTTTTAATGTATTTCACTTCCGCCACTAATTCATTCAACGGCGGTAAATTAAAATCACGTTCCAACAATGTCGGAAAAACGCCGAAACGTTGATAAGCATGTTGCAAAAGTTTCCAAACAGGGTCGATAATTGGCGCACCGTGCGTATCCACTAAAAAATCGTCAGCTTCTTTGAAATGCCCCGCAATATGAGCATAAGTAATACGTTCAACGGGCATCGCGTTTAAAAAATCAATCGCATCGTAACCATGATTGATGCTGTTGACGTAAATATTATTCACATCGAGCAACACGTCACAATCGGCTTCATTCACCACCGCGTTAAAAAAGTCAATTTCGCGCATTTCTTGACCAACGAAGGTGTAATACGACACGTTTTCGATGGCGATTTTACGTTCTAAAATTTCTTGGACGCGTTTAATTCGCGTGGCAACGTGTGATACCGCTTCGGTCGTAAATGGAATTGGCATTAAGTCGTACAAATGTCCGTTATGAGAGCAATAACTTAAATGTTCGCTGTAATGCTCAATGCCATGCGTTGCCATAAACGCTTTGATTTGTTTAACGAGCGTTTCATCCAACGGGTCAGAACTGCCAATCGATAGCGATAATCCATGACACACAAATTTATGTTGCTCCGTCATCGCGCGAAATTGTTTGCCCAATTTTCCGCCCATCGTAATCCAGTTTTCGGGCGCAACTTCAAAGAAATCAACGTCTGGTTGTGGCGATTGCAAAATTTCGCTTAAAAATGGACGACGTAAGCCTAAACCTGCGCCATGAAGAGAAGAATAGGGGCGTGTCATAAAAATCCCTGAGCGTTTGTTTATCAAAGTAATTGTCAAAAGCTATTACATCTTGACATCCTCCCCGCCCTAAAGGGAACGGGGATTCCTTATTGCTAAGGAGCAGGTGTGTATCACTACTACCTGCTGGTTTCTGTTGCTGACCGCATTACAGCACGGTTCACTTCACAGACTAGCCCCCGAAAGTCCTCTGGTTAATACATTGATTGCGCCGACTACATCAGCGTTATTTTTATATCCACATTCAATGCAAACAAATTCAGCTTGTGTCAGTCTGTTTTCTTTTGCGACATGATGACAGCTTGGGCAAGTCTGACTGGTGTGATGCGGCGGTACTTTAATCACTATGCCACCATTCCATTCTTGCTTGTAGGTCAACATATCAAAAAACATCCCCCAGCCTTGGTCTAAGATTGATTTGTTTAATCCTGACTTTTGTTTGACGTTTTTCAGTTTCGCGGATTTACTCATGTTCTTAATCTTCAAATCTTCTATACAAATCACAGCTTGGTTTTCGCAGATTTCAGTTGATTTTTTATGAAGATAATCACGGCGAGCATTCGCTATTTGTTCGTGATGCTTGGTTATTTTGGCTTTTTGTTTTTGCCAATTTTTTGAAAATTTCTTTTTGTGTTTTAACTTACGTTGCAGGGTGGCTAATTTTTCAGCCGATTTTTTGAAACTATTTAGCGGTTCAATGAATGAACCGTCTGACAAAGTTGCAAAACGTTTCACACCCATGTCGATACCGACCGCAGACATTGATTTGTGTTCAAGGATATTTGCCTCGTATTCAACTTGAATCAAGGCGTACCAATGTTTTCCTTTGCGACTAATGGTTATGTTTTTTGGTGTACCGACAATTTTACGGCTGTTGCGATAGCGTACCCAGCCGATTTTAGGCAGAAAAATTCGATTTGCTTCCTGTTCGATTTTAAAACTTTGAGGATAACGGATACTGTCGGATTGACCTTTGCGTTTAAAAACAGGAATCCGTTTGAATGGCTGATTTTTGTCAAACGCATCCTTAAAAGCCTTGTCTAAATCCATCAATTTTTGCTGTAAAACCTGCGACGGCAAGTCTTTCAAAAAACCGTACTCGTCGGACTGTTTCCATAACTTTGACCAAAAATCTAGTGCGTCATATCGCAAAATAGGCTGTTTTTTGTTTAGTCTATCTAAATTCAACGCCAACGCTTTATTCCAAACAAAACGACACCCACCAGCATAATTTGCTAATTTCTGGTTGGTTTCTGTACTCACTTTGAGCCTAAATTTAAAGGCTTTTCGTATCGTTTTATTCATGCGACAATCGTACTCTTTTTAATCTGGTCTATCAAGAAAATTATGGAAGTAAGAACTGGTCGTCATTGTGTTTTTATGCTGCACGTCCATCTGGTATTTGTGACTAAATATCGTCGTGGAGTATTCACAAAAGAAGTAATTGAAGATTTACGAGGTATTTTTGCGAAAGTCTGTACCGACTTTGAAGCAGAGTTAGTTGAATTTGACGGCGAAGATGACCATGTGCATTTATTGGTGAATTACCCGCCTAAAGTCGCCGTATCAAAACTCGTTAATAGTTTAAAAGGCGTTTCGAGCTATTTAATTCGTAAAAAGAATTATCCGAGCGTTCAAAGCGGGCTATGGGGCGGGGCGTTGTGGTCGCCAAGTTATTTCGCGGGAAGTTGTGGCGGTGCGCCGATTGAGGTTATTCGTCAATATATCGAGCAACAACAAACACCTCGTTGATTATCTTTAAAGCAGGCGGCTATCACCGCCCGAGCTATCCATCCCCGCCCTGAACGGCGGGGTTTTTCGATCGTTTTGATAAAACAAGATATTCTAATTTTTTCGAACATGCAGTGTTGTTTTACAACGTGGATAATTTTGACAGCCCCAAAATTCGCCTTTTTCGCCATTACGTTTAATCATTTTTTTGTCGCAACTCGGACATGTCGGCGTTTTGTAATCGCCTTCAGTGGCAATTTTAATTAAATACGCTTGTTGTGCGTTGCTTAAAGAAAGAATCGTTTTAATTTGTTGCTTGCCGTCAATTAACGTCAGTTTTTTGCCATGTGCGAACTGAACGGCATCCTTGCTAAAAAAAGAGGTGGTGAAAAAATAGCCATTTTCTACCTGTTCACTTGCCATAACGCCGTAAAGCTCTCGAATCAGCGAAACACCAACCGAACTATTCCATGCTTTGCACTGACCAATTGCAACCATTTTATTTTTTGAATCAGTCACTTTTAAATCGATACCGCCATCTGAGCCCATTGGTGTGACGTTTACATTAAAATGCCCTTTGTTTTCAATAAGTAACAATTCTTTGCAAATTTCCTCGTAGCGTTTCCATTCCAACGACATCAATAAATCAAGCGTCCATGCTGATTCATTCTTTGTGACATTTTTTGGAAGTTTTTTAACTTTTCTTACTAAATAGCGAATTAGCAAACTCGCAGCCATTACAGGTACGATTATTTTGAGCAAAGGTTCTAACGCAACCAATAAAATCGTGTTATCAATCATCTTTTGTATGTTATTTGCCGATGCAAAAACTCGAAAAAATCTTACCCAGCAAATCATCCGAGGTAAATTCGCCGGTAATTTCAGCTAAATGTTGTTGCGCTTGACGTAAATCTTCGGCGACCAATTCGCCTGCTAACGCATTTTGTAATTGCGATAACGCTTGCTCAACAAATTCATGTCCAGCTTTTAAAGCTTCTAAATGTCGCCGACGGGCAATAAACACGTTTTCTGCACTGGTATTAAATCCCACAGATTTTTTCAAATGCGCGGTTAATAAATCCAATCCTAAGCCGGTTTTAATCGACACATAAATGGCGATACCGTTTTCAGTCAAATGAATTTCTGGTGAACGTTGCAACAAATCAATTTTGTTATAAACACGAATCACCTCAACGCCTGTGGGTAAAGTTGTTGATAACTTTTCGATTTCAGTTTCAGATTCGCGGGCATCAATGAGCAATAAAATCAAATCGGCCTTTGCCATTTCAGCATGTGCACGACGAATACCCTCTTGTTCAACAATGTTATCTGAATCACGCAAACCAGCCGTATCGATGATATGCAGTGGCATTCCATCTAATTGGATTCGCTCGCGCAATACGTCACGGGTTGTGCCAGCAATATCGGTCACAATCGCCGCATCATGACCAGCCAGTGCGTTGAGTAAACTCGATTTTCCCGCATTCGGCTTGCCAGCTAAAACCAGCGTCATGCCATCGCGTAATAAACGTCCTTGCTGCGCCGTCGATTGAATTTGCTCAAGCCGATTTAACAACGCTTGTAAACGCCATTCGATAACGCCGTCACTTAAAAAGTCAATTTCCTCATCGACAAAATCAATCGCCGCTTCAACATATACGCGCAATTGCGTGAGTTCTTCGACCAATTCGTGAATTTGCGTTGAGAAAACGCCTTGCATCGATTTTTGTGCCGAACGCACGGATTGTTCAGTCGTGCTATTGATTAAATCAGCAACCGCTTCGGCTTGCGCTAAATCGAGTTTGTTGTTTAAAAATGCCCGTTCGGTGAATTCGCCGGCTCGTGCGTGCGTTGCACCTAATGCTAAAACGCGCCGTAAAAGCATATCTAAAACCACCGCGCCGCCGTGTCCTTGCAGTTCTAAAACATCTTCACCCGTGTAGGAATTGGGATTTGGAAAATAAATGGCAACGCCAGAATCTATCGTTTCGCCCGATTCATCAAGAAAAGGCGTGTAAACGGCTGTGCGAGGCGGAAGCGATTTGGAAAGTAATTTTGATGCGATGTCTAAAACGAGCGTTCCAGAAATTCGAATGATGCCGACACCGCCATTACCTGACGGTGTCGCAATTGCTGCGATAGTTTCTGTGTTTAGCACATTATTTCGCGTTTTCGATTTGTTTAGTGATGTAGGTTTGTTGCAGAATCGACAACGTATTGTTGATAACCCAATACAACACCAAACCCGCAGGGAAGAATAAGAAAAAGACCGTAAACACAATCGGGAACATTTTCATCACTTTCGCTTGCACAGGATCAATCGGTGCAGGATTCAAACTTTGTTGAATCTTCATGCTGATGCCCATAATCACTGGCAACACAAAGAACGGGTCTTGAATTGACAAATCTTGAATCCACAACATAAACGGAGCTTGGCGGAATTCAACGGTTTCGCTAAGAACCCAATACAACGCCATAAACACCGGAATTTGAATCAAAATCGGCAAACAACCACCAAGTGGATTCACTTTTTCTTTGCGATACATTGCCATCATTTCAGTATTGAAGCGAGGGCGATCGTCTTTGAAGCGGTCTTGCAATTCTTTCAAACGTGGCTGAATTTTTCGCATTTTCGCCATCGATTTGAAACTCGCATTCGACAATGGGAAAAAGAGCAACTTAATCACAAACGTCACGCCAATAATTGCCACACCCCAATTGCCAACCAAGTTATGAATTTGATTGAGCAACCAATAAATTGGCTTACCAATAAACGTCAGTACGCTGTAATCAACCGTCAATTCTAAACCGGACGAAACGCTTTCCATCATAGGTTGAATTTTAGGACCTGCAAACAATTGCGCGGTAAAGTGCGCTTCTGCATTCGCTTCAACTGTTACGGCTGGCGAATAAGTACCAATCACATATTGACCGAGTTTTAACTCTTTGCTGTAAAAATGGTTTTCTTGGTCAGCAGGTGGTACCCATGCCGAAGCGAAATAATGTTGAATCATCGCAGTCCAACCGCCAATGCTTGCCACATCGAGGTTTTCGTCGTGCATGTCATCAAAATCAATTTTTTGATACTTATTCGATTCAGTGTAAATCACGCCACCGTCATAAGCACGCATGCCACTGGTGAGCATGCCACCTTTGCTTTCGGTACTTGGTGTTTTTAACAATTGACTGTATTGGCGACCGTTCCACGCATTCGTTGAACCGTTTTTAACCGTTTGTGCCAAATCAATTTCGTAACTGCCACGTTTAAAGGTAAACGTTTTGGTCACTTTTAAACCGTTGTTATCTGTCCAGGTTAGTGGCACAACTAAACTGTCTTGACCAGTTCCTAACACATAAGCATCTTGAGAAGAGGCAAAAATACTGTGATGATTCGCCGCTTCACTTGAACCGCTGCTGGTAATTAAACCGCTTTGCGCGACAAACAATTTATCGGCTTGACCATTAAATAATCGCACAGGCGATTTGTCTTTTTCAGGGATAGCAAAACCGAACATGTCGCGTAATTTGTTCACGACGGTATTGTCTTGTTCAACAGGATAGGCGAGTAAATCAAGGTTTTGAATCGTACCGCCTTCCGTATTGATTTCTAACGCCAATACGTCGGTAGTAATTTTAATCACTTTCGCAGTCGTTTCGACCGCGACAGGTGCGATATTTTGAGTTTGAGAAGGTGTTGCCGTGGCAGGTAAATCATCTTTTGCATTCACACTCGCGACAACAGCTTCAATCGCAGGCTTTGGGCCATAATCGGCTTGCCAGGCTTGTTGCAACATAAACACGAGCATCGCAAAAGTGACGATGAGTATAAATCTTATATTGTCCATTTTATTATTTACCGATTTTTTCTGGGACAGGATCAATGCCACCTTCGTGGAACGGATGACATTTCGCTAATCTTTTGAGGGTGAGATAAGACCCCGTAACGCTACCGTGGCGTTCAACGGCTTCTAAAGCGTAACTAGAGCAACTGGGGTAAAAACGGCACACGTTCCCGAGTGCGGGGCTGATAAAATATCTATAGAATTTTATGAGTGTGGTAAGTATGCGTTGCATCGGTTAACCAGTCTAAGCCAATGCTTTTCCAATGACTTTTGAAGTAAAAAAGGCGCGGCATCTAATGCTTCTTTGCGTGCTAGCACCACAATATCGATATTAGTTATCGTGTGACGATGCCGTCGAAAATTGTCTCGAACAACACGTTTAATACGATTGCGGTGTACCGCCTTTCTTATGTTTTTTTTAGCAACCACTAATCCGAGTCGGGGGTAGTCAAAATCATTTCTGACCGCAAGTAACGTAAAATATGTGTCACTGGATTTCGTCGGATTAGTAAAAACTTTTTTATAATCAGCAGGCGTTTTGAGCCGAATCTGCGGCGGAAAACTAAAATCTAAGTTTGTTTCCGTCACACGACTGATGTGACTAAACGCTTGTAGTCAATTTCGCGCGACCTTTTGCACGACGAGCATTAACGACTTTACGACCGTTGCGTGTTGCCATTCTAGCGCGAAAGCCATGTGTTCTGGCGCGTTTTAATTTACTGGGTTGGTAAGTTCTTTTCATGAGGGTTATTGCCTAAAATTTTAGATTAACAAAAACGGATAAAATAGTCTGTGGATGATAGAATAAAGCCCTGACTGTGTCAATTATGCAATCGTGCATTGATTTATGGTCACATTATTTTAAATCGTTGTGTCATCGTCTGTTTTTTTGTGCCTCGCACGCTTACTTCCCTGAAAATTTTAATGAGTTCACTCTGGAATATTTGTCTTTCTAAACTCGAAAACGAAGTGCCTAGCACCGATTTCAATACTTGGATACGCCCCCTTCAAGCCGTTGAAACAGAAGGGCAATTGCATTTGCTTGCGCCTAATCGTTTTGTTTTAGAATGGATAAAAAGACACCACGTTAGCAAAATTAACGAAACCGTTACCGAGTTTTCGAACGGTAAATTAACGCTCGTTCTCGATGTTGGTTCAAACCGGCATACCTTGCCGCCTGTGGTTTCTAGCGAACCTATCGAAGCAAAAGTTACAAACCTAAATTTTCAAAGTTTTCTCAATAAAAACTTCACCTTCGATAATTTTATTGAAGGTAAATCGAATCAATTTGCGCGGGCGGCGGCGTTGCAAGTTTCTGAAAATAGCGGCAAAGCCTATAACCCGTTGCTTATTTATGGCAGTTCTGGTTTAGGTAAAACGCACATCATGCACGCCGTGGGCAATGCGATTTTGGCGAAAAAACCCGAAGCAAAAATTGTTTATTTGCACTCTGAACGTTTTGTCCAAGATATGGTCAAAGCCTTACAACAAAATGCGATTCATACGTTTAAAGAGTTTTATCGCGCTGTAGATGTGTTGTTGATTGACGATATTCAATTTTTTGCAGGAAAAGATCGCTCGCAAGAAGAGTTTTTCCACACATTCAACAGTCTCATAGATCGCAAACATCAAATCGTGCTGACGTGTGACAAATATCCTAAAGAAATTGCCGGTCTCGAAGAGCGTTTAAAGTCCCGTTTTAGCTGCGGTTTACCCGTTTCAATTGAACCTCCAGATATGGAAACACGCGCGGCGATTTTGATGAAAAAAGCTGCACTTGCACAAATTACACTACCTGATGACGTGGCATTTTTTATCGCTAAACGCATGCCATTTAACGTGCGGGATTTAGAAGGTGCGTTGCGGCGTTTGATTGCAAATGCCGAATTTACGGGCGAACCGATTACGCTCGATTTTGCCAAAGACGTGTTGCAAGATTTGGTTGTTTTGCAAGACAAACTGGTGAGTTTAGACAGCATTCAGCGCACGGTGGCGGAATATTTCAATTTGCAACTCGATGATTTATTAGGCGCAAACAAATTGCAAACTATTGCCCGTCCACGGCAAATGGCAATGAGTTTAGCGCGAGAATTGACACCGCATAGTTTTCCCGAAATTGGTACAGGATTTGGCGGTCGAAATCACACAACGGTGATGAGTGCGTGTAAAAAAATCGATGAATTAAAAAAAATTGACCTCAAATTGTCAGAAGACTATGTCAATTTAGTGCGTATTTTGTCGTCGTGATTTTAAAACGGCGGTAAAAATAGAAAAATAGCTTTTCATTTAAAATCAATATCTTATGTTTTTAGTAAAATCATGCTTATAACGCTAACTTATTGAAATCGAACGTTTGTTTTGAGTTACACACAGCCTGTGCATAACTCTGTGCATAACTTTGCGATTTCTGTGCATAACCCTGTGCATAACTTTTTTTCAGAAAATTTTTTTCAAAAGTTATGCACAGGTTATGCACAGGGTTATGCACAGGCTCGGACGTTGATTTAAAACGAAAAAAAGGAGTTATGCACAGGTTTTGCGCTCCCTAATAATAAATATATATATTTATATCTATATAATTTTGTTATTTAGGGAAAAATTTTTTAAATTTTTTTGTTATTTCAATTTTCAATTTTTCAGAGGAAAAAAACACCATGAAATTCGCTATCAACCGTGAAGCACTTTTAGGCTCACTGCAACAAATCGTCAGCGTTATCGAAAAACGTCAAACAATGCCCATACTTTCGAACGTGTTGCTAGTTATCGAAAACGAGCAATTAACCATGACGGGAACAGACTTAGAAGTCCAACTCATCGCTAAACTCGATTTGCCTAATTCCACTTCCGGCGCGATTACTGTGCCAGCGCGTAAATTTTTAGATATTTGCCGTTTATTACCAGCGGGTTCAGAAATTCGATTCGAGCAAAACGAAGACAAAGTTAAAATTACCTCTAACCGCAGTCGTTTTTCGTTGAACTGTTTACCTGCGGATAATTATCCCGAATTCGCTGAAGGTGAACTCGAAAATCAGTTCGTCATCAACGCAGGGCAGTTTAAACGCGCGTTGGATAAAACGACGTTCTGCATGGCAAACCAAGATGTGCGTTATTACCTGAACGGTTTGTTATTGCATATTTCTAACAGCAAACTCGAATTAGTCGCTTCTGACGGGCATCGTTTGTCGATTTATGAAGACCAGCTCGAAATTGCTACCGGTTTTGAAGCGCGAATTATTTTGCCGCGTAAAGGCGTTTTAGAACTTAACAAACTGCTCGACGATAACGACGTAGAATTGAAAATTGAATTTTCAAACAGCAGTATTCGCATTTACATCAAACATCAGATTTTTTCAGCGAAATTGGTCGATTCAAAATATCCCGATTTCAGCAAAGTGTTTCAACAAGCATTTTTAAATCCGCTTGAAATTGAAAAAGCAGAGTTAAAAAATTCGTTGACTCGCGTAGCAATTTTGTCGAATGAAAAATTTAAAGGCGTGACCTTTGACATCGACACGGAGCGTTTAAAAATCAGCACCCACAATCCTGAACACGATGAAGCTGAAGAAGAACTCGTCATTCTCTACGACGATGAACCATTGTCAATTTCGTTTAATGCCCAATATTTGTCCGAAGCTGTTTCGAATTTAGACAGTGATACTGCGCTGTTGACGATTGCCAGCGATGCCAGCAGTTGTTTCATTAACGAACCCGATAACGACAAATACAAATTTATCGTCATGGCAATGCGTCTGTAATCACCATTTCAGGCTATAATGGCGACTCAAAGCAATGCGTGAACTTTCTGGCATTGCGTTACACAGAATTATCAGCAACAGGAATACAAGCACGCTTATGAGCAATCCAATCGATCAATACGACAGTAGCAATATTCAAGTTCTCAAGGGTTTAGATGCCGTGCGTAAACGCCCTGGAATGTACATTGGCGACACCGATGACGGTTCGGGTTTGCATCACATGGTTTTTGAAGTCGTCGATAACTCGATTGACGAAGCGTTAGCGGGCTATTGCAAAGAAGTTCGCGTCATCATTCACACCGACGGTTCTGTGAGCGTTTCTGACGATGGACGCGGTATTCCGGTCGATATTCACGAAGAAGAAGGTCGCTCTGCCGCAGAAGTTATCATGACCGTTTTGCATGCAGGCGGTAAATTCGACGATAACGCCTACAAAGTTTCAGGTGGTTTGCATGGCGTAGGGGTTTCGGTTGTGAATGCACTTTCGGAAGAATTACATCTCGAAGTTCGCAAGAACGGACAACTCTACAAACAAACGTACAAAAATGGCGAGCCAGTAGCCCCTCTTGCCTCGTTTGGAGAATTTGAAGGTTCAGGTACCACTATTCGTTTTTTGCCCAGCACAGCGACGTTTACGAATGTAGAATTTCATTACGACATTTTGGCAAAACGATTACGCGAATTATCGTTTTTAAATTCAGGCGTGCGAATTAGTTTGTTTGACGAACGCAGCGACAAAGAAGATGTTTTTGAATTTGAAGGTGGTATCAGCGCATTTGTCACGCATTTAAACAAAAACAAAACGCCGTTATTTCCCGATGTTTTCTACTTTTCAGCGGAAAAAGAAGGCGTGACGGTTGAAGTGGCGATGCAGTGGAACGATTCGTATCAAGAAAATGTTTTTTGCTACACCAACAACATTCCACAACGCGACGGTGGCACACATTTAGCGGGTTTTCGTGGCGCATTGACGCGCACAATCAATCAATACATCGAAACCAACGGCTTGGCGAAAAAAGAAAAAGTCGCCACCACAGGCGATGATGCACGGGAAGGTTTAACAGCGGTTTTATCCGTGAAAGTGCCAGACCCAAAATTCTCGTCGCAAACCAAAGACAAACTCGTTTCATCGGAAGTTAAACCGCTGGTTGAATCGACGATGAATGAAAAGTTGCAAGAATTTTTGTTAGAAAAACCGCAAATCGCAAAATTGATTGTTGGTAAAATTATCGATGCCGCGCGAGCGCGTGATGCAGCGCGTCGAGCGCGTGAAATGACACGCCGTAAAACGACATTAGACATTGCAGGTTTGCCAGGGAAACTTGCTGATTGCCAAGAAAAAGACCCCGCGTTGTCAGAATTATTTTTAGTCGAAGGGGATTCGGCGGGCGGCTCTGCAAAACAAGGTCGTGACCGCAGAACACAAGCGATTTTGCC
>Ga0265316_10005302_pt1 | contig 12576 bp, 10 predicted proteins | sample 4522metaG_FD_202092 | JGI IMG/M metagenome (GOLD analysis project Ga0265316, IMG submission 202092) | Rhizosphere microbial communities from Carex aquatilis grown in University of Washington, Seatle, WA, United States - 4-5-22 metaG | ecosystem: Host-associated > Plants > Roots > Rhizosphere >... | reverse complement strand
CAAAGAGCACCAGGCAGATGACGGACAAGCCTAAGCGCTCGCGGATGACCTCGGTGTCGATAGCATCCGCCAGACGTGGGCCCCGGACCGTGCCCGGCCGAGAATCGCGTTCTCGGCCGCACTCATGGCAGAAATGCGATCCGGCGGCATACTGGACTCCGCACTTCGAGCACAGGCTCTCCGCCAGGATCGGCTGTACCGCGCGCGCCGTCATTGGGTTCGCAGGACGCCAGTACTCCTGGCTGAGATTGTGCGCCGTCTCTGACATTGGTATCTCCAAACCAGGTAGTGGCAAGTGGGCAGCCAAAGCTGAGGCACCGGCAAGGCCCACGCGGCGTAATACTTAGCCTGTTTGCCGGCGGTTCGCGAAATAAGGGCGTCACGAAAGAATTACCGGCAATATGAAAAGAATCGCTGTTTAGACAAAGGCATCCCATAGATCGGTTAAACTGCTCATAACCTGCAAGTGATGAAACCTTACTCGCGAGTCATTTGCCTTCTCACCTTCTGCTGCTGCATCGCCGGCACCGTAGCCGTGTGCGCCGATACCGCCGCACCTGCCGGGGCGACTCCTGTTCCAACGCGATCGGACAATGACGCCGCCACTCGCAAAGGCTTCGACTACTTCTACAACCTGGAGTACGACAAGGCCATCCGCGAGTTTGAACCTGCGCAGCAGGCCCATCCCGACGATCCCTTCGCGGTGAACCACCTGCTGTCGGGGGTGATCTTCAAGGAGCTGCTGCGCATCGGAGCACTCGATACCGAGGCCTACGCCGGCGACACTTTTCTGGACAAGCGCGCTGCGCCGCTCGATCCCAAGGTCCGGGAGCGGGTCAAGCAGTTGACCGACCAGTCCCTCGCGCTGTCGCAGGCGCGGCTCGACAAAAACCCCAACGATGTGGACGCGCTCTACGCCCGCGGTATTACCCGCGGACTGCGCGCCACCTATATGGGAATCGCGGAGAAGACCTGGTTTGCTGCCCTGCGTAGCGCCCTGGCCGCGCGTCACGATCACGAGCGGGTGCTGGAACTCGATCCCAAGTATCTGGACGCCAAGGTTGTGGTCGGGACCCACCTATATATCGTGGGGAGCTTGAGCTGGCCGGCCAAGGTTGCAGCCTCGGTGGTGGGCATCAGCGGCAGCAAACAGAAAGGGCTGGACGATCTGCGCGAGGCAGTCGCCGGCGCGCACAGCGAGGTGGCCGACGATGCCAAGATCGTGCTGGCCTTGTTCCTGCGGCGGGAGCAGAAGTACGACGAAGCACTGAAGGTCGTTGCCAGTATGCAGGCCGCGTTCTCCCGCAACTTCCTGGTTGCCGCGGAGTACGCCCACCTGATGAACGCGGCCGGTCACGGCCAGGATGCGATCGCGGCCTATCGCAAAGTACTTGCGGGATGCCATAGCAATGCTTACAGCTATTGCCACATCGAAGTGCCGGCGTATGGCTTGGGCGAAGCCCTGCGCGGTCAGCACGAATTCGCCGATGCCGCCGAGGCTTATGACCTGGCTGCCAACAGCGGGAAAGACATTGAATTGCGGCAGAAGGCCACCCTGGCCGCCGGCCAAATGTACGACATGCTGGAGAAGCGTGACACCGCGCTGGAGAAGTATCGGGCAGTAATCGCAGAGAATTCCGGTTCCCCCTCGGCCGATCTGGCGCGGCGCTACATGAAGCAGGCGTACAAGAGCCCATAGGCAGGCGGTTCCCGATTCGGTGCGAAGGCTTGCGGCTCCGGGAACCTTTGCTTATGCTTTTCGTATCTCCTTGTGGGAGGCTGTATGTACTGCAACTACTGCGGAAAAGTGATTCAGGACGACGCCAACCTGTGCGCCTACTGCGGACGCCGCGTGGGTGCCGTCGCCGGCCGGCATAAGCTGATGCGCTCGCGCGCCGACCGCAAGATCGCCGGCGTCTGCGCCGGGTTTGCCGAGTACTTCGACCTGGACGTGACTATCGTTCGCGTCGTATGGCTTATCGTTGCCCTGTTCGGCGGTGGCGGCGTGCTGGCCTACATCATCGCGTGGATCGTGATGCCGGAGGAGCCAGAGTACGTTACGGTGGCTCCGCCCGTCGTGCATACGCAGCCATATCAGGGCTCCTGATTGGCAAAGTTTGACCTGCAAAGGGGAGTCTCTCTCCCCTTTTGACTCATGCCCATGCTTCGCAGCGGCGACGCGCACCTGCTTTATGAAGTCGTGGGCAGCGGTCCTGACGTCTTTGTCCTGCTGCACCCATTCCCCCTGAACCATCATTTCTGGACGCCGGTAACGGAACTCCTCAACACGCGCTATCGTGTACTCCTGCCGGACTTGCGCGCGCACGGCGATTCCGAGGCGGGCGAGGGCCCGGTGACCATGTCGAAGCTGGCGGACGATCTTGCCCGGCTTTGCCGCGAAGAACACATCACCAAGGCGACGTTTGTTGGGGTCTCGATCGGCGGGTATCTGCTGTTCGAATTCTGGAGGCGCTACCGCGATCATGTCGGGGCGCTGGTCCTGGCCAACACGCGACCGGGGGCGGAAACAACCGAGAGCAAAGCCGTGCGCCTGCAAGCCGCCGACAAAGTGCTGCAGGAGGGAACCGCCGGCTTCATCGAAGACATGTTGTCAAGATTGTTATCGCAAAGCACCCGGACGAATCGTCCTGACATCGTGCAAGCGGCGCGCAGAATGATGCAGAAAATGTCTCCAGACGACATTGCAGCGGTGCAGCGCGGCATGGCCGAGCGCCCGGATTCGGTTGCGACACTGGCCAGCATCAACGTCCCGACGCTCATCATCGCCGGGGAAGAGGACAGCATACCCCAGAGCGAGTTCGAACTCATGCGGCAGCAGATTGCGGGCAGCGGGTTACGGGTGATCTCCGACGCCGGGCACTACGCTGCGCTGGAGAAGCCCCAGGAATTTGGTGTGATGCTGCGCAAATTTCTGGATGGCCTGCCGAAGTGGTAGAAGCCATCCATCCGGTTTTGAAGGGGCATGGCTTCAGCCATGCCGAAGAAGCCCTCCCTTTGTTAATAATCCCTGGTGCGCGAGGGAGCCACGCGACTGAGCGCGCCTGGCGGCGTTGCCGCCACCCCAGCAGCATATAGGCAGAGCCAGACAAACTCTACTCTTCCCGAGGTGAAGCCACCAGACTCATCTCGTCCGCGTAGGGATCGCGGAGATATCCTTCGACGGCGAAATCTTCCCCGAAGCGGTGCAGGGTCAGCGATTTCACCGAGGCGGCGTCGCTGATGCGCTGGTATCCCGCTCCCAAAGCGAACGGAATGGAGCCTGTGCCAGCCAGAATCTTGGGCGCGTAATAGAAGAAAATCTTGTCCACCATGCCCGCCGACAGCGCGGCCCAGTTGACCATCGCACCGCCTTCGATGATGAGGCTGGTAATCTCGCGCTCACCCAGCTTGGCCATCACGCGATCCATATCCGGCCGGCCATCGACGGCCGCCGCAGCGCGAGGAAACATGATCGTTCCGTCTTCCGGCGTGCGGCGCATGGGAACCTGCTCCACGATTACGCCGCGCGATTCCAGCTCGCGCCGCTTGTTCTCCTCGGCAAAGCAGCAGAACACGATGAGGTCCTGGCGCGCCGTCTTCACCACCCGCGAGTCCAGCGGCAGGCGCAGACGCGAATCCAGGATCACGCGCAACAGAGGCCGGCGGCGCGGCTGGCCGGTGCGATCGGTGAGCAGAGGGTCGTCCGCGATGACGGTGCCGACTCCGACCATGATGGCATCGCTGGCATGGCGCAGTTCATGCACGTGGACGCGGGCCTCGGCGCTGGTAATCCAGCCGCCGCTCGCCGCCAGCGAGCCCGGTCCCCCGCTATCTCCGGGAGGCGAAGCAATCTTGCCGTCCAGCGTCATTGCCGTTTTAAGGATGACGAACGGCATCTTGTGGCGAATGTATTTTGCGAAAGCCTCGTTGAGCTTCTTGGCTTCGGCCTCGCACAGTCCTTCCTGCACCTCAATCCCGGCGGTACGTAGTTTCGCAACTCCGCGGCCAGCGACCTCCGGGTTGGGATCGCGCATGGCGACGAAGACGCTCTTCACACCGGCCGCGATCACGGCGTCGGTGCACGGGCCGGTACGGCCGACATGGGTGCAAGGCTCGAGGTTCAGGTAGAGGGTCGCTCCGCGGGCCTGCGCTCCGGCTTCCTCGAGGGCTAGCACTTCGGCATGTTTGCGCCCGTCGTAGGTATGCGTCCCGCGTCCAACGATCTTGTCATTTCCGGTAACCAGCACTGCGCCTACGCACGGATTCGGCGAGGTCAACGCCACGCCGCGGCGTGCCAGCTCCAACGCTTGCTGCATGAACTGCTCGTCGGTCGGGCGGTTGCTCATGTTCAGTCGAACAGCGAATTTACAAAGTCCTGGGGATTGAAGGGCAGCAGATCACCGGCCTTCTCGCCAACGCCGACGTAGCGCACTGGGAGGCCCAGCTCCTTCGAGATGGCGACCACCACTCCGCCCTTGGCGGTGCCATCCAGTTTCGTCAGCACGATGCCGGTCACTCCCGCCGACTGCGTGAACAGTCGCGCTTGTTGCAGGCCATTCTGCCCGGTCGTGGCATCCATGACTAAAAGGGTCTCGTGCGGAGCGGTGGCGCTGAAGCGCTGGGCGGTGCGCCGCATTTTCGCCAGCTCGTCCATCAGACTCGTCTTGGTATGGAGACGGCCAGCCGTGTCCACGATGACGTAATCGGTTTTGCGCGCCTTGGCCGCCTGCATCGCATCGAAGAGCACGGCCGCGGGATCGCCGCCCGGCTTGTTCTTGATGACTTCGGTCCCGGTGCGGTCACCCCAGATTTCCAGTTGCTCAATGGCAGCAGCGCGAAACGTATCGGCGGCGGCCAACAGCACCGTCTTGCCCTGGCCGCGCAGCACGTGGGCCAGCTTGCCGATGGTCGTGGTCTTGCCCGTTCCGTTCACCCCGACCACCAGGATGACCTCGGGCTCGCCATCAACCTTCTGCACCGGCTTCTTTTCGGCGGTGTTTAGGATGGCCAACAGCTCGTCCTTCAGGACCCGCTTCAGCTCTTCGACATTCCCCACCTGCTTGCGGTCCACTTTCTCGCGCAACGATTCCAGCACGGCGGAGGTGGTTGCCGTGCCCAGGTCGGCGGCGAGCAGCGTGCCCTCCAGGTCGTCGAGCGTGTCGCGGTCGATCTCGTTGCCCAGCGCGACGATGTCATCGATGCGTTCGCTGAGGCTCTCCCGCGTACGGGTGACTGCCTCCTTCATGCGCTGCAGGAAACTCGGTTTTTCTTCGGTACTGCCGAACAGGGTTTGAATCATGTAGGAATCCGTGATGAGATTTCATTATAGACAGGCGATAGCGTGGACCGCTGTGACGCTTTGTCGCGATCCTGTCGGCCGCTTTGTGGGAATCCGTTGTGCAGGGCTAATCATCCAAGTCTATGTTCTTGATTTATGTGGAGGCCTCATGGCGAAGTGTGAACATGTGAAGCAGGCGGACCCTAACGTCTCACCGAGTGGAGAGGCTTGCCAGAAGTGCGTCGATGCAGGACTGCGTTGGGTAGAGCTGCGCCAATGTTTAATCTGCGGGCATGTCGGCTGCTGCGACTCCTCCGCCGGTCAGCACGCCAACAAGCACTTCAAAGAAACCGGCCACCCGGTAATGAAGGCGTTCAAGTCGGGCGACTGGAAGTGGTGCTATGTACACGAGGCGTATGTGTAGCCTACTAGGCTCTCTCTCCGCCCGTGAAGCATTTCGGATGAGCAAGAAAATCAACCGCGGATTTACGCGGATGAACACGGATTCTTAAGGGAACGATCAATCACCGGCAAGAATCCGCGTAGATCCGCGTAAATCCGCGGTTGAATAGGGTTCTACGGCCGACGTGCTCGCATTCCTCGCGCCGGGCGCGCGGTTTGTGTACTCTGTATTTCATCTTAAGGATTTTGTTCCTGACCACGAATGGCCATTCCTAATCGCACTGCACGCCCGCAATCGCGCCCCGTTGTGATCGCGCAGCTATGCCTGCTGCTCGCGCTGCTCTGGACGACAGCGTCCGCGCAAGTCCCATCGCCGTGGGTCGACACCAAACCGCTGGCGGTGGACACCGGCTCGACCGGCTTGAAACTGACACTCCGCCGGTTGCACACCACGGCCCGGCTGATGCACACCGTCGCTCATCCCGACGACGAAGACGGAGGCATGCTCACCCTGGAGTCGCGCGGACACGGGGTCAGCGTGTTGCAGCTCACGCTGAATCGCGGCGAAGGCGGGCAGAACAAAGTTGGCAGCAATCTCTTCGACGAGTTGGGCATCGTCCGCACCCTGGAGCTGCTGGCCGCCGACCGCTACTACGGGGTAGAGCAGCGCTTCACTCGCGTCGCCGACTTCGGCTTTTCCAAAACCCCGGAAGAGACTTTCCAGATGTGGCACGGCCACGACGTGGCGCTCGGCGACATGGTGCGCGTGATCCGCACCTTCCGGCCGGACGTGATCTGCACCCGCTTTCAGGGCAGCTCGCGCGATGGGCACGGTAATCATCAGGCGTCGGGAATCCTGACCCGCGAAGCGTTTCGCGCTGCCGCCGATCCCACCCGCTTTCCCGAGCAGATTCACGAGGGTCTGCAGCCCTGGCAGGCAAAAAAGCTGTACATGGACAACGTGCGGGCCGACGAGGACTGGACGATTCAGCTGGAAACGTCACAACTCGACCCGCTGCTCGGCGAAACCTACGTACAGTTCGGCTGGAAGGGGCTGAAGCACCAGCTCTCGCAAGGCGCCGGGGCGTGGACGGCTCCGGAGGGCAAGCGCTACAGCTATTACAAGCTCATCGATTCCGTGGTGCCGAATCCTTTTGCGGCGGGTACGCACGAGACCGATTTCTTCGACGGAATCGACACCTCGCTGCCAGGCCTGGCGAGGCGGCTGGGCGCAGACGAAGCAAAAGTTCCGTGGATGCGTCCGCAGCTACGGGCGATTACCAGGGACGTGAATGAAGCAACACTGGCGGTTGAGGAGAATGACCAGGCGGCGGTGACACCTCTGCTCGACGGGTTGGAGCTTACGCGCGCGCTGATTGGCAAGGTTGAGAGCTCATCGCTATCGGCGGTTGAGAAGGCGGATTTGCTCGCCGACCTGCGCACCAAGCAGCAGCAGTTCGAGCAGGCCGCGAACCTGGCGCTCGCGCTCGATCTGGTTGTCGGCCCGGGCACGCCCGATGGCCGCCCCCTGGCGGAAACATTTTCCACTGGGGATGGCGATGTATTGGCCGCCGTCATCACTGCCGGGAAGCCATTTCTGCTGATGGCGCAGTTCCACAACGGCAGCACCCTGCCGCTTGATGTGAAAGAGTTCGCGCTCGATGTTCCTCAGGGCTGGAAGTCCGAAATTTTCATGGACAAGGTTCCGAAGCGCATCGCGCCCGGCGATGGATGTGCGATCACTTTTCGCGTGACGCCTCCGGCGGACGCGCAGCTCACCAGGGCGTACTTCCATCGCGATAGTCCGGAGACCGACACCATCTATCAGATTGACAATCCGGAGTACGTCACCCTGGCACTGCCGCCGCCGCCAGTTTGGGCGCACGTAACTTACACCGCCGAGGGCGAAACTAACAGCATTCGCAGTGTTGCCCGCACTCCTATGCACGACACCAAGGGCGATGCCTGGTCGATGCCGCTGTCGGTCGTGCCGCCGTTTTCGGTCGAGACCTCTCCGACTACGCAGATCATTCCCGCCGGTGCCGATCCATCGGCGGAGTTGAGTGTGGTGGTGCGCTCGACCGGCGATCGCGCCGCTGGGACCGTGCATCCTGAGATACCGGCAGGCTGGAAGGCCGAGCCGCAGTCGGCGACCATCGAATTCACCAAGAGCGGCGAACATGCCTCCGAGTTCAAGGTGCTGCCCGATGGCGCCAAGGAAGCGCGCTACCACGTGCGCGCCCTGCTCAACGCCGATGGCCACGACTACAACGAAGGTTACAGTCTGGTGGCCCGTCCCGACCTGGGCGGGTTTTTCTACTACCAGCCGGCCGTGCAACGCGCCAGCGTGGTCGAGGTGAAAGTCCCTCCCGACCTCAAAGTTGGCTACATCATGGGCGCGGGCGACGACATTCCTACGGTGCTGCGGCAGGTCGGGCTCGATGTCACGCTGCTCACGTCCGACGACATTGCGCACGGCGATCTCAGCCGCTTTGGCACCATCGTTCTCGGCATTCGCGCCTACGACACCCGCGACGACGTGAAGAAGAACAACGCGCGCCTGCTCGATTACGCAAAGAACGGTGGCACGCTCCTGGTGCAGTACAACACCTCGCCCAGCGACTTCAACGCTGGACACTTCACCCCATACCCAGCGCAGCTCAGCCGCGAGCGCGTGACGGTGGAAGCGGCGCCGGTCACGGTGCTCGACCCGCACAGCGCGGCTTGCCACTATCCGAATGAGCTCACCATGCATGATTTCGATGGCTGGGTGCAGGAGCGCGGGCTGTACTTCATGGATACGTGGGACCCGCACTACACGCCGCTGTTGGCGTCGAACGATCCCGGTCAAGAGGCGCAGAAGGGCGGGCTGCTGGTGGCGCAGTATGGCAAGGGCTACTACATCTACACCGGCTACGCCTTCTTCCGCCAGTTGCCCTTCGGCGTGCCCGGCGCGATTCGCCTGTACGTGAATCTGCTGAGCGTGGGCCATGAGCCGAAATAATCCGGCACAGCAGCCGGATCTGGTCCGCGGCATTGGCCTCACCAGCGCCACCACGCTGAATATGATCGACATGATCGGCGTGGGTCCGTTCATCACCATCCCGCTGATTATCAGCGCCGCCGGTGGCCCGCAGGCCATGCTGGGCTGGATTGTCGGCGCGGTGCTCGCCCTCTGCGATGGACTGGTGTGGGCCGAGTTGGGCGCGGCCATGCCCAACGCTGGCGGCTCGTATCAGTATCTGAAAGAAAGCTACGGCCCCAAGACGCTGGGCCGGTTGCTGTCGTTTCTCTTCATCTGGCAGTTGTCGTTCAGCGCCCCGCTTTCCGTGGCCTCCGGCTGCATCGGCCTGGCTCACTACGCCGGATACCTCAGCCCGGGGCTGGAACGCATCATCGCAGCACACACACTGCATTTGCCGGTGCCTTTGGTGGGCACGCTGGAAGCGCGGCTGGTCGTGATGCCGGGCACCTTCGTCGCGATTGCTACCTGCGCGGTCGTGGTCTTCCTGCTCTACCGGAAAATCACTGCCATCGGCAAGCTGGCAGAATTGCTGTGGGTCGTCGTAATCGGCTCGGTGCTCTGGGTGATCGTGGCCGGGCTGACGCACTTCAGCCCAGCGCGCGCCTTCGATTTTCCTCCCGGAGCATTCCATCTGTCGCACCAATTCTTCACCGGACTGGGCGCGGCCATGCTGATCGCGACCTACGATTACTGGGGCTACTACAACGTCTGCTTCATTGGCGGGGAAGTGAAGAATCCGGGCCGGAACATCCCGCGCGCTCTCATCATCTCGATTCTTGCCGTCGCGGCCCTCTACATCGTGATGAACATCAGCGTGCTGGGCGTGGTTCCGTGGCGCGAGATGGCGTCCCTCTCCAACGATCAGAACAACTACGTCATTTCCGTCTTCATGCAGCGGATTTATGGCAGCTGGGCCGGGCAACTCGCCGCCGCACTCATCATGTGGACCGCGTTCGCGTCGGTGTTCTCGCTGCTGCTCGGTTACTCCCGTGTGCCGTATGCGGCGGCGCTCGACGGCAACTACTTTCGTGTCTTTGCCCGCGTGCATCCCGAGCACCGCTTTCCTACGGTGTCGCTGCTGGCGCTGGGCGGCGTTGCCATGCTGTTCTGTTTCCTGCGACTCGCCGACGTGATTGCCGCGCTGGTAGTCATCCGCATCATGCTGCAATTCATTGTGCAGGCCATCGGCGTGATAGTGCTGCGCAAGCGCCGGCCTGACCTGCCGCGGCCCTTCCGCATGTGGCTGTATCCGGTGCCCGCGCTCGTGGCGATTGCAGGGTTTGTCTTCATTCTTCTGGCGCGCCAAAACTTCATTCGCGAAATCCGGTACGCAGTGGTCATTCTTATTGCCGGACTAATTATCTATTTCGTGCGCTCGTGGCGACGTCGCGAATGGCCCTTCGCCTCCGTGGAGGCCGCTGCATGACGCGACTGGTCACGGATTGCCAGCGTCTCGCAACGTCCGGCGCCTGGGTGTGCAAAACTGCCATTACTTTTGCCCCGATGCGCAGTCTTATTGCCGATGGCCACGAGCGGAGCATGGCACGACGGACTTGCGCCCATCGTCAACCCGGCGACAGGCGAGGGCACTGAGCCCATGTCGGAATTAGGCTCGCTCCCCGAGCTGCCGATTGCCCCGCCGCGCCGCCGCAGCGTCATCGGCCCGCTGCACGAGCCCCTCTTCCGTACTCTTTGGATCGCCGCCGTCGTCAGCTACACCGGCACCTGGATGCAGAACGTCGGCGCCGGCTGGCTGATGACCTCGCTCACCATGTCGCCCTTGATGGTTGGACTGGTGCAGGCGGCCGGCAGCATAGCCGTGTTTTTGGTGGTCCTGCCCGCGGGCGCGATTGCCGACGTGGTCGACCGCCGCAAGCTCCTGCTCTTCACCCAGACGTGGATGGTGGTGGCCGCTGCCGGGCTCGGCGTGCTGACGCTCGCGGGCCGCATCACGCCCGGCCTTCTGCTCGTGTTCACATTTCTCATGGGCTTCGGTGCGGTGCTGAACGATCCTGCGTGGCAGGCCATCACACCCGAGATCGTTTCGCACCAGAACTTCACCGCCGGCATCGCGCTCAACTCCGCCGGATTCAACGTGGCCCGCGCCATCGGCCCGGCGCTTGGCGGACTGGTCATCGCCGCCACCAGCTCAGGGATCGCGTTTCTGCTGAACGCCGTCTCGTTCTTCGGCGTCATCTATTTCTTGTATCAGTGGAGGCGCAAGCCGGGCCGCAGCTCGCTGCGCCTCGACCACATGACAAGCGCTATGTTCGCGGGCATCCGCCACATGCGGCAATCGTCCGAAGTGAAAGCCGTGCTGGTACGCAGCGCGGTGTTCAGCATCTCCGCCAGCGCGCTGCCGGCGCTGCTGCCGCTGCTGGCGCATCCCTTCGGCTCGCAGGGCTACGGCCTGCTGCTCGGATTCTTTGGAGTGGGCGCGCTGCTGGGTGCGACGCTCATCCCATTCTTCCGTCGCAGAGTTTCGGCTGACACTCTGGTCGCGATTTCGACCGCCGTCTTCGCCTTCACCACCTTTGCCGGAGGCCGCTGGCAGGGCTTCGCCATGCTGTCGCTAACCATGTTTGTCGCCGGCGTGGCCTGGATCCAGATTCTGGCCAGCCTGAATGTTTCGGCCCAGACCATGTGTCCGGGACACATGCGCGCCCGCGCCATCTCGATGTATCTGCTCGTCCTGCAAGGTGGCTTGGCAGGTGGCGCCGCGTTGTGGGGAGAAGTGGCCGAGCGCTGGGGCATCAGCCGCTCGCTGTCGTACGCCGCAATCGGGCTGACGCTCGGCATTCTGGCGACGCTGTGGTTCCGTCTCCACTCCGGCCAAATCCGGGCGGAAGCGCTGGGGATGGACTAGCACGGGCAGAGCGGCGCCTTTTACCTGTCCTGAGCGCAGCCGAAGCGGCCCGCTCTACCGCCAGATATCGAGAGTTGCGCTAAAATGCTTCAGCACACCCCGGCCCCCGTAATCACAGATCCCAATTGGAGGCATTCTCGAATGAACAAGCAATTTGCAATGGCGATTCTGCTGCTGGCGGTTGGCGCAGCAGGCGCTCCTGCGGCAGCCAACGCACAGATGGCGGCACAGGCCAAACCTGACCAGAAACCGACCTTTGCCATGGTCTTCGATCGCTCTCTCACTAACGTGGAGAAAGAGGTCGTTTCCGCCGCCGACGCCATGCCGGAGGACAAGTACAGCTATGCGCCTACGCAAGGTGAGTTCAAAGGCGTGCGCACCTTTGCCCAGCAGGTGAAGCACATCGCCACCGCCAACTACGCGCTGGGAGCGGGGATCATGGCGGAGAAGCCGCCGCTCGATCTGAAGAGCGAAAACGGGCCCGACAACATTACCTCGAAGGCCGACATCATGAAGTATCTGAAGGACTCCTTCGCCTACGCTCACAAGGCTGCCAACAGCCTCAACGAGACCAACGTGTTGGAGCAGGTGCAGAGCCCGTTCGGCCCCAACAAAGTCTCCAAGCTGGGCCTGGCGATCGGGATGATTTCTCATCCCTTCGACCACTACGGCCAGATGGTGGAATACCTGCGTTCGAACGGCATCGTTCCGCCGGCCAGCCGGCCGCAGTAGTTGCACAGTAGTATCTCTGGAAAAGAAAAGGCGCGAGCAATCGCGCCTTTTTCTGTTCTCAGAATCTCGCAGCCGCTTGCTGCCGGCTTTCTTCAGGGCGCGATCTTGAACGCCACCCCGTAGTCCTTGGATCCGCCCGCCCAGGTCGTACCATAGATATTCCCGGCGGCATCGACGATCACGTTGTCGAGCGGACAGTAGCCATCGTTGCTGGTGAAATCGTGAAGGACGGTTTGCGTCCAGCCGCCGCCGGAAGGTATCAGCTTGTAAACC
>Ga0265316_10005301_pt1 | contig 12576 bp, 9 predicted proteins | sample 4522metaG_FD_202092 | JGI IMG/M metagenome (GOLD analysis project Ga0265316, IMG submission 202092) | Rhizosphere microbial communities from Carex aquatilis grown in University of Washington, Seatle, WA, United States - 4-5-22 metaG | ecosystem: Host-associated > Plants > Roots > Rhizosphere >... | reverse complement strand
AGCGTATCGAAATCCTCGAGCTTTGCGTATTCAATGATGACTTTTCCTCGGCCATTGTGGTCCTCGATGTGGACCTTGAGCCCGAGAGCCCGCTGCAACTGCTCCTGAACTTCCTTAACATTGGGATCGACGGGAGGTGCCGGTTTTGGCTCCTTCTTTGCGCTCCGTTCGGGATGCAATAGGCCTTGAACGTAGCTTTCCGTTTGGCGAACAGAAAGCGAAAGAGAGTTGATGCGCTGGGCAGCCTTTTCTATATCTTCTGCATGCTCAAACGCGAGCAGGGCGCGGGCATGTCCGAAGCTCAGCTCTCCGGATTCCACCCTAGACTGCACCCCTTGAGGCAAGCGGAGGAGGCGCAGGAAATTAGAGACTGTGGCCCGGTCTTTGCCAGTGCGGACCGCCATCTGTTCCTGGGTCATATGAAACTCGCGAGAGAGCCGGTCGAACGCCCGCGCCTGTTCCATCGGGTTCAGGTCTGCGCGCTGCAGATTTTCAACGATGGTAATTTCCATCGCTTGCTCGTCCGAGACCTGGCGGAGGATGGCCGGGATAGTGGGCTTGCCTGCGCTTTGCGAAGCGCGCCAGCGGCGCTCACCGGCGATTAGTTGGAAACGCCCATTCAATAGCGGCCGTACAAGAATAGGCTGGACCACCCCATTGGCCGAGATGGAAGCCGCCAATTCGGCCAGCTGTGCTTCGTCGATCTGCGAGCGTGTCTGAAATGGATTCGGGTCGATCTGGTCGAGCGGGATTTCGCGAGGCCGGCCTCCTTCAGATTCTGCCGGTGCAGCGGCGGCGGGAGCGTGAGCTCGCGGGAGCAATGAGTCAAGACCTTTGCCCAAGGCGCGACGCTTTGGATCGGAAGCGATTACATTCATGATTCTTTCCTTCATTATCGGCGTACTGCCGTATTCATCTGTTCGGCTTACGAAACTCAGATTCAAGCTGCTCGGGGCCCCGGTCAGGAGTACGGCCAAAACGTAACTTTAGCCTGCGGCCTTGCTGCCATCTTTGCTTTGCGTTCAAGGCTGCGTGGACTCTCCATTTCATTGCGAGCCAGGAGTTCTGTTGCCAGCTCAAAATAGGCCTCGGTCCCGCGTGATCGCGGATCGTAAAGCGCTACCGGCTTGCCGTGGCTCGGGGCTTCAGCTAGCCGCACATTCCGAGGGATGACGGTCCGAAAGAGCCTCTCGCGGAAGTACTCACGCAGAGTTTCGGTCACCTGCTGGGCTAAATTTGTGCGGTCATCGTACATGGTCAGGAGAACGCCCTCAATATTCAGGGTCGGATTGAAGGCGGCCCGCACGCGCTCAAGCGTCGATATCAGTTCAGAAACACCCTCGAGCGCGAAGTACTCAGCCTGCATGGGAACGATCAACGTCTCTGCAGCAGACAAAACATTCAGCGTCAGCAAATCGAGCGCGGGCGGGCAATCCAGAATAATCAGGTCGTAGTCGGCCTTGACCGTCTCCAATGCGCCTCTCAGACGGACCGCACGGTCATTTGCGGCGGCGAGCTCGATGTTGGCCCCGGTAAGGTTTTTCGATCCAGGAAGAATTTTGAGGGCGTCGATTTCGGTCGGGAGAATGACTTGTTCAGCTGGGCTGTCGCCCATCAGCACGTCGTAGACGGAGCGTCGATTGTCATCTCGCTGGAAGCCGATCCCAGATGTGGCGTTGGCCTGGGGATCGCAATCCACCAAAAGCGTCTTCATTCCTTCAAGCGCAAGACACGCGGACAGGTTGATTGCGGTGGTGGTTTTGCCCACGCCGCCCTTCTGATTGACGATCCCGATAATCTTGCCCATGGCAATTCAGAGTAAAAGGCGAGACGGGTCGAAGGGTAGGAGATTGAGATGTGGAGAACCGGGCAAACCTGTGGAAACCGTCAAATAGGCTGTTTTTGAACCCGACGGCAACCCTTGGAGATGCAACAAGTTCGCAGCAATTCTGTCCGCCCTATCGGAATTCGCCCGGAAAAGTGGCATCGGTGGAAAACTTTAGGGAACTCATCTAGGTTCTCTGTCGGATTTGGCTGAACCAGCTGCGATCAATGCGAGTGTTCCACGTGGAACATTTGATTGCCACGGCATGGTGCGGAGCGATGTTCCACGTGGAACATTGCTCCCTGCGATGAAAAACACCGTTGCAATCTCACTATTCCTTGTCGCCGCAAAACTTCCCCAATGTCCGGGCACCGAAAAGAAGTGGAGCTACAATGAATCCGCTTCCCCGGAATGGAGTTGCACGTTGGATATTCCGAATGCATTTATCGGTAAAACAAGCATCCCCTCGACACAAGAACTCTCCGCTGCTCTCGGGTCCAGCCTAGCTGTTTGGAATAAGCTCATCGACTCATTGCTCGCTGACCCAGACGTTACAGAGATGGAATGGAATTCTCTGAAGCCCAAATACGGCTGGAACCTGATCGCCAAATCGAAGAAGCGAAGGATCGTGTATCTCGGTCCGTGTGCCGGCTGCTTCCGGGTCTCATTCGTTCTCGGCGATAGAGCGATGGCTGCAGCGCGAGCTAGCAGCTTGTCAAAGGCCGTTTTCAAGATTCTCGATGAAGCCCCACACTATCCGGAAGGTACTGGTGTTCGGTTGCTGGTGAAGAATGCGAAAGACCTTGGGGCCGTTCGCAAACTGGCCAAGATTAAGCTGGCCTACTAAACCACCCGAACACCGCACAGACATATCCGGCCGGTGCTTCCCGGCAAGGGCAGCTCCTCGCCCCACTTGTATCCTTCTCCGACTGCTGATTGAAATCGCGGGGCGTCGACGGAAGCGGTCATCAGGGCGAGGCAGCCGCCAACACGGACCAATTGTGCAGCTGAGTGCACCGCGTCAGCCATCTTGTCGACGGCCCTCAATACGACGCAGTCAAACTGCTCAGAAAGCGATTCACCCCGCCCCGCAAACACTTTTGTTGGAATTCCCAGCACCCTCACTGCTTCCTGAAGGAAGGCGGCCTTTTTGCCCTGAGAATCTGCGAGCGTCACTGCGATTTCAGGACGGCACAGGGCAATGGGAATGCCAGGTAATCCTCCGCCCGAACCAAAATCCAGCAGCGTCGAAATATTATCGGGCAACGCACACGCGCAAGTGACTGATTCTACGAAGTGACGCGCCAGGATTTCCCCAGGATCTCGCACCGAAGAAAGGTTTATCTTAGCATTCCAGCGAACAAAAAGCGAAAGATAAATGTCAAATTGCTTGATCTGTTCCGGCCCGAGCGAAGCCATCCCAGCTTGTTGAAGCAGGTCGTTCAAAAGCAAGCCTGCTGACCCCGTCTCTTCATTTTCCATTTGAGACCTGGCCGTCCACTGCCGGTGTTTTCCAATCCGTTGCGGTCTTGATGAACTCGGCAAAGATTGAGCGTGAAACAGCACTCACCTGGTAAGTACGCTCCGGATGCCACTGCACCCCAACCACAAAATGATCGGCCGCATCCAGCTCGACTGCTTCAATCACTCCGTCTTGCGGCGAGATCGCTGTCACGAGCAATCGATCGCCAGGTTCCCGAAGCGCCTGATGGTGGCTTGAGTTCACTTGCAAGTCAAGGTCATTGTCCGCAGGCAGGATTCTGCTCAAGCGCGAGCCTGCTCGAATGCGCACTGGGTGCGCTTCGACAATTTCGCGTCCGGGCCGATGATTCACTGTGGTCTTCAAATCTTGAATCAGCGTGCCATTGCGCCACACGTTCAGGGTCTGCACGCCATGGCAGATTGCAAGAATCGGCTTGCGCAGATTGAAAGCGTCCTGCAACAGCAATTCATCAACCGCAGTGCGCGCAGCATCAGCCGGACCACACTCCGGCTGTCGGGCCTCACCATATCGTTCGGGATCGACATCGAATCCGCTGCCGGGTAGAAGAACTCCCTGCGCTTCAGCGATGCACTTCGCCACTTTATCCTGCGACTCTAGCAGCGGCACCACCACAGCGGTTGCGCCCGCAGCTTCAAGAGCGGCCACGTACTGCGGCAATGATCGCTGGTTGTAGGCGCCGTCACGGCTTGTCGGCTCTGGAATCGCGATGCGAATGCCCATGGACACAGTGTAATGCGGAACGGAAGTTGGACAAGAATAGCAGGCAGATAACGGCAGAACGACAACGCAAATTCACGCAACCGGCACGCTGGCTCTATCTACAGAATGTCCCGCGGCAACGAGCAAGCCTTCGATTGCAGACTTAAGCTGAGCCGTCAGTTGATCCACTTGTCGCGGAGTCATGCCATGGGTATCGATCGGGTCGCCCACACTCAATGTGAGCTGGCCTGGGTAAAGGTGCCGCGTGTGAATCGGCAGTAAGTCGTATACGCCCGTCAATGCGATGGGAACCAGCGGCACCTGCGCGCGAATCGCAAGGTAGGCCGCGCCGGAGAGAAAGGGCTTGAGCTCGCCGGTCGGCGTTCTTCCCCCCTCGGGAAAAACAAACAGCGGCATACCACCGCGCAACGCCTTCACGCCCGCGCCAAGGCTCGAGAGCGTGGCATGCGGGTTCGTCGTATCGACGGGAATCTGCCCCGACCGGTTCAGGTACCAACCAATGAACGCGACCGGCCACAACTCCTTTTTAGCCAGAATGCGGAACTGAAATGGAAGCGCCGCAAAGATCACAGGCGTGTCCATGTATGAAGTGTGATTTGAGGCATACACGGCAACCGGATATTTATGTAGATTCTCCTCGCCATTGATCTTGAGCGAGCAGCCAGAGGTCCACACCAGTGCACGCGCCCAGCGTCGCGCAATTTTGTGTTGCAGCCGCCCGCGCTTGTCTGCAAACGAAATTAAAAGTGAAATAGATGCGCAAACAACTGTAATGACGGTCAGCAGCGGAATGTGCCAGACATTTGTCCGTGCACGATAGAACCAGGGCAGAGGATTAGGCCGGCGATTCATGTACGCGCTCCCTGGCCGCTCATCAGCAGCGCGCGCGCCTCTCCCACCAGATACACCGACCCTGAAATCACGATGACGCCATCGACCGCGTCTTTCTCCGCGCGTTCAATCGCCTCATGCACCGATTCGACTGTTTCTGCTTCTGACCCGGTTGCTTTGGCAGCGGCCGTCAGATCTTCCACCGAGGTTGCGCGCGAGGTGTGGATGGGCGCAAGAATCACGCGGTCGAAGAGCGGGAATAGAATTTGCGCCATCTCCGCGACGGGCTTATCGCGCAGACAGCTAAAGATCAAAGTCCGCGGGCGCTCATCCTGCAGAAATGCTCGAAGCCCCGACCGTAATGCCCAGGCACCGGCAGGATTATGGGCAACATCCAAAACCCACGTTTTGCCCGCGCTCTCAAAGCGTTCCAGCCGCCCGGGCCAGCTTGTCAGCCTGATTCCTTCAGCCACGGCGGCGGGTGTGATTCGAAACCCATGATTGGTGGCCAACTCTACTGCCGCGGCGATGGCAAGCGCGACATTGCGATGCTGATGTTCACCAGCCAACGGAGACTCGACCGAAATTGGCTCGCCCTGAACTTCTACACGATAAGGTCCGACCGTGCCTGCCGCAGGCACGTATGGAGCCGCGCTGACTCCTTTGACTTGGAGTTCGATTGCGACCTCTCCCAACGCCTGGTTCGCTTCCGGATGCTGCGGCAGCGTGATCATAATTCCGCCTGGCCGCAGGATACCCGCCTTCTCTCTCGCAATAGCCGAGATGGTTGTACCGAGCCACTCCATGTGGTCCAGGGAGATATCCGTCACAATCGAGATTACCGGCTCCACGATGTTGGTCGCGTCCAGCCGGCCGCCCATCCCAACTTCAAGCACGGCAAACTGGATTTTAGATTCGGCGAAGTAAAGAAACGCCAGCGCGGTTAATAGCTCAAAATAGCTCGGCATCTGCGGCAGTCGCTTGTCGAGAACTAACTGCAGCGCTGTGTCTTGCACTTGAAAATAAAACCGTGCGAAGGTTGCATCGTCAATCTCGGCTCCGTCGATGCGGATCCGTTCGTTCGGCCTCTCCAGGTGCGGCGATGTATAGAGCCCGGTGCGCAGGCCCGACGCTTTCAGTATCGACGCCAAGGTCGACGCAGTCGAACCTTTGCCATTTGTCCCGGCAATCAGAACTGACGGGAACGTGAGGTGGGGGTTTCCAAGGACGCTCAGGAGCGTTCGAATCTCGTCGAGCGAAAATTTCCGACGCGGATGCCCTGCTCCCTTGTAAAGCTCCGGGACCATCGCGTTCAACTGGCCGATAGCTGCTGCGTAGGACATGGAAAGATCCAGTATAAAAGGCCCTCTCATTATCCGCCCTCAGCGCGCCTTATCGCCTCAGTCCTGCAACAAAAGCTCAAGAGCTTCGCGGGCGTTCTGCAAACACGCCCGGGCTTCCTCTTCGAGCAGCAGTTTCTGGTGTACGGCTTTCCTGCCTACATCGTTCACCCTGTTTGCGAGCGCAGGAAACGCCGCATCAATGCCGGTAAGTTGCAGGTTGTCGTTGACCTCGTGAAGCAGATTGCCCAGCGTAGCAGCATTGCGATACCGGCTGCGCACCTGGCGCGCAAGCGACGCCGGCAGCTTCTGCTTGATCGCCTCTTCCAGTACCGAACGGCACATCACAGCGCACGCCGTGAACAGGCCAAAAAAATAGCAGCGGGTCGCTTCGTCCAGGTATCGGTCGGCTTCTTCTGAACTTGAACTGGAAACGATGCACTCGCGCAGATGAGTCGCGCGAGCCACCGCCGGTTCAACCAGCTCAAGCAGCTCCAGCACAAAAGCAGCGCGCAGCAAGTCGTTTTGTTGGCCGTCTAAGGCGAGCTGGATTTGTTGCCAGGCTGGCGTGTCGGCCTCACTTGTGGCCTGTTGCAACCGGGTAAGGGAAGTCAAACGCTGGCGCGCATGCTGCACAAAACCTTGCTGCATCTCCCGGCCGAGCATGCGCCAACCGGCTACAAAGTCGGCGGGGGCCTGTTCGAATCGCTCTTTCAGTTCAGCGTAAACAACCGCCGGCAGAGTGTCCTGCAACTGCTGAATCCGCCCACTACCGGCCAACGCGGAGATTGCTTCGCAGAAGTCCCGTCCGGGCGCACCTTCGACCGACATTCGCATTAGCTCGACTTCTAACCGCGCAATATCGATCGCCATTTCAGCCGACTCACTTGCCCAATAAACTGCTGTCTAAAGAAGTCTAGGCTCCCCATAACTGCATCTTGCTTTCCGCAACCCGAGAAAATATTTACTAGTCCGAGATCGGGAAACCGCTGAGTCATGCCGCGAATGGGAAACTAATTTGGCGGTTTCCAACCACGTGTCGGCTCCTCGCCGATCATCAATCCTTCGTCTGTTCTATGCCCGCTGTGGATTGCAGAGACTTCTGAAGCCCTTAGTCCATGCGGCCTTGACCCTCCTTTGCACACATCCGCAGCTGCTTTGCACATGCATTTTCAATGCGCCTGTGGGAGTCGTGGGAAACCAGGTTCCGCTCCGGCGAGTGCCTTGCCACTTTTCCAAAACCGCAGAATTGCACAGCCAGGATTTAGAAAACTCCGCAACAGTACAACCGTCATGTTTGCAGATACATTGCGCTCTTTCCCACTTTTCCTCGTTGAACTACGGGTACTACTGTCTTTTTCTTTAATACTTCACCCGCTTATTACTACCCGTCGCGCCTTGTGCGCACACCTCAAACATCGAAAGCCCCGAGCATCGAGTCGTCAACGCTCTGCTGCCGGCCGTATGGGACGTCAGGAACGCAACGTCCTGATATTCCAGAGAACTGTACCTGTTTTCCACGCGCAATTGATCCGCGGGATGAATACAATCGAGGAAAGAAAATACAGCCGTTTCCGGCAGGCCCTATCGTGTTGTAGAGTGTGGCCAGTACGGAAAGCGGCACTGGACCAGGGGTGCAGAGATGCCGATCAGCGAATCTGAAGTGGAAAAGCCGGTCGCACAGGGGGCAGCCATGGAGATTACCGTAAGCCGTCAGGATCTGCTCAGGGAACTGACCGCAACGCAAAGCGTGGTCGAGCGTAAAACCACCATTCCAATTCTGTCGAACTTTCTCCTTGAAGCGGAAGATGATCGGCTGAACCTGACCGCGACTGACCTGGACCAGGCTATCCGTACCAGCGCAGCCGTCAAGGTAAAAAAGCCGGGCGCCTGCACGATTCCTGCGCGCAAACTCTACGACTACATCAAGCTGCTTCCAGATGGCGACATCTCGATCAAGCTGCTTGAGAACCACTGGGTGCAGATTCGAAGCGGCCGCTCAAACACCAAGATTGTCGGCATGGCTCGCGCCAATTACCCGCAGGTTCCCGAGTTTCCAGCAGTCCCCGCAACAAGCATTCCTATCGCCGCGTTGAAGGCTCTCATCGCTCGCACCATCTTTGCCATCTCCAACGAGGAATCGCGTTACACGCTCAATGGCGCGCTGTTGATTCTCAAAGCTGAATCGCTGGCCATGGTGGCTACGGATGGTCATCGCCTCTCGTTTGTTGAAAAGCCCAACGAGAATCTCGAAGGAATCAGCGGCGAAAAGCGCGTTCTCATTCCGCGCAAGGCCCTGCAGGAACTGCAGCAGTTGCTCGGGTCAACCGAGGCCGAGAAAGTCGACTTCGCCGATGACGAGCACACGCTCTTCTTCCGCGTCGGTCACCGCACATTGAGCACACGCAAGCTGTCAGGCCAGTTCCCAAACTTTGAAGCAGTCATGCCGCGTGAAAACACCAAGTTCGCCGTTGTGCGGTCTAGCGAGCTCTCTGCGGCCATTCAGCGTGTTGCGCAGTTCGCAGATGAGCGCTCGGGAGCCATCCGGCTTCGGCTTGAGGGCAATGAGCTCCGCATCAGCGCCAACTCAACGGAATCGGGCGAGAGCGAAGACACAATCGACACGCCCTACTCCAGCGATCCCATCATGGTGGGATTCAACTCGGTCTACATCCTCGATTTTCTGAAGGCGCTCAGTAACGAAGGCGAGGTACGGCTCGAGTTTAAGGACTCCCAGTCGGCAGGCCAGATGCGTCCCGAAGATCCAGAAGCGGAATATCGCTATCGCTACGTTCTGATGCCGATGCGGATCTGAAATTATTAAAATAAATCAGTCGATTGTCCGTGAGAATCGTGGGCTGCCAGGTCCACAATTTAGCCCAAAACCGCGCTCAAACATGGCCAGATTGCCGGCTAGCTGGCCAGGTGTAATCAACCATTCGCTAAGGGTTGAAATATCAAGGGGTTAACTTAATTGATCCCCCTTGAATACAATTAACTGTATACCCATACGTTCTTCAAGATATTGGTGTTGAAATCTACAAGTTAATAGATTGAAATCAAAAGGCTTACTACGGTGGCAGGCAAATTGCGTACACCTCGTCAGCGACAATCACCGAAAGTGGTATTCCCCAAGCGTCTTACAACCAAATAGGTTTACCGAAGGAGACAGTCCTGATGAGAAGTCGTCTTTGGCAGGTTTTCTTTGTCTTGGCCGCAATTTTACTCGCCGTTCCTCTGTCGAAGGCACAGGACCTGGCATCCATTACGGGTACTGTGACGGATCCCACCGGCGCAGTCATCCCCGGCACCGCTGTCCAACTGGCCAACCCTGCAACAGGCGCCACTTTCTCGCAGACCAGTGATGAAATCGGTGCCTATCGCTTCCAAAAGGTACCGCCGGCCTCCGGATACAAGCTGACTTTTTCCCATGAAGGATTTGCTTCGGGTGTAATTTCGGATGTCACGTTAAGTGTCGGCATCACGCGCACGCAGAACATCGTGCTAACGGTTGGAGGCGAATCGCAGACAGTTGCTGTTTCAGCCGGCGATCAGAATGTCACGCTGAATACGACTGACGCTTCGATCGGGAACAACATCGACGTTCAGCAGCTCAATGATTTGCCAGTCTACGATCGCACTCGCGGAATTTCGACACTGTTTTACCAGCAGTCAGGCGTCGACATTGACCAGGGTGCGGTGACAGGCGCGCGTATTGACCAATCGGAAGTCACCGTGGACGGACTCGACGTTGATGATGTGACCACCGGACAAACGTTCTATCTCACCGTTCCCGCGCCAGTGGATTCTGTGCAGCAATTCACGGGAACCGTAGCCGGCCTTAACGCTGCCGTCGGTACCGGAAGCGGCGGTCAATTCCAATTGGTGACCAAGAACGGTACCAACCAGCTTCACGGAAACGTGAATGAATATCATCGGGATACTTCCACTGTTTCAAACACTTGGTTCAATAACCTCATCGGCGTACCGCGGACTGCACTCATCCGCAACCAGTTTGGGGGCAATGTCGGTGGCCCGATCAAAAAAGACAAGATCTTCTTCTTCTTCAACCTGGCAGATTCACGTATCGTCCAATCGTCAACTGCAGAGCCGACCGTCCCCTTGGCAGGATTTCGCGCGGGCGCTCTCAATTACATCAACAGCAACTCGGGATGCGACGACAACAGCCGCCTTAATACCACGCCGAGCTGCATTACGACACTGAGTGCAGCCGACGTGCAAGCGCTCGACCCTGCAGGTATCGGATTCGATGCCGGCGAGCTTGCTTTCATCAATGCGCGTTATCCCAAGGCCAACGACTTATCCAGGGGCGACGGCGTCAACACCGGGGGTTATCGCTTTACTTATCCCACACCAGACAACAACATCAGCTACGTTGGCCGTGTTGATTACAATCTGACCTCGACACAGAAAGTCTTTGGCCGCTTCTCAATTAATCGAGAAGATGAGGTTTCAGAGCTGCCGCGTTTCCCCAGCGACCCCAACACTCACCCGCTTTACGACCGCAGTTATTCGTACGTCATCAGTCACGTTTGGGAAATTGGCAAGAACAAAGTCAACTCGTTCTACTATGGCGATACTGTTTCCAAGTTGAGCTTTCCGGACTTGTACAACCCGACAGGGGCCAATCAATACAGCTTTGGCCATAACGCGTCCACATGCCCGAACTGCATAAGTGACCCGTACACCACTTTTAATGGTCAGCAGCGCCGTATCCCGGTCCCCATGTTTCGCGATGACTTTAACTGGCAAAAAGGTAAACACAGTCTGACCTTCGGCGGCACTTTCAAGTTCATCAAGACAAACAGCAGGTTGACCAGTAATTTCAACTTCGTCGATGTTGGTTTGCAGGGTGCATCCCTAGGCAATGGCCTGGATCCCAGTGTTCGTCCGGCAGACATCAACAACGGCCCCAACCAGGTGGCAATTAACGACTACGACAACTCATTTGCAACAGCGCTCGGCGTGATTGGTGAGATTTCGACCAACTACGTCTTCAACAACAAACTAGTCGCGCAGCCCGCTGGCGCCGGCAGCCCACGCTCCTATCGTTACTTCCAGACCGAAGCCTATTTCGGCGATACGTGGAAATTGAATCCCAAGCTCACCATCTCGTACGGCGTGCGCTACCAACTTTATTCAGTGCCTTATGAAACGCACGGAAACGAATCGGTGGCCACACCAATTCCTCTGAAGACGTTCATACAAGACCGCCTGGCTCAGGGCAGGGCCGGAAACACGAGCAATACCGGACTTCCTATCTACAGCTATAAATTGGCGGGCAAAGCCAACCACGGGCCAAACCTCTATGAACCCAACTACAAGGATTTCGCTCCGCGGGTGGCATTCTCATACGCTCCGTTCAAATCTCAAAAGACTGTGATCAATGCGGGCGCCGGGATTATCTACGATCGCACCGTGATCAACGCAATCAATTTTCTTCAAGATCAGGTTCCGAATATTTTCGCGAATACGGCCATCAATCAATTTGGCTCTGGCGGCGGAGCCGCGGCGTCCCTCGCGGTCGATCCCAGAGTGGGAGCAAACCTCGCGTACTCTCCAACTTTGAATCCGGCTCCACAGTTCACAAATCCGCCTTACGTGGATAGCACGGGAACTCCCTTCGGATTAGCCAACGCCCAAACCAACTTCGTGATCAGCCCCACACTCAAAGATCCGTATTCGATTGCCTTAAACGCCGGCATTCAGCAGGAACTTCCGAGCCACATGATCCTGAAAGTCAATTACGTGGGTAGACTCGGACGCCGCCTCAACGCAGATGCGGATGCTAACCAGGTGATCGACGTCCCCGATTACACGGGCCAATCAACGCAATCCATGGCGACAGCTTTTGCGGGCCTCACAAAAGACCTGAGAGCAGGCAAAGACTATACCAACGTCACCGCACAGCCGTGGTTTGAAGACGTCATGGCCGCTTGGGGACCGGCATTCGGCTATGACAGCAATACAGCATTCATCGCGGCTTTCGTAACGCAGTATGCCTATCGAGGCGATATATCCGATGCGCTCTACACGCTTGCGAATTTCACATACAATTTTGGACTTACTGGTTTGCTGCCCACCAATGTCGGCATTCCTTCTCAGTTTGGAAGCAACACCTATTTCACCAACATGGGTTCATCCAACTATCACGGGTTGCTGGTGACGCTCGACAGAAATATGTCGAACGGTCTCCGTTATGAATTCGATTACACCTGGTCGCACTCGATGGACAACGCCTCAGTCAGTGCAAACAATAATGCCCTCTTCACCAACAGCAACATGATCTGCGACATTCTCTACCCCCGCGCATGCCGCGGTGACTCGGACTTCGA
>Ga0265316_10005300_pt1 | contig 12576 bp, 3 predicted proteins | sample 4522metaG_FD_202092 | JGI IMG/M metagenome (GOLD analysis project Ga0265316, IMG submission 202092) | Rhizosphere microbial communities from Carex aquatilis grown in University of Washington, Seatle, WA, United States - 4-5-22 metaG | ecosystem: Host-associated > Plants > Roots > Rhizosphere >... | reverse complement strand
CACGCCCTATCGCACGCTCGTTTGTTACAAGGAAACCCACGCCGGCGCCAAGATCGATCCCGCTCCGACCTGGACCGGATCATGGCGCGATCCGCGGTTCAGCCCGCCATACGATGGCGGCCGCCCGGAAAACGCGCTCAGCGGAACATTGTTCATGGTCAACGGACCGGTCAACGACGCAATCGAGGTGCCCGCCGCGTATGGGTCCCTCAGATTCTGGAGAAACACCAGTGTGGCGTCCCTGGCGCCGGGTACCACGGCCACATTCGCCTCTGGAACATTGGGTTATGAATGGGATGAGGCCCCAGACAATGGTTTCCGCCCGCCAGGCGAAATATTTATGTCGTCGGCAACCGTGAGCGGCGACCAAATTCTGCAGGACTACGGATCATCCTATGCCACTGGCGTGGCCACTCATAATCTCACCCTGTACCGTGCTCCCAGTGGGGCGCTTGTGTTCGGTGCCGGCACTGTGCAGTGGTCATGGGGTTTGGACAGCAACCACGATAACGGCAGCGCGGCCCCGAGCACCGCAATGCAGCAGGCCACCGTAAATCTTTTTGCCGACATGGGTGTGCAACCCGCCAGCCTGCAGTCGGGCTTGGTGACGGCGACCGCTTCGAGCGATCACACCCCGCCGACTTCCACCATCCTCACACCGGCATCCGGCGCCACGCTCAATTACGCTTCTCCTGTGCTCATCACCGGCACCGCCAGTGACACCGGTGGCGGCCGGGTTGCCGGGGTTGAAGTTTCAACCGACGGCGGAGCAACCTGGCATCCGGCTTCGGGTCTTACCAACTGGAGCTACTCGTGGATCCCGTTGCAGGGCGGACCGGTTACGATCCGGAGCCGGGCCATTGATGACAGTTGCAACTCGCAATCCCCGGCTGCCGCGGTAAACGTTACGGTGGTCGCAACTCCTCAAACCATCTGGTCCAGTTCGGCTGCTCCCGTCATCGTGGATCAGGGTCCGGATATTCCATTGGAACTGGGCGTCAAGTTCCGCTCGGATGTGGCTGGATTTATCACGGGCATCCGATTCTACAAATGCTCGATCAATATCGGCACCCACATTGGCGATCTCTGGACCACCAACGGCACCCATCTGGCCTCGGCCCCTTTCACTGTCGAGACGCCCAGTGGCTGGCAGCAGGTGAACTTCACCAACCCGGTGCCGATCACGTCCAACACCGTTTATGTCGCTTCGTACCATGCCAATAATGGCCACTACAGCGAAGATGATTATTATTTTGCCAGCAACGGCGTGGACAACGTTCCTTTGCACATTCTTGCCGATGGTGTCAGCGGCCCCAATGGTGTCTATAGTTCTGGCACCAACAGTGTTTTCCCCACCAACACGTGGGAGGCGGCCAATTACTGGGTGGATGTCGCCTTTACTACGACCAACGCCCTCCAAACTCTCGTTTCCATTGCCGTGAGCCCGACCAATACCACGCTGATAACCGGCGGTTTCCAGCAGTTTACGGCCACTGGTACTTATTCCAACAGCACCACTCACGCCACCGGCACCCAGGATATCACCGGTCAGGTGACATGGTCTTCGACCAATACCGCCGTGGCCACCGTGAACGCCGCCGGTTTGGTCACTGCCGTTTCCTCCGGCACGACCGCCATCTCCGCAACGATGAACACCATGACGGGCAACACCCTGTTGACCGTTCAAGCTGGACCACTCTCGATAACCACCACCTCTCTTGCCGGTGACTTCGTGAATACAGCCTATGCGGCGACACTGTCAGCCAGCGGTGGCACCATGCCGTACGCCTGGTCGATCATCAGCGGTTCCCTGCCCAACGGTCTGACCCTCAACATCAACACCGGTGCCATCACTGGAACCCCGACCACCGCAGGCACTTTCAACTTCACCGCCCAGGTGAGTGATGCCAGTCTTCCCGTCCAGACCGCAACCCAGCCGCTCAGCATCACGATTTCGTCCTTGCCAAGCACGGTGACCATCTGGCCCGGCTCCGCTCTCCCCGTGGTCGCTGATGCCGGCACTGATGCTCCCGTGGAACTGGGGGTGAAATTCCGCTCCGACATTCATGGTTTCATCACCTCGGTCCGATTTTATAAAGCCGCCGCCAATACCGGCACACATATTGGCGATCTCTGGACGACCAACGGCATCCTCCTGGCCACGGCCACGTTCACCGGTGAAACCGCCTCCGGGTGGCAGCAGGTCAATTTCGCCTCGCCCGTGTCGATCAATTCCAATACCGTCTATGTGGCCTCTTATCACTGCAACAACGGACACTACAGCGCCGACGATAATTACTTTGCATCCAGTGGTGTGGATAATCCTCCGCTGCACGCGCTGGCGGATGGCGTTAGCGGCCCCAACGGTGTCTATACCTACGGTGCCGGCAGTGTATTCCCCACCAGCGGATTCAATGCCGATAACTACTGGGTGGATGCGGTATTCGCGAGCAATATCGCGCCGGTGCTGCCGGCGCAAACCAACCGTGTCATCAACGAACTGACAACTCTTACCGTAACGAATACGGCCACGGACACCAGTGCGTTAAGCTACGCGCTGGCGGTGACAAACGTAGTAACCGGGCAAACGGTGACCAACGCGAGCATCAATACGAACGGGGTGATTACGTGGACGGCGACCGAAGCGCAGGGCCCGAGCACGAACACATTCACGACCATCGTGAGCGACGGAAGTTTAAGTGCGACGAACAGTTTCACGGTGACGGTGAACGAGGTAAACACGGCTCCCACCTTGCCGGTACAGAGCAACCGGACGTTGGTTGGGACGCAGAGCCTGACCGTAACCAATACGGCCAGTGACAGTGATCTGCCGGTCAATCCGCTGGGTTATGTGCTGACGGGGCCGTCGGGCTCGACGATTGACACCAATGGAGTGATCCGGTGGACGCCGACGGCGGGGCAGGTCCCGGGAGTATATACGTTTACGACGGTGGTAACGGACACGAATGTGTATGCGGTGAACGCGCAGGATTTGAGCGCGACGAACAGCTTTAAGGTGACGGTACAGGCGATTCACAACGGGCCAGGTTTAGGAGTGGTAAGCAATCAGGTGGTGAACGAGCTGACGTTGCTGACGGTGACGAATGCAGCAACGGACAATGACATGCCGGCGTTGCCACTGACGTACACGCTGGTGGTGACGAACGTAAACAATAACAGCGCGGTGACCAACGCGAGCATCAATACGAATGGGGTGATTACGTGGACACCGACGGAAGCGCAGGGTCCGAGCACGAACATCTTCACGACCATCGTGAGCGACGGAAGTTTAAGTGCGACGAACAGTTTCACGGTGACGGTGAACGAGGTGAACGTGGCACCGGTATTGCCGGCGCAGAGCAATCTGACGATTGACGTGTTGACCCCGCTGGTGGTTACGAATACCGCCACTGACAGCGACATCCCGGCGAACACGTTAAATTATCAACTGACAGGGCCGTCAGGCTCGACGATCGACAGCAATGGAGTAATCCGGTGGACGCCTCTCTCGGCTCAAGGCGGTACCACCAACTTATTCATCACGATAGTAACGGACAACGGCGTGCCGCCGTTGAGCGCCACCAACTCCTTTGAAGTCATGGTCAATCCCGCCCCCGTGATTCCGGCGCCGGTGATCCAATTCATCGCCGTTTCCAATGGCATTGCCACGGTTACCTGGAGTTCGGTATCAAATGGGATCTACCGCTTGCAATACGTTGGGGATCTGGGGGACACCAACTGGATGGATGTATCGCCGGACGTGCAAGCCAGCGGGCCAGCCGCGACAGCGACCAATACCACCGGCAGCGTAGTCCAACAATTTTACCGCATCATGGTTGTGCCATCACCGTAAGCGGTGCTGCTTTTCAACGACTTTTCTAACTGCCCCGGTGCGTTTGCGCGTAAAGTCTTTTGACATCGAGCAGCTTTTACCTTAGCGAATTCAAACATGTCGATCACCCCTGAGAAGAAATCCCGGCTCGCTCCCGCCGTTCACGGCCGGCGACTGGTGGAACCTGACCCGTCATTCGAAGTGGATTTATCCCGCCATCTCGGCCGCAGTTACGCCGCGTCCGCCTTGGTTGAGCACTATGCGCGATTCGCGAACGGCGACGGGGAATTGGACGCGCTCATGCGCCGGGCCATCTGGAGGGCGGTGGCGCGCAAATTCGGAAACGGTGTCCGGATCGGCCCCGGTGTCGGGTTCAAGCATCTGGAGACATTCGAGATTGGAGACGGGGTTTTCATCGGTGCTCAAGCGTACATTCAAGGTCGCTTCGATGGAGTCACGAAAATCGGCAATCATGTGTGGATCGGGCCGCAGGCGTATTTTGATGCGCGGCAACTCGTCATTGAAGACCATGTGGGTTGGGGTCCGGGCGCCAGGGTGCTCGGTTCTTCCCACACAGGTGTCCCGGTGGATCGTCCGATCATTGAAACCGATCTTGAGATTCGTCCGGTGCATGTGCAGGCGTGGGCCGATGTCGGCACTGGCGCCACTGTGTTGCCCGGTGTGACCATCGGCAAGGGCGGCATCGTCGGCGCCGGGGCCGTGGTGACTCGCGACGTCGCCCCCTTTTCCATCGTTGCCGGCGTGCCGGCACGTTTCCTGCGCTGGCGGGAGGGACACGAACCAATCAAACAACGGAAAGCAACCAGAAAGCAAACTTCATGAACTATAAACGAGCATTGATAACCGGCGGAGCAGGATTGATCGGGTCGCACATCGCGGATCAGTTGGTGGTTGAAGGCATTGAGGAGATTGTGGTGCTGGACAACTGGACCCGGGGCCGGCGCCAGAACCTTGAACCGGCGATGGCTTCCGGCAAGATCACAATGGTCGACGGCGACATCCGGGACGTCAAATTGGTGCGGGAGGTGATGCAAGGGATTGATATTGTGTTTCATGAGGCGGCGATCCGTATCACACAATGCGCGGAAGACCCGCGGCTGGCCCATGACGTTCTGGCCACAGGCACTTTTAATATTTTGGAAGCTGCCGTGGCCGCCAAGGTGAAGCGGGTGGTTTCCGCCTCATCTGCCTCGATTTACGGACAGGCCGAGGCGTTTCCAACCCGGGAGAGTCACCACGGTTACGGCAACCGCACGATTTACGGGGCAACGAAATTGTACAGTGAGGGGCTGTTGCGCAGTTTTTATGAAATGTACGGGTTGAACTACGTGGCGCTGCGCTACTTCAATGTTTATGGCCCCCGAATGGATGCGTTCGGCGTCTACACCGAAGTGATGATACGCTGGATGGAACGCCTTGCGAATGGCCAGCCCTGCTTGATTCTCGGCGATGGCAAACAAACGATGGACTTTGTGTTTGTCGAAGACATTGCCCGGGCGAATTTAATGGCCGCGATGTCTTCCGTTACCGACGATGTAATCAACATCGCCAGTGGAACGGAGACCAGCTTGATTGAACTTGCCGAAACATTGGGTCGCGCCATGGGTGTCAGCCGCGCTCCGGAGTACGGCCCCGCCCGGAAGGCCACGCCGGTTTTCAGAAGGCTCGCCGATGTCAGCAAGGCAGAACAACTGCTCGGGTTCCACACGCAGGTCACCCTTGAAGAGGGGCTCCGCAAGCTGGTGCATTGGTGGTCGAAGGAGCGGTCAATGCCATCGCCGGCCCCCGCTGCCCGAGCATAAAGTGCAGCGCAAACAATAACCAATACCGGGATATACCCCAGGCGGGGTACGTCTTTCCTGGATGCCATTGCAGTATTATTCCTGTTTGCAAAATGCCATATTATAATTTATAGTTATAGAACAGGGATGCTTGTCGCATCCAAAGATCAATAAAGTTGCGGATTGAATTTATTGCGGCGGCTTTCGCATGGTGAAGGAACCCAGCACAGATTTGGGAAGAAGGTTGAAACTGACCGCTGTGTTCGTTGTCCGTGGAAGCCACCGGCCTGAGCGTTGATCCTTGGCGTCCGGCCTGGTTTTATTTCAGAAACATTATGAATCCCCTCCGACACAATGAAGAGCGAATTCGCCTTCGGCTCTGGTTGCTTCTGGTTTTGCTCGGCGCGCCTGGTTTCTCTGTTCAGGCAGCCGGTCCGGAGCCGGCGGGCTGGTATGCGGGTGACATGCATGTGCATCGGAGTTGTGGCAGTTCTCCGGAAGCGGTATCCGATATTTACAGCCAAATGGCCGGTCAGAACCTGGCCGTCGTATCCCTCCTCGCAGACATGGGCAACGGCGAGGTCCAAAACCCCGTGACCGACCTGCCGCTGGTGAATGGACATGATGACCCTGTGTCAACGCCCGGACAGATTGTACATTGGGATGCCGAATGGCATTGGGATGCCACCTATACGCAATACCCTCATCAGGCTTTGGGCGGGCATCTGGTGCTTCTCGGGCTAACCAATGCTTATCAGATCTGGGCCGAATATACCTACCCCATTTTCCAATTCGCGCATCAACAAGGAGCCATCGCCGGATTTGCCCATCTGCAATATCTGGATGACGGTTTTCCCCAGTACCTCAGTTGCTGCACCCCCATTGAATATCCCGTCGAAGTGGCTTTGGGTTCTTGTGATTTTGTTTCAGAAGACGTGGCCGGCGGCGATTCCGCCATTCACGCCTATTACCGGTTGCTCAACTGCGGCTTCCGGCCCGGGTTTGCCGGCGGTTCAGACCATCCCTGCAGTGCGGCTGTCGGACAAACACTGACCTATGTTCAGATTCCAGGGGGACAATTGACATACAGCAATTGGATCCGGGGCATTGCGCAGGGGAGAACGGTGGTCTCGCGCAACGGGCACAACGAATTTCTCGACTTGAAAGTCAACGGCACCAACGGGCCCGGGGATGAAATTCAACTAACAAATGCAGGAAGTGTGCAAGTGACGGTTCAGTGGACGGCACAGGCCAGCTACTCCGGGACGATTGAGTTGGTGAAAAACGGCGTGGTTGTGAGCAGCCTGCCGGCGTCGGCGGGACCCGGGGCTCCTGCCACTTTGAGTACAACCGTTGGTTTCACAAACAGCGGATGGTTGTGCGCGCGGAGGATGGGCAACGGTGAACATGCGGTGAATGCAAGCGCGGTATTCGTGACCGTGAACCACGCCCCGGTCCGTGCCAGCGTGGATGATGCGCAGTTCTATGTGCAATGGATGGACAACTTGCTGGCCCTGACCTCACCCGGAGGAGCCTGGAGTTCGTATTTTGTCACCAACCGGGCCGAGGCGCAAGCTCGATATTCGGCCGCCAGAACCGTCTATCAGCAAGTCGCCTCGCAAGCAGCCGCCCTGTTGCCTGTGACCATTGACACAACCGCGCTTTCCTATGGATCAGTGAACGTGGCGTATTCAGGGACGCTGGCGGCGAGCGGCGGGGCCACGCCGTATACCTGGTCAATTATCAGCGGGTCTTTACCCCCGGGTCTCACCCTCAATACCAGCAGCGGCACTGTTACCGGGACACCGAACAGCCCCGGCATCTTCAACTTCACGGCCCAAGTGAGAGATAACAACAACCCGGCACAAACAGCCATCAAACCGATCAGCATCACAGTTACGGCCGTGCCGTTGGCGACCCTCTGGCCCAGTTCAGCTGTGCCCGGCACTGTGGACGGCGGCTTGGACAATCCAGTGGAGCTGGGAGTGAAGTTCCGTTCCGACGTTGCCGGATTCATCACCGCCATTCGTTTCTACAAGGCCAGTGCCAACACCGGCGCACATATTGGTGACCTCTGGACTGCTGCCGGCACCCTCTTGGCCACGGCTGCGTTTACCGGTGAAACCGGTTCCGGCTGGCAACAGGTCAACTTTGCCAGCCCGGTGCCCATCAGTGCCAACACCATCTATGTGGCTTCATACCACTGCAACAACGGCCACTACAGCGCCGACGATAATTATTTTTCAAGCGGGGGCGTTGACAATCCGCCCTTGCACGCGCTGGCCAATGGGGTCAGCGGTCCCAATGGCGTCTATGCCTATGGCGCCAGCAGTGTGTTCCCCACTAACGGCTTCAATGCCGATAACTACTGGGTCGATGTCGTGCTGGTAACCAATACCGCGCCGCTGTTGCCGGCGCAGAACAATCGCACGATTAACGAGCTGACGACGCTGACGGTGACCAACACGGCCACGGGTAATGGTACATTAAGCTACACGCTGGTGGTGACGAATCTGGGCAACAACAGCGTGGTGACGAATGCGGGCATCAGCAGCAACGGGATTATCACGTGGACGCCCACTGAAGCCCAAGGGCCAGGCACCAATATCTTCACCACCGTGGTGAGCGGCGGGAGCTTGAGCGCGACGAACAGTTTTTTGGTGACGGTGAATGAGGTGAACACCGCACCGGTGCTGCCCAACCAAATCAACCGGACGATTGACGTTTTAACCACGCTGATTGTCACAAACACCGCCACCGACAGTGACATTCCAGCCAACACACTGACTTACGCGTTGGTGACGGCGCCAACCAGCGCGTCCATCGACACCAACGGTGTGATCACCTGGACTCCCGTCCCGGCCCAAGGCAGCACCACCAACCTGTTCACCACGCGGGTGACGGACAATGGCACGCCTAATCTGAGCGCGACCAACTCGTACCTTGTGTTTGTCAATCCGGCCCCGATCATCCCGCCACCGGTGATCGAATCCGTCCGCCTGTCCAATGGCGTCGCCACCGTGACGTGGTGTTGCGCATCCAATTGCAATTATCGGCTCCAGTATATCGAGGATTTGAGCGCCACCAACTGGGTCAACGTGGCGCCGGATGTGCGGGCTGCCGGCCCAACCGCCACAGCTACCGATACCATCGGGTTCTCGCCCCGGCGGTTTTATCGCGTGTTGCTCGTGCCATGACCAGGATATTATCAAGGCATTCTACTCACTTTGGAGTTGTTCGAAAATCACTCGCTGTTCCTGGGAAAATAGTGACGCTGAATCCATTTGTGCAGGGTTTCGAACGGACGACATAATCTGTGTTCTTTTCCTTGGTTCCCGTTCATCCCATATCGGATATTTCGCCCGTCAAAATTGACAAAATTCACCATTTAATCTATAGTCTAATGGTTGTATTCGTTGAAGCAATCCAGTGTGTATCTCACGGGCCGGGATGGAGCAGGACGATTTGTTCTGCCCTGTTCAGAGGCTGTGCCATGATCATTTCAGCGACGTAAACGGAGATAACATGATTCACCCCACCAAAAGTCTTAAAGGACGGACTTTCTCTTGGCATACACTGCTGCTGGCATTGTTTTGCGGATGTGTGTTCTCCGCCCAAGCCGTGATGGGCAGCCCGATACTCGTCCTGACGAATGCCGCCGACCCGTTTAGCCAATACTATGAGCAGATGCTTTTGACCGAAGGGTTGAATGAATACTCCCTTGATGACATTTCCTCCGTTACAAACGGGACCCTGGCGCAATACGACGTGGCGATCCTGGCCCAGACCACTTTGACATCAACGCAGGTTGCCGCGATCAGCAATTGGGTGAATGGGGGCGGAATCCTGATTGCGATGCGGCCGGACAAGCAATTGGCCGGGCTGCTTGGGCTGGTTGATGCCGGCTCAACGATTTCCGAGGGCTACCTGCTGGTGAACACAAATTCCGGTCCGGGCGCGGGAATCGTCAACCAGACAATCCAGTTCCACGGAACGGCGGACGCTTACACGCTTGGCAGCGCCACCAGTCTGGCGACCCTCTATTCAGACGCAGTGACGCCTACGGTCAACCCGGCGGTGGCAGTGCGAAGCGTCGGTTCCAACGGCGGCCAGGCGGCTGCCTTCACCTTTGATCTGGCCCGGTCGATTGTGTTCACGCGCCAGGGCAACCCGGCTTGGACGGATCAGTTCCGCGACGGACTCTCGCCCACCCGTCCCGACGACCTGTTTTACGGACCCGCAAGTTTTGACCCGGAACCCAATTGGGTTGATTTCAACAAGATTGCGATTCCCCAGGCGGATGAGCAGCAACGATTCCTGGCCAATATGATCATCAGACTGGATTCGGCAAAGCGGCTCCTGCCACGGTTCTGGTATTTTCCGCACGGTTACAGGGCAGCGGTGGTCATGGGGGGTGATGATCATGCCAATGGTGGCACTGCCGGACGGTTCGATCAGTACCTCGCTTACAGTCCCACCAACGGCACGGTGGCAGATTGGACGGCCATTCGCAGCACGTCGTACATTTTCGCCGAGCCGACGCTGTTGAGCAATGCGCAGGCGGCCGCCTACAACGCTGATGGCTTTGAAATCGCCCTGCATTTGAACACCGGATGTTCAACCTACAACTTCGCGTCGCTGGACTCGATGTTCACCAATCAACTCAGCCAGTTCACAAACACCTACCCGGGCCTTCCTCCGTCCATGTCGCAGCGCATTCACTGCATTGCCTGGAGCGGCTACACCATCGCACCGCAGGACGAACTGCTGCATGGTATGCGGCTTGATGCCACCTATTACTTTTATCCTCCAAACTGGGTCGCCGACCAGCCGGGCATTTTCACCGGTTCGGCCATGCCGATGCGTTTTGCCACCATCAATGGCAGCTTGATTGATGTTTTTCAGGCTGCAGTTCAAATGACCGATGAATCCGGTCAAACCTATCCGAAAACGGTGAACGCGCTGCTTGATGGGGCCTTGGGACCCCAGGAGTACTATGGCGCTTATGTGGCAAATATGCACACGGATTATGCCAATAATCCCGGATCGGACCTGATTGTCATGGCGGCGATCAATCGTGGCGTGCCGGTGATCTCGTCCCGCCAGATGCTCACCTGGCTGGACGCCCGCAACGGTTCTTCCATGGGATCGATAACTTGGACGAACAGCACTCTCACATTCTCGGTTACTGTGACCACCAACGCCACCGGCCTTCAGGCCATGGTGCCGATTCCCAGCGGCTCCAGCGTGAGCAACATCACCTACAATGGCGTTTCAACCGGATATTATCTCAGGGGAGTAAACGGCATGCAGTATGCCTTCTTCAACGCGCTGACCGGCAATTACGCAGTCACCTTCCAATCGGACTCCGTCCCACCCAGCGTCACCTCCGTTCTGCCCGCCAGCGGCGCGACAAAAGTTGCCCAGACGGCGCAGGTTTCCGTCACTTTCAGTGAAGCGTTGAATCCTGCGACCGTGAATACAAATACAATCACCCTGCGTGATCCCACCAATGGGCTTGTACCGGCCACGGTTTCCTATAACCCGTCAATCTTCATGGCGACATTGGTTCCCAATGCTCCGCTGGCACTCGCGACAAACTATACCGTCACTGTGAAAGGCGGTCTCGGAGGAGTCAGCGATGTGGCCGGCAACCTTCTGGCGGCTGACTTTACGTCGTCGTTTACCACCATTCCACAAATTGACTATAGCATTTGGAACAATTCAACGGAACCCGCCGAGGCTTCGGATACTGATACAAATTCAATAGAATTGGGGTTGAAATTTCAGAGTGCGGTCAGCGGTTATATTACCGGCATTCGGTTCTTTAAGGGTGTCTTCGACAAGGGGCCGCATGTGGGCAGCCTCTGGACGACCGGCGGCTCGCTGCTGGCCAGCGTGACCTTTACAAATGAAACCGTTGCCGGGTGGCAGGTTCAGGCACTGGCGGCGCCGGTGCCCATCAACGCGAACACTGCTTACGTTGTGTCGTATCACGCCCCCGTGGGTGGGTATGCGTCGGATGTGGGGTACTTTGCCGGTGCGGGGGTGACCAATTATCCGTTGCAGGCACTGGCGGATGGCCAGAACGGCCCCAACGGCGTCTTTGCCTACAGCGGCGCCAGCACTTTCCCAAACCAGACCTTCAGTTCCGAGAATTTCTGGGTGGATGTGGTCTTCGACCCCGGGAATACACTGGAGATTACTACGCCTTCACTGGTGAACGGAGTATTGGGTGTGTCTTATTCGGCGACGCTGTCGGCCAGCGGCGGGACGACGCCATACAATTGGTCAATCGTCAGCGGTTCTCTGCCCACGGGTCTCACTCTTAATGCCACCAACGGCGCCATCACCGGAACACCGACCGTTGCGGGGACCTTTAATTTCACGGTCCAGGTAAGCGATGCCAGTCATTCCGTCGAGACGGCAACCCAGCCCCTCAGTATCACCGTTCCCAGTGTATCGACCTTGACCATCTGGTCCGGTTCAGCGACGCCCGGCACCGTGGACAGCGGTCTGGACAGTCCAGTGGAATTGGGGGTGAAGTTTCGTTCCGACGTTGGCGGATTCATCACCGCCATCCGTTTTTACAAGGCCAGTGCCAACACCGGCACACATATTGGTGACCTCTGGACCACCAATGGCGCCCTCCTGGGCACGGCTACGTTTACCGGTGAAACCGGTTCCGGCTGGCAACAGGTCAATTTCGGCAGCCCGGTGCCCATTAGTGCCAACACCGTCTATGTAGCCGCTTATCACTGCAACAACGGCCACTACAGCGCTGACGATAATTACTTTTTAACCAGTGGCGTGGACAACCCGCCCTTGCACGCGCTGGCCAATGGGGTCAGCGGTCCCAATGGCGTCTATGCCTATGGCGCCAGCAGTGTGTTCCCCACTAACGGCTTCAATGCCGATAACTACTGGGTGGATGTGGCGTTC
>Ga0265316_10005299_pt1 | contig 12577 bp, 7 predicted proteins | sample 4522metaG_FD_202092 | JGI IMG/M metagenome (GOLD analysis project Ga0265316, IMG submission 202092) | Rhizosphere microbial communities from Carex aquatilis grown in University of Washington, Seatle, WA, United States - 4-5-22 metaG | ecosystem: Host-associated > Plants > Roots > Rhizosphere >... | reverse complement strand
GCAAGTGATCCACGGGTCCAGGTCGATTTCGCCGCGTTCGATCATCCCGATCACGCGCGGGAACTGGTGGTGGCTGTTGCGGCTCGCCATGATGTCGAGTTCCTTCCTGATGAAGGGCGTATGGTCAAAGGGGATGAATCCCAGGAATTGGCCAACCAGCACCAGCCTCCCGGCCGGGCCGACGCGGTCGAAGCTGGCCGTGATGGCCTCCTCGTCTCCGGTGCAGTCGAAAACCACCGAAGCGGGGCGGCCATCGTACTCCGCGAGCACGTCCACGCCGAAACGTCCGGCGAATTGGCGGCGGAACTCCACTTTCTCGACAATCCGCGCCGATGCGCCCGCCGTCAGAGCGAACTGCAGCACCGAGAGGCCGATCGGCCCCGCGCCCACGATGAGCACGTCTTCGCCCGCCACCAGCCTGCTACGGGCCACCGCATGGGCGCCGATGGTCAGGAATTCCACCAGCGACAGTTGGTCGTAGGAGAGCCGGTCCGATTTGTACAGGCGCTCGACGGGCACGTTCATGAGGCCGCGCATCCCGCCGTCCACGTGGACTCCCAGAACTTTCATGTTCTCGCAGCAGTTGGGCCGGCTGAGGCGGCAAGGCCGGCAAACCCCGCAGGTCAGGTGAGGCTCAATGGCGCAGCGGTCCCCCGGCTTGATGCCGCGAGTGTTCTCGGGCACCTCCAGCACCTCGCAGCTCAACTCATGCCCGATGATGCGCGGAAAGGTGTAATTGGCTTGGGCCCCTTCAAAGGCGTGCCAGTCGCTGCCGCATATGACGACGCGGTGAACCCTCACCAGCGCCTCGCCGGGCTGCCCAGTCACGGGCGGCACAACGTGTCCCACGAATTCTCGTGGCGCTTCCAATACGATTTGTCGCATAGCTTCTCGAACTCCAGAGTATAGCAACCTGCTAGTCTGGCGGTTTCATGGGAACATCCGTTATTCAACTGATCGGGATCCTGTCGGCGTCCATCGCGCCGGTCATCGTCATCTCCGGCGTGGGTTTGCTGCTCCTCAGCATGACCAACCGCTACAGCCGGGTTCTGGAACGCGCGCGGGACCTCATCGAAGACCTCGACGCCACCCAGGACGACCCGCGGCGTAACCTGCTGGTGGAGCAGATCCGCATTATCTACCGGCGCGCCCGCATCCTGCGGCTCGCCATCGTCCTGGCCTCCACCAGCATTTCCTTTGTCGCCGTCACGGTTCTCTCGCTGTTCGCCGGGCAGGTTTTTCGAGTACGGGTCGACTACGTCTCGGTGCCGTGCTTCGGCCTCTGCCTGCTGTCCTTGTTGGGATCGCTCTATTTCTTCATCAAGGATGTCACCATCTCGCTGACCGCCCTGGAACTGGAGATCGAATCCTACATCGGGAAATCCTGATCGCAGGGTTGACAGACGAAAGCGTCTGTCCCACCTTTGTGGGGCAGGCGCTTTCGCCTGCCAACGTTTGAGTCTTCACTTCGGCTCGATGGCGATCACCCAGAGGTCCGTCGCGCCGAGGTTCTGACCGATATGCGTGGCGCCCAGACGCCAGGTGATCTCACCGGTCTGCAAAGTAGAAGGCTCTTCGCGGCCGTCGGGCATCAGGTGCCTCAACTGCGCGCCCGATAGGCAGACCACTACCCGGTTCTTGTGAGTATGCTGCGGTTCCTTGGTTCCGGCCGGGATGCGGATATCGTAGACCCGCGTGTATGCGTTCTCGAACAGCAGCTTGTAATGGGGGGAGAGGCCCGTGGTTCCCCAAGTCTCCGATCCGCCGGGTCCCAGGAAATCCACTCTCGCAAAGTGGATTTCGGAGGAACCTGTGTTCTTGACCACCCCGGCCTTCGCCGGCCGGAACACGGTGTCGCCCGGCCTGACGGTGACCTTCTGCGGCTTGCCCCCCTGCGGGGTGATCTCGAGCGTGCCCCCATGGAAATACACCGTCACGCTCGGTTGTGTGCCGTTCGGCGGCTGCGTCTCACCCGGCCGCAGCGTGCAGTCGAAGGCAACCACCTTTTCGTTCCGCAATTTCTCCGTCTGAACGGCGGCACTGGCGATGATCGCAAAGCAGAGTAGGATGGCGACACTAGTACCGCGACGGTCTGATTTGTTCCTCAACGCCTCGGGCCGGGCATGCCCGGCCCCTACACCGACCCTTGTAGGGGCGAGGCATGCCTCGCCCTCGCGTCGCATACTCCCGCGCGGCCAGGAAAGAAACCACGCGGTCACGGCACTAGTTCGCACAAGATGCTCCTTTACTCCGCAAGTATATCCCAGTGCGCCGCCGTTCAGATGGGGCTGTTGCTATCGAGACGTCCTCTGATCTCCGGCGAGCAGAGTTTCCACTTCCGCCGTGAATTCCTCCTTTTCCTTCTGGTACAATTCGCCGCTGCCGGGGCTCGGGAACCCGGAATGCACGGCCTTCACCAGCCCGTCGCGGCCAACGAAGAACGTGGTAGGCCAGGAATCCCAGTCACGGGCTTGCGTCAACTTCTCTTTGGCGGTGCTCGTTTCGCCGCCCAACAGGACGGTGTACTCGATCCCATATTCCTTGATGAGCGCCTTCAGGCGCGTCGGGTCGGCCAGTTGCTCGGGTTCTTCGAAATCCAGAGCGACGATCTCCAGCCCCCGATCGCGATACTTCTTGTAGATCGCCGGGAGGAACTGATCTTCGTCATGGCAGTTCGGGCACCAACTGCCCGTGACGTTGATTAAGAGGACCTTGCCGCGGAAGCGCTCGTCCGTATTGGAGACAATCTTGCCGTTCAAATCGAAGAAACTGAAGTTGAACGGTCTGGTGGGGTCCTTGACGCCCGTGTGCAAATTGGCATCCGTCGGCTCGGGGAGGCCTTTGGCGCGCGCCTGTTCCGGGCGCACGGCAGTGATCACACCCTCGTGGTGCTGGCCTTTCAGGTCGACGGTAAGTGTCCCGTCGTCTTGCGGAGCAATCACCAGCAGGGCCGGACGCCCGCCGGAGAAGTGGCTGAGCACGAACTTGCCGTCCTGGTAGCTGCCGGTGAGGGTTCCGGTATCGCCATCCACGCGGAGAATGGCGCCGGAGACTTCCGCGCCTTGCTGTCGAACAATGAATTGCCAGGCCCTTTCTCCCTTCTTGGAACTGGCGACATTTTCCAGATACCAAAGGCCCGAGATGTCGGGAGCCTTGATCTTGGATGGAGGCTGGGGCACGGCGCGCACGGCGTGGATGGGGAGCGGCTTGCCACGCGTGCTGTATTCGCCGTCGAGGGCGCCGTTCTTCAGCACCGCCTTGAGCACCGATGCGTAGGTGTCGAAGTTGAGAACCAGCGAGCCGTTTTCGAACTTGCCGCCCGTTGAGTTCTCATGGTCCGCCCCGTTGAAGAACCACCCCTTGATATTGGAGCCATCGCCGGAGAATTCGATCTTGAAGGGGATTTCAGTCCCGTTAACGTTGATGGTCGCGTTCCAGAGGCCGGTAAGGGATGCGGCTTTCTCGACGTGCGGATCCACTTCGGTAAGGGGGCGATCCCAGTGTGCCTTGGTCAACCGCCAGCGCTCCTGCTCGTCCTTGCGGTAGGTCTCTTGATCGGGGAACAACTTCTGGGCACTGCCAGTCGCTCCGGCCTGCGCCTCCCGGCTCTTGTAGTAAATCAGTATGCGCAAGTCCCAGCGGGTGTCCTCTCCGAGCTGGTGCCCGCCGCCCCGCTGCACGATGTACTTAGTGACAATCCCCTCCTCTTTCTCCTTGTCCAAAATGGGGATCTGATACTTCTTGAAAAGCGCATACCAGTCGTCAAAATAGCCCCAATTCACCTGGTAGACCCACTCGACGATATAGGGGGTCTCCGCGCGGGTGGATTGGGGATATGCGGGCCGGTTGCCCATGTATAGCGCCAGAATGCCGAATGCCAGCAGCCAGCGGCTCCGCGTAACTATGTTCGTAGATGACATCGAAGTTTCTCCTTTTTCAGATTTAGAAAGTGAACCGTGCGCCGAGCTGGATCAACCTCGGATTGTTCACTTGAGTCGTGATCCTGCCGAAGTTCGGGTTGGTGTACGTGGTGTTGGGATAGCCGAAGTACACGGTGTTAGTTGCATTGAGAGCCTCGGCGCGGAACTGCGCCTTCAACCGCTCGCGAATTGAGAAGGTCTTGAACGCGGAGAGATCCCAGTTGAACAATCCGGGCCCGCGGTCTCTGAGGAAGGGCGTGATGTTGCCAAAGCTGAACAGCGGGGCCTGTGAGAACGCCGCCGGGTTGAGCCATCCGTCGATCCGGGCGCTGGTGCCGCCTGATGTCTCAGCGGACACGCCAGTCGCATTCGGCCGCTGCAAGCTGGCGCCGATGACGCTGTTATTGTTCGGCTGCGTTGCCGCCAGCGGATATCCCGTTTGCAGGATGCCGACCGCATTGGCCGACCATCCGCCCGCAATCAGGTTCAGTATGCGGCCGCTTGTCAGCCAGGGTTTTCCTTTCCCGAACGGCAATTCATAAGTCAGTGCCGTGGTGAACCGGCTCGGCACGTCCTGCGTGGAGAGGCTCCGCTCGGCGTTCTTGTCGTAGGCGTTCTGCGCGCCCGCTAGCGAAGTAATCTGACCGGCGCCGGCGGTGCTCACCCCTAGAACGTTGGATTCGCTGCGCGACCACGTGTAGGATGCCAGCACGGTCAGCCCGTCGGCCAGACGGCGCTGCGCCCGAAGATAAACCGCATAGTAATAGGCGAGCCCCGTATCGGAGTTGGAGAGCGTCACCGACGTATACTGCGGAAACGGCAGCAGCAGTTGGGCGCGGCTCACGGTGGCGGTTCCCACGGTCCCCACGCCGCCGTTGTTGTGGAGCGGATTCGCCACTTTTTGCGTGAGGGCCGAACCGAGTGGGAAGTACGACGGGTTGAGCTGGTCGATATTCAGGCCGATCTCGTTTAGGTGGAGCGAATGGGAACCCAGGGCGCCCAGCGTGAGCACGAATCCGGCCGCGGCCTGCCTTTGAACTTCGAGCGAGTATTCCTGCACGTACCCCGCGGATTGCGAGCTGGGAGACAAGAGCGTGATCGCCTGGCCGATTCCCGAGAGGCCGCCCAGCGCGTTCCCGGTCGGTTGCAGCAGTCCATTCGGATAGGGATTCGAGAGCGAAGCGGCCGGGTGGAAGTTTCCGTCGGTGGAAGTCACGATGGACGTGGTCTGCGAGTACCCGATGGTGTTCTGAAAACTGAAGAACCCCGGCGCCCAGTAGATGCCGTATCCGCCGCGGACCACGGTCTTGCCGTTGGCTGAGAACGCGAACCCGATGCGCGGCGCGGGCTTGACGGCCAAAGCGTTGCCGGTTTCAATGGGATTGCCGTTCACCCCGGCATATTCCACCTGGCCCGGAATCCGCAAGCCCGTCACGTTCTGTTCGAGCGGGTTGGCCGTCGTGGCGTCGAACCCCACGATCAGCTTGTTGTGGGCCTCGCGAATCCCCGTCTCGTGCTCGAAGCGGAGTCCGAAATTCAAAGTCAGTTTTGGGGTGATGCGGAAATCGTCCTGCACAAACCCGCCGAAGTACCGCACGAAGTCGTCGAACTTGGCAACCACGTTCATGCTGCCACTGGTGGGATAGCCGAGAAGCATCGTGGCCAGGTCGGCTCCGGTTCCGGCGGTCGAGGTTTGCGGCGTGGCGCGCGTGAAAACATCGGAAAAACCGAGGCTGGTCGGGCCGGTCGCGGGCGTGCCGAAATCATGCAGCGTGCGGAAATCGAATCCGGCCTTGAAGCTGTGCCGGCCGCGAAATCTCGATATCGTGGCGTTGAAGGAGCGCGAGTAGAAGACATCGCGGGTGGTGGTGCCTCCACCGAAGCTGGCGAGTTGTCCCACGGTGACCGCCGGGAACGCCGGATCGGGAGTGGCGGCCGCGAGCGACGCTGGAAGCCCCAGCGTGGTCAGATCGAATCCCGCGCTCGACGTGGGAAAGCTGGTGGTGAAGAAGCGGTTGAATCCCCACCGGGCGGTGAGAATCGTGGTGGGGCTCAGCGTCGCCGTGGCATTGGCTTGCGTGGCATCGATCCTCCGGAACAGCAGGTTCTGACTGGGTGTCGCCACATTGCCAAAGGTGGGAGGAGCGCTGGTCTCGCCGGTCTTCTGATGGACGTAGGATGCCGATGCGTGGAGCCTGGAGCCGATCTGGTGATCGCCTTTGAAGGTGTATTGGTCGCCGCGGTTGGGGTAAGCGCCCGTGAAGTTGAAATTGGTTGCCCCGTAGTAGGCCGTAGACGTGTTGGGGAGCGGGTAGTAGGATGCCAGCTTCAGCCCGGCCGGATCCAGTTGGTTGGCCGGGATGATGTTCCCCGCGAACGGCGTGCGCGTTCCGGCGGAGGAGGTGCCGAGCGGGTCGTAGATGGTCTGCAGGCCCCCACCGGCAGCGGCACTCCGCGAGAAGTTTCCCGCGCGTTCGAGCACCGTGGGCACGGAAAGCGCGGTGTTGCTGCCGTCCTCCTGCCGGTAGGCTTCGGTGGCCACGAAGAAGAACGTGCGGTTGTGCCCGTCATAGAGCTTGGGGAGCGCAACTGGTCCGCCTAGTGAGCCGCCCCAATCCCGAAAAGGCTGATCCGCGATGGGCAAGCCGGCCCGGTTCGAGAAGAAACTGTTGGCCAGCCAGGCGGTCTGGCGAATGTGGCCCACGGCGCTGCCATGCAAATCGTTATTGCCCGAACGCAACAGCGAATTGAACGTGCCGCCGCCGGTGCGAGAGACTTCGGCGTCGTACGTGCTTGCCTGAAGCTTCACTTCCTGGACGGATTCCGGCGAGGGAACGAACACGGCGCGATTGTTGGAATCCGTGATGGAGATGCCATCCACCAGAACATTGTTGGTTCGCACCGGCCCACCGGCGATGGAAACCTGGGAATTCGCGTTCTGGTCCTGCATGCGGCCCATCTTCGGATTGGCGACGAACACCACCGTCTGCGCCAGTTTGGCGGTGAAGAAGGAATTGCGCCCGAGAATGGGGAGGTCCGTGATCTTCTGGCTGTCGATCGCCTGGCCGGTCGAGGCCTCGCCGGTTTCGAGCAAGGGCGCGTCGGCGGTCACGTCGATTTTTTCGGTGACTTGGCCCAGTTCGAGCGCCAAATCTACGGTGGTGGCGGATTGCGTCGCAATCAGAACGCCCTTGCGCTCCAGGCGCTTGAAACCGCCGGCCTCGGCGCTCACGGTGTAGGTGGCAGGCGTGACCGCCGTGAACACGTACTCGCCCTGATCGTTGGTGGTGGTGGCACGGGTCACGGATGTGGCTTCGTCGGTGATGGTGATTTTGGTTTTGGAAGTGGCCGCCCCGTCCGGGTCCGTCACACGGCCCCGTAAAGAGCCCTGGAAGGATTGCGCCCATGCCAAACCGGAAACGAGAAGAACGTAAACGATTGATTTCATATAGTTTCCTTTCAAACAGACAGACCCGCGCAATGGCGCGTGCCCGCGTGGCTCAATGACCTGGAAGATCGGAGTTTCGTTTGGTTTGACTTGTGCCGTACCCTCGACTGCCTGTGTGAAACTCAGGCTACGCCGCGAGAACGGCTATCGACAGGAGCAGTGGACGGGGAGAGGAGGAGGAGGGGCCGAGAATGGCGTTCCGGAAATCATGAATCCCCAGATTAAACTGTTCCGGCCCGGGTGTCAAGAAAAATAATCATAATGTCCATAGACAATAGTATGATTGAGAATAACAGGGATGTTATGATCAGGATCCGGAGCGCAAGCACATTTCTGACCATTCCCGGCTGGAACGGATCGGGGCCCGAACACTGGCAGTCCATTTGGGAGGCGGAGTACGCCAACTTCCGGCGCGTCGAACAGCGCGAGTGGCACAGCCCCTCTCGCGAGGAGTGGGTCGATTCGATTGAAAGTATGGTTCAACAGGCTGCTTCGCCGGTCTATCTGGTAGCCCACAGCCTGGGCTGTGTCGCGGTAGCCCATTGGGCCGCGGATCGCGATGCGGCCGGTATTGCCGGCGCCTTGTTGGTGGCTCCGCCGTGGCTTTCGGCCGCGGACACGTGCCCGGAGGAACTCAGGGGCTTCGTACCCATCCCTATCGGGCGGCTCCCATTCCATTCGATCCTGGTTGGCAGCGAGAACGATCCTTACCTGCCAATCGAAACTGCCATGCGCCTGGCTCGGTCGTGGGGATCGGAATTCGTCAACGCGGGGCGGCTTGGGCACATCAACATCGCGTCGGGTCACGGCCCATGGACCGCGGGCGAGCGGCTGTTGGAGAGCCTGTGACCCCCGGACCACGAAAGTTCACGCCCACTCCGCCGCGAATGCCACCGCCTCCGCTTCGATATGCCCGGCGGAGTAAACTATGCCGGCTTCCCACTGTCGCTGCAAGCGGCGCGTTACGCGTAAGTTCCTATTCCAGTTTCACGAGATGAAACTGGAGGATGCGCGGAAGGAACTGCCGTTGGGACAGGTGACGCTCGCCTGCGGCATCGAAGCAAGCGCTTGCAGCGAAGCATGATTGACAAAGTGGGCTGAAACTCCGTAACATGGCACCAAGCAGCCAGCAGGAGGTCATTTATGAAGCGCCGCCAACAATGTCTCGCCATCGCCGCGTTCGTGGTGATCGGCATGTTCTGCACCACCCCGATCGCTTTCGGGCAGGCCGGTTCTACCGGCACCATCCTGGGTGTTGTCACCGACCCGTCCGGCGCAGCCGTTCCGGCCGCGAATGTCGCGGTCACAAACGCCGCCACGAACGTAAAAGTCTCTGCGCAAACGGATCAGTACGGCAACTATTCCATTTCCAACCTCATCATTCCCGGGCCATACCAGGTTGCGGTTACGGCCGCTGGTTTCCGCGAGGTCATTCGGGGTGGAATCGCGCTTCAACTCGACCAGAGGGAGCGAATCGACCTGCAACTGGTGGTGGGCGGCGCGTCCGAAACGGTCGAAGTCACCAGCGCGATTCCAACCCTTCAGACCGACAGCGCCGCTACCGGACATGTGATCGATAGCGCCAATATCGTCAACCTGCCGCTCCTGTCGAGGGTCGCGTTCGACCTGGTCGCCTTGTTACCGGGCGTGGCCCTGCAACCCGGGTCGGCCAGCATCATTTCCGTCGGCGATCTGGCCCGTTTCAATGGCGGCCGCGCCAGCGGCAATGAGATTCAGCTTGACGGCATTGTGAACGAGAGCGCGAAAGGCGGGCAGGCTGTCTACTATCCCATGGCCGACGCGCTCGAAGAATTCAAGGTGCTGACTACCAGCTACGCGGCAGAGTATGGACGCACCAATGGTGGAGTCATCATCGCGACCATCCGGTCGGGAACCAATAGTCTCCACGGAACCATGTACGATTTCATCCGGAATGAGGCCTTCAACGCCAAGAATTTCTTCGCCCTATCCACGCAGCCAAAGCCGTTGTTCCGGCAAAACCAGATGGGGATCTCGGCGGGCGGACCGATCGTCAGGAATAAGTTGTTCATCTTCGGGGATTGGGAAGGCATCCGAAACCTCACCGGCAACACCATCACTACAAGTGTGCCGACAGCCGCCATGCGAGCCGGGAATTTCTCCTCGGGCTTCAACCCGATCTACGACCCGGCGACGACCACCGTGGATGCCGCCGGCAACGTGGCCAGAACTCCGTTTGCCGGCGGTATCATACCGGCGACGCGATTCGACCCGGCAGCGGTCGCGGTGGAGTCGTACTACCCGCTGCCCACTGGTTCCGGCATCTCGAACAACTACGTTTCCAGCATGCCCGGACGCACACGATCCGACCAGGCAGACCTGCGGCTGGACTATTACCTGAGCGCTCCGCTCAAGGTGATGTTTCGCGATTCCGTTTACGACTATTACCAGTTGGCGACCCCTACCTACCCGACCAATGGCAACATCAGCCAGGGGCCTACTCGCAAAAGGCGTCAGAATGGCGGAATTAGCCTGATTTACACGATTAGTCCGTCGGTCGCCAATGAACTCCGCTTCGGATACAACCGCGATTTCTTCCGCGTAATCTCTTATACCTCGGGCGGGAACTACCCTCAGATGCTTGGCATCCCCAACGTGCCGCAAACCGTGTTTCCCACTTTTGTCATCGCCGGGCTTTCGAACGTGGGCGATGGCGGTAACGTCGGAACACAGCTTCGGCGGGCGACTTACTACCAGTTGGCGGATAGTCTCTCTTTCACTCGCGGCAGGCACTACTTCAAGGTTGGAGTCGACCTTCGCCGTTCCATGATGAGTAACTTCCAGCCGAGCATGCCTTCCGGGCAGTTCAGTTTCGCTACGAATCAAACCGGCCTTCTCAACAATTCCAAAACCGGCGTGGCGGCGGCAAGCTTCCTTCTGGGCCAGGGTTCGGCGGCGGCCATTAACCTGGGTTCCTATAACTATCTCATGGCTTCTGTGTACGATACCTTCATCCAGGATGATTTCCGGGTTTCCTCGAGGCTCACATTGAACCTCGGCCTGCGGTGGGAGCCCAACATCAATTACAACGAGAAGTACAATCGGCTCACATGGTTCGATCCCAGCGTGGGACACCTCGTATTTGCGGGCCAGGGGGGGCAACGCACCACCGATTATCCCAATCACTACCCCAATTTTTCACCTCGGGTTGGACTCTCCTATTCCATCCCGAGCCTGAAGAGCGTCGTACGAGCGGGCTATGGGAAGAACTACACCAATACCGCCGTCGCCAGCAATCCGGGCACGCCTCTGGAAATGGCTTTTCCATACAGCGGAGCGAGCCAGGTTCCCGCCGGGGTCTACCCGACCGATCCTGTGTTCTCATTGCACCAGTTTGCCGGGTTTGCGCCCGCCATCACTCCCGCCCAATGCCAGGCCACTCCCGCCACCTGCGGGAACACGTCGGCGTTGATGTTCTATGATTCCAAGGCCAAGATGCCGAATCTGCAGACGTGGAACTTCACCGTGGAACGCGAACTCCCGGCCGGCACGGCGGTTAGTGCGGCGTACGTGGGAAGCAAGGGCACCCACCTATATACGGGCGGATGGTCGCTGGTGCAGTTGCCGCCGCAATTACTCGGTCCTCCGCAAAGCTTTGGCGGCCTGTCGCCGCAACAACGGTCGCCGTTTCCGGCGTTTTCCAACATCCAGATTGGCACGTTCGAAGGCTCGTCCACTTATCACTCTCTCCAGACGACAGTTCAGCACCGGCTCTCGGGAGGGGTCCAATTCGGGTTGGCCTTCACTTGGGATAAGTGCCTGGAGGACGTGGGCTCGGGTCAGAACCGATTCAATACGCACGGTGAGAAATCCTATTGTCAATACGACCCCGCCACCAGGCTGGCTGGGAGCTATGTGTACCAGTTGCCGTTCGGGCCCGGCCGGAGATTCATGAAGGGAAATGGTATCGCGCCGAAGATGCTAGGGGGGTGGGACCTCTCCAACGTGATCACACTGGCCGGCGGGCAGCCATATGGGATTACCGTCTCATCCAACAACGCGGGCGCAAACTACTCGGGTCCTATATATCCGAACAGGGTGGCCGGAAACAGCGGCGACCTGACTCGCGACGTACGCACTCTCTCGCATTACTTCGACACTTCCGCTTTCACGGCGCCCCCCGCGTATGCTTTTGGGAATAGCGCCCGATACGTCCTGCGCGGGCCCGGCCTGGTGGATTTCGACCTGGTTCTGGCAAAGAGCTTTCTCATTCGTGAAAGCACGTCATTGAATTTCAGGGCCGAGGCTTACAACATTTTAAACACACCCGACTTTTCCAACCCCGGGGGATCACTGGGGACGGGAAGCTTCGGGGTTATCAGCGCGGCGGCCAACGGGCGGATCCTGCAGCTCGCCCTGAAGCTGAAGTTCTAGCTGTTAGCTTGGCCCCAGGTCGCGCTGGGCTGCCATGGAGGTTTCATTGCGTCTGTTCTCTCGAAGCCGGCTTCTGCCGGTGTTGTTTCTGCTGATCGGCGCGAACGCCTGGAGCGCCACCACGGTCTTCAACGTTCTGGATTACGGCGCGCACAACGATGGTTCCGCGCCAGCGACGGAGGCGATTCGCTCCGCCATTCAGGCGGCCAAAGCCGCGGGCGGGGGAACCGTGTACTTTCCCGCCGGGAACTATGTCACGGGCCCCATTGAACTCGTCAGCAACCTGGTGCTCCACATCGACGCGGGCGCCACGCTCCGCTTTCCGGCTGCCCGGCTTCCGTTCGCCCAGGGCAGGATGCAGGGTATCGAGTGCCTCATGGCCGTGCCGCTGATCGGCGGGCGCAACCTGGAAAACGTCTCCATCACGGGCCGGGGTGTGATTACCACCAACAACGGCGATTGGACTAAACTCATGGGCGCCCCGGAGGCGAGAACCGCCACTTATGGCGGGTCCGCGTTTGGTCCCGACTGGAATCGCCTCCGGGAGTTGCTGGAAGTGAAAACACCCCAGCCGGACGAGGTGTACCAGAAGGTGGCGCCTTTCATCCGGCCCGCGTTCATCCGCCCCATGGAAAGCAAGAATATCCTCCTCGAGGGCATTCACATTGTAGGCGCGCCAAGCTGGACCATCCACATCCTGTACTCGCAGGACGTAGTCATTCGCGATGTCACCGTGGAGACCGACCCGGGCGCATTCACCGGCGCCATCTACATCGATTCCAGCCGCAACGTGCGG
>Ga0265316_10005298_pt1 | contig 12579 bp, 8 predicted proteins | sample 4522metaG_FD_202092 | JGI IMG/M metagenome (GOLD analysis project Ga0265316, IMG submission 202092) | Rhizosphere microbial communities from Carex aquatilis grown in University of Washington, Seatle, WA, United States - 4-5-22 metaG | ecosystem: Host-associated > Plants > Roots > Rhizosphere >... | reverse complement strand
GTCTGCAAATCAGAGACTGAAGAACGAATGCATACCGTAGTGCGAGCGGGCGAAAAACCCGTTTCGCTGTATTCTGAAGAGTAGGATCATGGCCTTAAGCAGCAGCCGCGGCGAAAAGCTTTCCGCAGTCAAACTGGCGTTTGTGCAGTACGGCATCCTTTTGATGATGCTCGGTCTGGCTGCGGGCTTGTGGCGGCTGCAAGTGCTGAACGTAGCCAGCTACCGTGTGCTGGCCGAGCAGAATCGCATTCGCAAGGAGCCGATCCTCGCGCCGCGTGGCAAGCTCTTCGACCGCGAGAATCGGCTGGTGGTGGACAACTACCCGTCTGTCACCTGCTTCCTGGTTCGAGAGCAAAGCCCCAATGTTGACGCGGATCTGCCGCTGATCGCGCACGGTCTGGATCTCGATCTCGATCAATTGCGGGCTACACTGCGCCGCTTCCGTACACAGCCCGGCTATCAGCCGATACCCATCAAACAAGACGTGACTGCCGACGAGCAGGCTTTTATCGCGGCCCATCGCAACGAGCTTCCGGAACTGGAGACGATCGACGAAGAGCGCAGGCTGTATCCGCGCGACGGTTTCGCCGCACATTTAATCGGCTATGTCGGGGAGTTGAGCGAGGAAGATTTGAACAATCCGCGCTTTGCCTACTACGAGCCGGGTGACGTGGTGGGTAAGGCAGGCGTGGAAGAGACTTACGACGAATTACTGCGCGGCCAGGACGGCTCGCGAGAGGTGGTCGTCGACAGCCGCGGACGCGAGGTGGGCTATTTCGGAATCCAGCACGCCACGCCTGGGCAGGACCTAAAGTTAACGATCGACAACGATCTTCAACGCGCTGCCGAACTCGCCTTGGGCGACCGCAATGGCGCCATTGTTGCTATGGACCCGAGAAACGGCGAGATCCTGGCGATGGTCTCGCGCCCCAGCTTCGATCCCAACGAATTTGCCGTCAAGATCGATCGCGCTGACTGGAACAAGCTCATCACCGATCCTGACCATCCGTTGTTGAACAAAGCAATCCAGGCGCAGCTTGCGCCCGGCTCGACATTCAAAATTCTCATGTCGGTGGCTGGGCTTCAGGAGGGCATTGCGCAGAACATGCATATCGTCTGCACTGGTGGCTGGGGTCCGTATGGCTACTACCACCACTGCGACGAACATCACGGGCCGGTGGACATCTACAACGCGATTCCCTACTCGTGCGACACGTTCTATTACATGCTCGGCGACAAGCTCGGCATCGATCGCATTGCGAAATACGCAACTGAGTTCGGATACGGACAGAAGACAGGAATTGATTTACCAGGAGAGCAAGCCGGACTGATGCCCTCACCGGATTGGCTGATCAAGAACTTCCACCACCGGTGGTACCCCGACGAGACCCTTGACGTAGCCATCGGCCAAGGCGCAGTGGAGGCGACGCCGATACAACTGGCGCGCATCATCGGCGGTATTGCATCGGGAGGACATCTGGTTCGCCCGCATGTGGTTTTTCCCAACGATCTATCCAACGACTTTTATAAGTCGCTCAAGGATAGCTTTCCGGGAACTGGCGAAGCGTACGTTCCCATCGACCCGGCGAACTGGGACATTATCACTAATGGCATGGCTGAAGTGACGCAGCCGGGCTTGTATCACACGGCAGGCTCTGCGCACCTGGAGGGCATTGACATTGCGGGAAAGACGGGAACAGCGCAGCAGATGAGCCACGAGGCGCTGGAAAAGACGAACAAGGGTCGGGCCACCTATCCGAATGTTTGGTTCGTGGGCTTGGTTCCGCGGCGCAACCCTGAGCTTGTGGTGGCGGTGCTTTGGCAGAACGGCGAGTTTAGTTACTATCCTGCGCGTATCGGCGCTCAGGTGGTTGCGGCTTTTGTAAATAAGAAGCGCCGTGAAGCGCACAACTTGCCGCCCGCGAAGACCGCGCCGCCAGTCGAGGTGGGAGCGGTATGGACTACGCCGGATTCTGGGCCGTACTCCAAACCGGGCGCAAAGGGGGCTACGGCTGCACGGATCCACAGCGGACATTTCTTTGTCGATGGCAATGGGATCGTCGCAGAAGACCCTAAGGTCGCGCCGAAAGTCTTGACGGGGCGCATGACTCCGCGAACGGGAACTTCCGCGAAAAATTCGTCGCAAGTGGCCGCACTGGTGCCCGCGCGCCGAAAGGAACCATAGCCGCGATGCCGATACGCCGCTTCCTGAGTTTTCGCGACTTTGACTGGGCTCTACTTGGCCTCGTGCTCCTGCTTTGCTCGATGTCGGTTCTGGAGGTTCACTCTGCCACGGTGCATACGAGGTTCGCCAGTTTCGGGACGAAACAAATCCTGTTTATAGCAGCGGGCCTTGTGGGCATGTTTGTCCTGGCCAAGATCGACTATCACCGCCTGATCGACTGGTCGCCCTGGTTCTACGGCATTTTTGTTGTCTCGCTGGTCGCCGTGAAGGTCATTGGCCACAAAGCCCTCGGCGCGCGGCGCTGGATCGGCGTAGGACCTGTCCAATTCCAACCTTCCGAGTGGGTCAAGCTGGTGCTGATCCTCGCCATGGCACGCTACATCGCCAATATTGGCGGGCGCAACCTGACCTGGACGGAGATTTTCAAAGCCTTTGGCATGGTCGGAGTTCCGATGATCCTAGTACTCGTCCAGCCGGACCTGGGCACGACGCTCACTTATGCGCCGATTCTGGTCGCGGGCCTGTTCCTGGGCGGTATCAACTTACGACAGAGCTTGGTCTTAATCACGGTGGGCGTGGTTTTGGTGGGCGGAGTCTGGTCGAGCGGCAAAATCCTCAAGCCCTATCAGAAGGCGCGGCTCACAAGCTTCATCAATCCGGGCAACGATCCCCGCGGGGCAGGCTACCAGGTGCTGCAATCGGAGATTGCAGTTGGCTCGGGCGGCATTTGGGGCAAAGGCCTGGAGAAGGGAACCCAAACCCAGGGCTACTTCCTGCCCATTCCATATACAGACTTTATCTTCGCCGCATTCAGCGAGGAACATGGCTTTGTGGGCGCGTTTTTCATCCTGCTGCTATACTTCCTCATATTGATGCGTTTGATTCAGAACGCTCAGACAGCCGCCGACCTGCCCGGTTCCCTCATTATTATGGGAATAGTGGCTGTGTTGACCTTTCAGATCGCGGTCAACGTTGGTATGGTCATCGGGTTGATGCCCGTCACCGGAATCCCTTTACCTTTAATGAGTTACGGTGGATCTTCGGTGTTGTTTACGTTCCTTGCGCTGGGCGTGGCGATGAATGTCCGCATGCGCCGGTTCGTTAACTGACGCATCTCGATCCGCTTGGATGGGGTGTTGTCCCAAAGGTTTGGCTCCTGGTAACACCGGATACGGTCCAGACATTGTTTCTGTGGATCGTTTCTGGCAGCAAGAGGGGTATTTTCAGGTATTTCGCCGGCATGGTCCCGATGGATCGCGCCCGGCAGGATTGGGTTTATGAGTACGCAGAGACGGGAAGACCACTTGCGGCTCGCTCTTTGCAAAGATCGCTCGGGGAATTCGGGAGACAAATTCCGCGATTCGCCGGTGCGAGAATGCTTTGCAATTGCCGCTGGTCTAACGGCCCCGCCGGAAAGTCCGGCCCGGACGGCCACAAACTCTCTGTCATCGGATCACCACAACCAGCAGCCCGTTCGGCTTGTTTTCATCGACATCCGCATTGGTTCGCCGCCCATAGAGAGAACCTGCACGCAGAGGCCGTCTTTTGGGCATTTCCCCGGTTATCCGTCCATCCATTCCTTCGCCGACCGTGCGCGCCCCATTCGACCTTACCGCGTGTACCGACAGCCATAGGCTGCCGGACGGAAAGGTACGATGGCTAAAGAAATTTGCATTTCCAGCACGCCGCATGAAACGCGGCTTGCGATTCTAGAAGACGATCAACTCGCGGAAATCTACTACGAACGCGAAAACGAGTACACCCTCGCGGGTTCCATTTACAACGGACGAGTGACACGCGTTTTGCCCGGTATGCAGTCGGCGTTTGTAGATCTGGGGCTGGAGCGAGACGCGTTTCTCTACGTAACCGACTTTATTGAGCTTGAAGATCAGGAAGAAACCGACGAACTGGAGAAGGCGGCGGCGAGCGGAGCCGGACAGGCCCCACGCGAGATCCAACATCCGCATGGCGTGGACCAGAATGGTGGACGCCAGGAAGAACGCGGCCAGCGCCGCAATCAAGACAGACACGAGATCCGCCAAGAGCAACGCCAAGCGGAAGCAACTAAACCGGAGTTTGCCATCTCGCCGGTTCCGGAAGCACCCGCTGCTTCGGGACGAATTGAGACGCCTCAGGAACCAGACGAAGCCGGATCACAACGCTGGCGTGGCCGGCGCCGCCGCCGTGGGGGCCGCGGCCCGGGAGGTCAGTCTGACTCACCGGTCGAATCTGAGCCAGTCTCGAAAAGCTCCTCAGAGGGACTAGGCCCGTCAGAACGGGGCCCATCCGAACAGACACCGGCAATTCAACCTTCCGAGGCAGCGCCACGCGGGCATCATGCGCCAGCGCCTTTTGTGTTGCCTGGCGAGTCGCTTTCAAAGTATGGCAGCACTCCCGGCGCCGCGAGCGAGAAAACTGCACCGGCACCGGCAGCACCGCCCCGCCCAGCGAGCACATACAAGCCCTCTACGCTTGTCGAAGCTCCCCTCCGGTGGGACGGCAGTGGCCTCTTGCCGGGTGAATCGCTTTCTCTCCACCGCCGAGGGGCCGAACTGCCAGTGGAAGCCAGCCAGGAGGCGCAAGACAAAGTGAATTCTGCGCCCCTTACAGAATTCGCGGAGGAAGAAGCAGTCGAGGAGACTGAGGAATCGCCTGTATCGGAGTTTCATGAGTCCGAATTGAAAGCTCCCTCGGAAGCTCCTTTTGAATTCGAGGAAGAAGAACTCGATTCAGACGCATTCGAAACGGGCGCAGAGGAAGAGTCGCAAGCGCCGGACGAAAGTTCGCTGGAGTCCGAAGAGGACGCTGACGCTTCTCATCGCATCGATCCATCGGCTCCTTCGGGGTTCAAGCTTTTCGGTTTCGGCAAGAAGAAGAAGGAGACCGAGGCAGCGGCAAGCACTACAACGGCCACGACTGCTACACCGGTTTCGACGTATGCGCCCGGCAAGGGTGTGGTTGAAGAAGAAGTGATCGAAGGCGAGGAGTTCGATTCCACGCCCCATGCGCGCCGGCACAAGCCGGAGGTGCACGACACGGACGACTACGAAGAAGAGACACTGCCGAGCCACCTGCGCACGGGCGATCTGGGCGAGATGTTCCAGGAAGCACATCTGGACCACCGCATCCAGAAGAGCTTTGACGAAAAGGGTGTGGAAGAAGACGGAGTTGAGGGGGAAGGGGAAGAATCCTCGACGGGAACTCAGCCGGCGCCAGGCCGCGGCCCGCGAGATCGTGGAGGCCGCGGACAACGTGGCCGAGGGGCGCCGAACAATCGACGCGGACCATCGCGCCGCTCGGCTCAGACCTCCGATTTGCCGATCATCTCAGACCTGCTGAAATCGGGCCAGGAAATTCTGGTGCAGATTGCAAAGGAGCCGATCGCCAAGAAAGGCGCACGGATCACGAGCCATATCGCTCTGCCAGGCCGTTTCCTGGTCTTCATGCCGACTGTCACCCACGTTGGCGTGAGCCGCAAAATCGATTCCGATGAAGAGCGTCATCGTTTGAAACGGATTCTGGTTCACGAGCGCGGTGAGGCTCCAGGCGGATTTATTGTGCGCACCGCCGCGGAAGGCGCCTCGGAAGAAGAGCTGCGCGCCGACCTGCGTTTCCTGATGAACCTATGGAACGACATCAAGCAGCGCTCAGAGTCGTCCAAGTCGCCGGCCTTGATTTACCACGATCTGTCGCTCATCGAGCGCATTCTGCGCGACCAGGTGAGCTCGAACTTCGCCAACATCTGGGTTGACACCGAGGCCGACTACGAACGGATCGTGCGATTCCTCAACCGCTTCTCGCCGTCGCTGGTGCGGCGCGTAAAGCTCTACACCAAGGAAACGCCGCTCTTCGAGCACTTCGGCATTCAGGATGAGATTTCGAAAGCGCTGCGCTCCAAGGTATGGCTGAAGTCGGGCGGGTCGATCGTGATTAACCAGACTGAGGCGTTGGTCGCTATCGACATCAACACTGGAAAATATGTGGGCAAGTCGGCGCGGCTTGAGGACACGATTCTCAAGACCAATCTCGATGCCGTGCCCGAGATCGTGCGCCAGATTCGCCTCCGCGACCTGGGCGGCATTATCGTGATCGACTTTATCGACATGGACGAGCGCAAGAACCGCTTCAAGGTGATGGCGGCGCTCGAAGAGGCGCTAAAGAACGACCGCGCTCCAACGAAGGTGCTGCAGTTTAACGATTTCGGTCTGGTGGCGATCACGCGCAAACGCGTGAAGCAATCGCTTGAACGGACGCTCAGCGTGCCCTGCCCCGTCTGTCAGGCTACCGGCATGGTGAAGAGTTCGGCGACCGTTTGCAACGAGATCTATATCGAGATGCGCAAGATGCGGAAGCACTTTGAGAACGCAGACGTGATGCTGCGCGTTAACCCAGAGACAGTGAAGGTCCTGAAGGCGAACGGCAACCGATGGCTGACCGACCTCGAAGAGCTGATTGGCAAGAATGTACTGGTGAAGAGCGATCCCACCTTGCATCCGGAGCAGTTCGATATTCAGGGGTAAGGGCAGCAAGTCGGCAGGTCAGCGAGTCAGCCAAAGGGCCGGAGCGGGCGCACCGGCCCTTTGCTTTTGCCGGAGGGCGACAAGTTAGGGGGCGGCCTTTCAGGGCGTGGAGGATTCGATTTTCGGTTCTCCGCGAGTTCGTTCCGAGCGCTACGCGTCTCATCCAAAGGGAATCAGGCGCACCGGAGAAGCAACCTCTGACGAATTTCGGTGTCTAATTTCATTGACGGTCGATTTCTTTCCGCAAGTTGAACAAAATTCGGTATTTGAGGTGGTCCCTATGTCCTCCCCCTGTTTGAATTCGCCGATCCGGAGCGCAGGTCTGATGGTCGCCGTGAGCTTGTTCGCGGCCGGCTTTGCAGCAGCACAATCTGCTTCTTCGCCCGCCCCATCCATCGATCAATTCACTCACAGCCCATTCGGCACGGCCGGCTACTCGTCAAGTCGGGACGGATTGGGCCAAGCGGGACTGAGCGCATCGGGATTGCAGCTAGCGGAGTTCTCTCGGCCCGAAGCCGCGAATCCGAGTGGCTCGGGCGGGGCGGGAGGCCAATACGGGCAAGGCGGCGAATCTGGCGGCGGAGGCCAGCGTGGGCTATTCCACCACATGGCGTTTGAGGCCGGAGGCGGATTCAACGGGCCCGTCGGCAACGACACGCCATTCATCACATGGGGCGCGAACTTCACCGTCGGCGCAGGCTTCCATTTCTCCAGAGTGTTTTCCACCCTGCTCGAGTATCAGTTTATTGACGACAAGCTGCCTGGCGCATTCATTTCAGCGGTCGGCACTCAGGCGGGCGATGCCCATTTCAGCTCGATTACCGGTTCTCCCGTCATCGATCTCACTCCGAAGAGGTCGAACGGCGTCTACCTGATTGGCGGCTTCGGCTATTACCACAAGTCGACAAACTTCAGCGATTACGTGTGCTGCGATCTCTATGGATACGAGGTACCGGAAACTCTTCTCACGATTACTTCCAATCAGTGGGGCGGCAACGGCGGTTTGGGGATTTACCACCGTATGGGCGGGACGTATGGCGACGGGACAAGCCAGCTTTTTGCGGAGGCGCGCTACCTGTATGTGCACACTCCCCCCATCTCTCAGAACAACGGCCTCGGGACCACGGAACTGATTCCTGTCACGTTTGGTATTCGGTTTTAGTTCGCAGATTTTGGCGATGTGGATCGTCCAATCTCCGGGCAGTCTTTACGCCAGGAGATTTGGCGGACTTTTGGCCAGCTAATCAGGGATGCGCTTGCCGCGGGCCGTCACCACGGCGATTTACTGTCTGTCGGCGCGCCCACCTCGCCGCGCTCGATTCGCTCCAGAAACGTGCGTGCCAACTTGCGTTCACCAGGATGGCTCTCACCGTGAATGGTGCACAGGTCGAGGAACTCGTCACAAAGCGCGTTCCGCTCTTCGTGCTGGGCCAGAACGCTCTGCAGCGCAACCGCCAGCTCACGCAGCCGCGCCGCTTGAGGCCAGGACTTCTCGTCTTCCTCTTCAATCAACTCCGAGAAAAGCCCAGTACGACCTCGCGCGCACTCATCGAGGCAGGCTAGCAGTTGTTCGCTGAAGGCGCGACTGAGCATCTCAAGCTGCTCGGGAGACATGGCGTCGCGTGGGTCGATTTTCATTCAGGTTCTTCGCGATTCATCTGTTGCGTTTTAGTGTTTCATTTTACGCGCATGGCGGCTTCGATTTCGTCGGCGGTATGCGGTAGCGCAGCATCGAGATCGATCAACTTGCCATCGGCGCCCACCAGGAAATCGCACTCGATGCGGACGCCAAGATTTTCCTCGGGAATGTAGATGCCCGGTTCGATGGTGAAGACCATGCCCGGCTTGAGCACCGCAGGATAGTTGGCGGGATCGTGCACATCAATACCCATCATGTGCCCCAGCCCGTGCAGCCAATACTGGCCGAGGGATTGGCCGTGCATGTCTTTTCCGTGGGTATTGATGTAGTTGTAGGCCACGGTATCGAGCGAGTTCGGGTCCTGTCGGTCGCGGTCGTTGATGGTGGATTTACCGGCCACGAAAGCGCCGATGGCGGCCTGTTGCGCGGCTAGAACGATGTTGTATATTTCGCGTTGGCGAGCGGTGAAGTGCCCGTTCACGGGAACGGTGCGGGTGATGTCGGCGGCGTACATGGAGTATTCGCAGGCCGCGTCGACGAGGAGAATGTCGCCGTCCTGCATGGTGCGGCTGTTGGCGGAGTAGTGAAGGACGGTGGAGTTAATGCCCGAGCCGACGATGGGTGAATAGCTGGGCCGTTCGCAGCCGTTTTCCATCCAAACGGCAGTCGTAGCACCGGCAATGGCGCGCTCTGTCATTCCCGGCTTGACCCACCACTGCATCATCACGCGCTGCGCCAGAACCGACGCTGCCGATGCTTTCTTGATGAGTTCGATCTCCCCATCGTCCTTGATCTGGCGCAGCGGCATGATCTGGCTGGTGATGTCGTGGGGCGGCGGAAGGGCCGATGTTCCCAGCGCGACGCCGGCAAAACCGAGCAGCGCCTTCGCCGCGGGTGAATCCGGCTGCGACCAGAGATTTGCATAGAGCGTGTGGTCGGCGGCGAGGAGCTGGTTCAGCTCCACGGGGAGCTCGGCCATCGGTTCGACATGGTCCACGCCAGCGGCCTGCTCCACTCCGGGAGTTACGGCATCCATCTTGACGCCGGTGTATTTTTCCAAGCGGAGATTGCGCGTAGGCAGGAACAAGATCTCTTTGTAGGCGCGCGGCGAAGCTGCGTGTGGTGCGTCGCTCACGATCATGAGGGCTGCGCCGGGCTCATTCCAGCCGGTCAGATAGTAAAAATCCGAGTCCTGGCGGTAGGGCATGAAATCGAGTTGAGACTCCTCCTCCGCGAAAAGCACGGCCACGCCGCCCTGGAGCCGGGCGGCCAGCGCGATGCGCCGACCGTGGTACACGCTGGGGGATTGCTTATCAAGTGCGTAGAGTTCAGGCAGCGCCGAGCAGAGTACAAGCAGAGCAAGAGCAGAAAGACGAAGCCACTTCATTGCGCTATTGTCTCGCCTTGGCTCACCGCCACGCAAAGCAAATCCAGCGTGTTGGCTGCAACTTTGGCCGCGAACAGGCGAACGCTCGTAACGTAGTTGAGGCAAACGGGAGTAATGGGTGGCTGGCCTGGTTAACTGCGTGCAGCCTCAATCATGGCTTTCAGGCTCAACTCCACGTCGTCTTCCGTCGTGACCCAACTCGAGACGCTGATGCGCATGGCGGATTTTCCCTGCCAAACCGTCGGACCGGCCCAGCAAGTTCCGTCCGCCTGCAAACGCGCGATCACTGTCGCTGTTCTCTCGGCATCACCGAACGAAACCAGCACCTGGTTCAGGACGACTTCGTTCAGTATCTCGAAGCCGGCTGCTTTCAATCCCGCCGCAAAGCGCTGCGCATGAGCGCAAGTTCGCTCCACGATCGCAGCCATTCCTGCCCTGCCCAATTGCCGCAGACCGGCCCACAACTCGATGCCGCGGGCGCGGCGCGAGAGTTCGGGGGTGAAGTCAGAGGGTTCTCGCCGTCCACCACGCCCCAGATAGGCTGCCTGCATGCCCATGGCTGCACGCAGGGCTGCCTCGTTCCGCACCAAAGCCAGTCCGCAATCGTAGCCAAGGTTCGGCCATTTGTGCGCATCGGTTGCCCAGGAATCGGCCAGCTCAAAGCCCTTCACGAGGTGCCGGTATTTGGGCGATGCAGCAGCCCAGATTCCGAACGCAACATCGACGTGAACCCACGCGCCCGCGGCGCGCGCCTCGGGACAAATTGCACTCGCGGGATCGAACGAACCGGTGTTCACGTTCCCGGCCTGCAGACAAAGAATCGTCCGGTCGTCAAGATGCGGGAGCGCGTCAGCTCGCATGCGACCCTGCCTGTCGACGGGGACCTGCACCACGCGCTTCTTTCCCAGCCCGAGCATCGAGAGCGATTTAAGGAGTGAGGGATGCGCCTCTTCGCCGACCACAACGCGCAACTCGGGCGCCCCGAAAAGTCCATCTGCCTCAACATCCCAACCCGCGCGCTCAAGCAGAAAATGGCGCGCCGCCGCCAGAGCGGTATAGTTGGCCACGGTTGCTCCGGTCACAACGCCGCCTGCGGTCCCTTCCGGCAGTCCAAGCAGCTCGCGCGCCCATTCGACGGCCGTCTCTTCCAGTTCGGCCGCGACCGGCGTCGCAGTCCAGAGGCCGGCATTCTGATCCCAGGTGTCGACCAGCCAACTCGCCGCCATCGCGGCCGGTAAACATCCGCCGATGACAAATCCAAAGAAACGCCCACCGGAGATTGCCATCGTGGCGGGACCTCCGAATTCGCTGAGCAAGCGAATGACCTCGGCCGGGTCAGTTTCCGATTCCGGCAGCGGCGTACGAAGCGCGCGCATGGCCGAAACAGCCTCGGCGCCTGGCGCAACCGACCGGCGATCCAAAGATTCAAGGTATGCCACTGCGGACTGAGCAGCTTGTTGAAGAATGGCGGTGCGCTGGGCGAGTTCCGGACGTTGCGAAGCGATGGATATTGGAGCTCGGTGTGACATGGTGGCTGTCCTAAGTACAGCGAGTCTACCACTGGGATAGAAGCCACTTGTGCAGCGGGCGGGTTTTGTGGCCCGAGCGATGGAACGGGCAAGCGGCCGCCTTAGGAGGTTGAATTTCGCGGCAAATTCCGGTATTCTAGCTAGGCAGACGAATTTGTCCGCCAGGTTCTTCCGTGTGCGCACCGGCTGGCGGAGAGAGGAGTGGGCTCATCGCCCACTTTTTATTTGCGGCAAATTGCTCCCTGAAACCACCTGAAATCAGGGTGATACGAGGGGAAAGCGGCTGCCAAGGGGCGGCGGGGATCGATGGCGGTCAGTTTGGATGAAATCCGGAGGGCGGCGGAGCGGGTGGCTGCCTCACACGGGCTCGATGTGGTCGATATCGAGTTCGCCGGGTCGGCTAAGGACCGCACACTGCGCGTGGCTCTGGAAAAAGACAGAGAGGGCCGGGCGCAACTGAAGGCCGCAGCAGAGGCCGGCGCGGAAGGGCTGCCGGAGAAGCTTTTGGAAGGTTCGCTGACAGTGGAGCAGCTTTCCGGCGTGACGCACGAGGATTGCGCAGCGTTTAGCCGCGATTTTGGGGTTTTGCTCGATGTGGAGGACCTGGTTCCGGGTGGAGAGTACACGCTGGAGGCAAGTTCTCCAGGCCTTGATCGAAAGCTGAGTAGGCCGGAGGAATTCGAGCGGTTCGCGGGCTGCCTGGTGAAAGTGCAGACCTTCGAGCCGATCCGCAATAACCGGCACTGGCAGGGAAGATTGATGGCAGGACCGAAGGCGGCGCAAAGCACGGGAACGATCACGATTGACCTGGTGGCAGTAAAGCAGAACAGCAAGAGCCGCAAAACGGGCGTGAACACTGTGGAGATCGCTCTCAGCAATATTGAGAAGGCGAATCTGGTGCCGGAAATCTGAAAAACAAGCTATTAGCTTTTGGCTCTTAGCTTGAGGGTGGATGGGCTAACAGTTGTGCTCTTCCGCCATCAATCGAAAACAACAGCGCTGTCGCGAGGCCAAAGGCAGGCCGGGCGACGCAGAACGAATAAGAGAGTTCAAAACGAGTATGGCAACCAGCGCTCTGTATCAAAGCATCGAGCTCCTGAGTTCCGAGAAGGGCATCGACCCCGCAATCGTCGTGGGCGCGGTCGAGGAAGCTATTGCCCTGGCGACGCGCAAGTTCTACAAGACCCAGGAGAACATGCGCGGGGAACTGAACAAAGATACCGGCGAGATCACTGCCTACATCTATAAGACGGTGGTCGCCGACGAAGATCAGGTTGAAGATCCCGTGAACCAGATCACGCTTACAGAGGCCAATGAAA
>Ga0265316_10005294_pt1 | contig 12583 bp, 11 predicted proteins | sample 4522metaG_FD_202092 | JGI IMG/M metagenome (GOLD analysis project Ga0265316, IMG submission 202092) | Rhizosphere microbial communities from Carex aquatilis grown in University of Washington, Seatle, WA, United States - 4-5-22 metaG | ecosystem: Host-associated > Plants > Roots > Rhizosphere >... | reverse complement strand
CCAGGAGGCGCTGAGGTCCCTCCTGGCGCACCTGCTGGACAGAGAGGGGTTCGACCCTGTGCAGGCAGGAGACGGCGAAAAAGCCGTTGAGCTCTTCAAGGAGCAATCCCCGCTCGTCGTCGTGTCGGACATCATGATGCCGAAGATGGACGGCCTCACCCTCCTGAATGAGATCAAACGGATCGACAGAAACGCCACGGTCATTCTCATGACGGGACAGGGCAACGAGGAGATGCTTCTGAAGGCGCTGCGCGGAGGCGCCACGAACTTCTTCAAGAAGCCCTTCAACGTGCGCGAGCTCATCGAGGAAATACGGAAAGTAGTAAACTTCAGACTCGAGGCGGCCCGATCCACGCTCTTCTCTCCCTTCCTTCTCGAAGAGACGAAGAGATTCGTCATCCCGAGGTCGGATTCACCATACTTCCCAGTCATCAATCAGATCACACTGCAGCTCCCCCGCCTGATGCCGGAGGACGAGATACTGAATATCAAGGTCGGGATCGAGGAAATGATCACCAATGCCCTGGAGCATGGCAACCTCGGTATCAGCTTCGAGGAGAAGAACCAGGCGATAGAGGAAGGGAGGCTCCCGGAGCTGGTGGAGGAGCGCGGCAAGCAGAGTGATGCCGCGGGTCGGAAGGTGACCGTTACGTCCCGCCTGGCACCCGAGCTGTTCGAGATCACTATCCGTGATGAAGGGGAAGGCTTTGACTGGAGAAAGCTCCCTGCCGTGGCTCCGGAAAACCTGCTGGCCTTCAATGGCCGGGGGATATTCCTTACCAAGATCTATTTCGACGAGGTGTCGTTCAACGAAACGGGCAACGAAGTCACGCTGCGCAAGAGAAAGCGATAGCGCAGCCGGCTTCGCCGTCCAACGTCGCCAGGAGCGACAGGGCTACAGAAAGTTCTCCGTGTCGAGATAGGACGCGATCTGGATGGCGCTTTCGAGGAACCCTGCTCTCTTCTTCTTGATCACGACCTGGAGCAGGGCATAACCCTTGTCCGTGTCCACTCGCCAATCCTGTATTGCCAGCGGATCATCAACAGAAATTCCCGACTCATCCGCGACGGAGCCTTTGGTCACACGCCTCACGACGTAGTTGTCCCGCCAGAAAAAGCTTCCGGTCTTTTCAATCTGCATTCCGAACAGGGGGTACAGAACATTGTCCCGGGCGTCTCGCTTGAGAGAAACCTCGATGGGCCCGTCAGGGCGCTGCGTCAGGCATACGAGCGCCTGGATTCTGGATTCCCCTCGACGAATGGTCACGTGGACAAGCGACGGCGGAGTATGCCGAAGGATCGCCTCCTGGGCGTCCTGCAGCTTGGTGTAGGAAACACCGTCCACCGCCTCGAGAATGTCTCCCGTCCGCAGGCCTGCCAGGGCAGCCGGTTCATCCGGAACCGTGTAGACAACTTCGAGGCCTTTGTCGGTTTCCGCCGCGGCCATTCCCAGCCATGAGTGAATTGCCTGGCCCCCCCGGTAGAGCGCGGGAAGGGCTTTTTCAACCCACTTGTACGGGATGGCAAAATTCAGCCCTGAGAACTGCTGGAGCCCGGCGAAACAGATTCCGATCAGGTCCCCTTTGTCATCCAGCAGTGGCCCGCCGCTGTTCCCCGGGTTCAAGGGGACATCGACCTGCATGCTGTCTCCCACCTGGAGGAGCCGGCGTCCCATGGCGGAAATGATGCCGGCGGTAATGGTTTTCTCCAGCCCCGCGGGGGATCCGATGGCGAAGATCCTGTCCCCAGGGGCCACTGCCTGGTCGAAAGAGCCGCCGAACGTGTACTCGGGGGTGACTTCCACCTTTATAAGCGCAAGGTCGAAGATCTTGTCATAGCCTACCACCTTCGCGGGGATCCGTTCTCCCGCAGGGCTTTCCGAAAGCCGGACGTAGAGGCGGGAATAGCCCTCGTACTTCGGATCTACTTCGCTTTCAATGACGTGGTGATTTGTCAGGATGTAGCCGCGTTTGTCGATGAAAAAACCGCTCCCGATAACCCGATCCGGATACCCCACTCCGTTCTCTACCCGGATGCCCCTGTTCACAAGGATAGTGACCGTGCCGGTGATCATCTTCGGAAACGAGGGCGTCGTGTTTGTGAGCTCGGCCGCCGCTGCCGGCAATGCAAGTCCCCTGGTCTTCATGGACGCGGCGAGAGACCGCACAGCGGCGCGATTGTCCAGCGATTCAGCGGTGGTCAAGGCGGCATTGAAATCGGATTCGGAAGGTTCTCCCGAGGACAGGATGCGCATCCGGGTCAACAGCGCAAGGACCTGGTCGCCGGAAGAATCCTGGGAAGCGGCCAGGCTTTCCAGAAGAGATTTCCGATTCACATTTCCTGCTATCTCGGCTTTACCGAGCGCCTGGGCGGAGTCGAGCAGGCGGAGCGCCTCCTCGTAGCTCTTGCTCTCAACCGCTTTCTTGAGAGCGGCGGAAAGTGAATCCACGGCTTTCGCCGCCACGGAGTCAAGGTCAGAAGCGGCAATGTCCGTGTGCGCACGGCGCAAGGTGTCTATTTCACCAATCGTTTGCAGGTATGACCCTGTCGTGACCAGGTCCTGAAGCTCCTTCAGCCTGACCGCCGGCAGCGGAGCCGGCGCAGGGCCTTGAGGCGCGGTGGCGCAGGAAACAACCAGGATCATGCAGAGGAAGCCAAGCGCCAGGCCGCGTCTCATCCCGCTGCCTCTGCGAATCCAGCACCCCGGCGATCAACGGCTCCAGCTAACTCATGCACGAATGTGCCTCCTGCCCGGATTTTTCGTCATCCCCGTTGTCCAGGTGCGGAACCCGCCGGAGGGAAACGGGAAATGACCGTCTCACTCACCAGCTTTCCCCCGCGCCATGTCTCCTTGATCGGGAAGACCCCATCCCCCGTAAGCGATCGCTCGCCGCGTACAGGTTGTCCGTTCAGGAACCATACCCTGTGATCGAGCTGGCCGTCACCATCCGCGTCTTCCTCAACATACACCTTCTGCCCGCGGGAAAGCTCGGTCCTTCGAAGAAGGCTGACGCCGTCCGGCTGGTATTCCTCGCGCCTGTATGCGCCTTTCTGCAGCTGCTCGAGCGTGGGCAGCGTGAACCTGGCGGCAATACGCGGAGCAAGCCCGGGGGAAGCAGATCCTGGCCGGAGAAAGGCGCACTGCATGGTATACGGCACGAGGAAGAGTATACCACCCGCAGCCGCCGCGCCTGGCGCAACTTGCACGGCATTCGCCGCACCCTGTACAATTTCCGTGGTCGTCTCAGACGCCGACTCGATGAAGGGGTACCTGCTGAAGCTCAGAGTGACCTTCACGCTCGCCCCTGCATTGTAGCTGAAGGAGACCGGCCTGCCCTTTGCGAATCGGGCGGAGTACTGGGCAACGCCGTCCTGGGCAGGCTCTCGCACCCAGTCGGTGACGCCGCCCTTGTCGAAGGTCCAGCGGTCTTCCCAGTATCCATCCTGGTCGGCATCGAGGTCGCGTGTGCCCGTGTAAGCAGCCAGCGCGTCCTGCAGCGAGCTTGACAGGTCCTTCCTGCCGCGTAGTGCCCCTGCGACACGATCCACCAGGTCCTGGTGAGCAAGCCCACCCAGGCCGAGGAAGGAATCAAGGTACTTCTTTCTATCTTTTGGCGATGACTCCAGCGCGAGCACGGGACCGAGCGGCTCGTTGCCGCCCTTTTCCAGATAGAGGTCCACGGCTGCGAGCCTCGCACCGGGGGCACGTTCGAACCGCGCGGCCGCGAGCATCAGGGGCAGACTGTCCGGGTGGACTTTCAGACCCACGGCGATGACATCACGCGCCGCAGACAGCCGCCCCTGACGATCGAAAAGCGCGGCAGAGAGAAGCCGGAATTCGTCTACAAGGGGAAAGCGCACGGCGGCATCGGAGAGTACTTTCCGCTCACGTGTGGCGTCCCCGGGCTTCGCGAACGCCCGGGCCAGCAGGAGCGTGTTGCGAGAATCTTCAGGATGCGTGGAGACGAGCCGCTGCAGAACCGGCCGCGCCTCGGAAGGCCTTCCGGCGCGCACGAGGACCTCAGCGAGAATCTGCTGCGCAGCGGCAGGGTCCGTCGATTTCCACGTTCCCTGCCTCAAGGCTGCATGGAGATCGGCGATGGCGGGCAGGGTGGCGCTCCGGTCCGAGAGCTCCATCTGTGCGCGGAGGTAGAGACCTTCGGAATAGTCGGGAGCAAGCTCCAGTGCGGAATCAACCAGCGGCCGGGCCTGCGCGGGCGACCCGGACCTGAGAGCCAGCGCGGCCTGCGCAAGAAATGCGTCGGCCTGGTTGCGCGCCGCCTCTTCCCGTCCGCTTATCTGGGCAGCAACAGGGGCCGTTGCGGAAACGAGGAACACGAGGGCCGCAAGAATAATGGAAAAAATAGAAAGCCTTTTCACTCTTTCCTGAATATCGGCATGGAATGACCGTGAGTTACCGCGGTTCTGTCCCTGAAGAAGCCGCGGAAGCGGCAATACCCGCCGGCTCGAACTCCCCGCGCTTGCGGGGTGGAAGACCAAGGAGCGTGCGAATCTCGTCGTCGTCGAGGTTCTCCTTTGCCAGCAGGGTCACCGCAAGGAGCTTCAACTTGTCTTTCTGCTCCCCGAGGATCCGCTCCGCCTCCGCCAGGCAGGCTTCGACGATCTTCTTGATTTCCGTGTCGATAGCGCGGGCGGTTTCCTCCGAATAGTCCTTATGCCGGGCAATCTCCTTGCCCAGAAAGATCGGCTCGTCCTTCTGCCCGTATGCAATGGGTCCCAGGACATCGCTCATGCCCCATTCGCACACCATCCTGCGCGCCAGCTCCGTGGCCTGTTCCAGGTCATTCTGGGCTCCGGTGGTCGTCTCATTCAGCATGAGCTTTTCCGCCGCGTATCCTCCCATGGCAATTGTAATCCTGTCCTGAAGCCATCCCTTGTTGCGGGAATATGCGTCATCCTCCGGCAGGGAGAAGGCCACACCAAGCGCGCGGCCGTGAGGGATGATGGTAATCTTGTGCAGCGGGTCCGCGTTTTTCAGAAAATAATGCAGCAGACCATGTCCAGCTTCGTGGTACGCCACCATCTGCTTTTCTTTAAGAGGGATGATCTTGCTCTTGCGCGCCACTCCCATGAGGGTCTTGTCACGCGCTTCCTCGAAATCATCCATATCCACGCGATCCTTGCTCTTTCGGCCGGCAAAAAGCGCAGCTTCGTTCACCAGATTCGCCAGGTCTGCCCCGGATGAACCGGGTGTGGCGCGCGCTATCCGCGCGAGGTCCACGTTTTCTGCAAGGGGAATTTTTTTGGAATGGAGTCGAAGAATCAACTCTCTTTCCCGGATGTCCGGCATGTCCACAACCACCTGGCGGTCGAAGCGCCCTGGGCGAAGAAGCGCGGGGTCAAGGACGTCGGGGCGGTTTGTCGCGGCCAGTATGATTACACCGTCCTTGGTGTCGAACCCGTCCATTTCGACGAGCATCTGGTTGAGTGTCTGCTCCCGCTCGTCGTGCCCGCCTCCGTAGCCTGCTCCGCGGGTGCGGCCGACCGCGTCCAGCTCATCGATGAAGAGGATACACGGCGCGTGGCGTCTGCCTTGCTCGAAGAGGTCCCTTACCCTGCTGGCGCCCACGCCCACGAACATCTCTACAAAATCGGAGCCGGACATGTGGAAGAAAGCCACGTTCGCCTCGCCTGCGATCGCCTTTGCGAGAAGGGTCTTGCCCGTTCCCGGCATGCCGACAAGGAGGACTCCCTTGGGAATCTTGGCCCCGAGACGGGAGAACTTCTGCGGGCTCTTCAGGAACTCGACGACTTCCTGCAGCTCGTACTTGGCCTCATCCTGGCCTGCCACGTCGATGAACGAGATGCGCTTGTTGGAATCCAGGTATCGCTTTGCCCGGCTCTTGCCGAAAGAAAAGGCTTTGTTTCCATTGCCTTGCACCTGGCGGAACATGAACCAGATGAAAAAGAAGCCAATGACCCACGGAAGGAACTGGATGAGCACTGCGAGCGGAGATACCGCACGGGCGCCGCCGGAGACTTTCACCCCCTTGTCCTTCAAGGTCTTCATGAGATCAGGGTCAGGGTAAGGAATGGTGGTCTTGAAAAAGCTCAGGTCACCGGACTTCGCCTTGAACGTCCCCTGGATCTCGTACTGGTCGATTATCTTGACGCTGTCTATCTGGCCTTCTGACATGTAGGTCTGAAAAGCTGAATAGGAGAGCTCCGACGTGCCTGTTCGGTCATTGTAGACAAAAAAGAACACGAAAAAAGAGACCAGGATAAGCAAGGAAATGAGTGCTATCCGGTTGTTGAAATTGAAGCGCGGGATCCGGGGATCCGGTCCCTTGTTGTCGCCGTTATCGTTGTTGTTGCTCACGTCCCTCTTCCATATGAATGACTGTTCGTACCTCGATGCGGTCCGCGTCCTCGGAGTCTCCTGCGAGAGCGCCCGCCCGTGCCCGGGTGCGATATCCCAGCGCGCCGCCCAGGACCGCCAGCACGCCTTTTCGATCCGCCAAAAGTGGGACCCTGCTCCTGTCCGGCCCGGGAACTTTCCACCCGGCCAGCAAATCTTTCACTGAAGCAACGCCGCGTTCGAGAAGGATTTCGTCTCCCTTCCTTTTTGACCTGAGAACGATGGGAAGATCCACCTCCCTCATGAGGATGGGCAATCCTCCACCGCTTGTTCCCGCCCTGCAGCGGGCAAACTGCACGCGTATCCCAGTCCCCCGAATGGCGATGTCCTCGACTCCGGAGACAACAATAAAGTAGCCCTTTTTGCCTTGGCTGGCAATACAGGGTCCCCAGAGAAGCCTGCCGAGACGGACCGACAACCCAGTCCCATGACCCTTCAGAATCCAGGCACGGGCGGGCGATCTCCATTCACGCAGTGCGGGAGCAAGAAAACGCCACGGAAGCCGCCGCGGAGAGGCGCTCCCCCTGAATCGGTCGTAAAGGAGCAGCAGGGAGGCTGCGCGGACGGCAACAGGGGCGGCAAAGAAGATTTCGGGCGCGATCGAAAAGCCGGCGCCTTCGCTCCGCCAGGGCAGCAGAGAGGCCTGTTGTCGCGCCAGATCGCTCGTATGGGCCAGCTTCTTCGAGAGAGTCAGCAAACCGGTCACATAGCCTGGGAACTCTTTCCTCAAGACAGGCACCAGGAAGTGCCGCACCCGGTTCCGCAGGAACCCTGTATCCTGGTTGGTGGGGTCCTCGCGCCAGGCCTGGCCGAGCGATCCCAGGTATTCCACAACCTGCTCCCTGGTGCACCGCAGGAGTGGCCTGACATACGGGCCTCTTCTCAGGGGTATTCCCCGAAGTCCGTCGGGATCGGAACCCTGGAGCACTCTCATCAGGAGCGTTTCCACCACGTCATCCTGCGTGTGGCCCATGGCGATGTCGCGCGCATGCGCGGCTGCCGCCGCTTCCCTGAGCAGCCGGTGACGCATTTCGCGCGCCATCTCTTCGAGGCTCCGGCCCTCGGACCTGGCCCTGGCGGCGCACTCCCCTCTTGGTATCCGGACCGTCTGAAGCGTGATGGAATGCGCGGCGCAGAGCCCTTCGACAAAATCGATATCGGCCATGATCTCACGTTCCGCCCTGATTCCGTGATCCACAATGCAGGCAGACAGACTCAGCCGGCGCTCACTGCGAAGAGCGGCGAGCGCGTACAGCAGTGCCGTGGAATCAGGACCCCCGGAGACGGCGACAAGCAGCGTGCTGCCCGGTGCAATGAATGCTTCGGTGAGCGCGGCGCCTGCTGAATCTTCCAGCATGCTCACGAGGGGGGCTCTTTCCTGTTCACTTCGTTCATGACCCGGGCCGGACTATCTGTCACAAGCATGAGCGTTGCCCGAGCCGCCTTCTCCACCGCGGAAGCAATGAGGTCCTCTTCATGGCGGCGGGGCGAGCCAAGGACATGGTCGATGACCTGCTCCTTGTGGTCGGGCCTTCCGATGCCGATCGAAAGACGCATGAAGTCCTCTGCGCCGAGGGCCTGGATAATGGACTGCAGGCCTTTTTGGCCGCCCGAGGTGCCTTTCAACTTGAGCCTGAGCGTCCCGGGGGAAAGATCGAGGGAATCGCAGATCACAAGCATTTCCGAGAGGACGCTGCCGGTTTCCCGCAGCGCCTCCCGCACGGCCCGGCCCGAGTTGTTCATAAAGCTGAGCGGCTTCACAAGGAGAACGTTCCTGCCCTCGTGCGTTCCTTTTGCCGTGGAATATGAGCGGAAGAGTTTCTTTTTGAGTGAGACGCCCAGGCGGTGCGCCAGGGCGTCCACAACCATAAAGCCCACATTGTGCCGGGTGCCGGAGTAGCGCTCCCCCGGATTGCCGAGACCGACGACAACGAGAGCCAGGTACTATTCCTCTTTTTCCTCGGTCTCTTCCGTCTTCTCGGCGCCTTCGGCAGCTTCCTCGCCTTCCGCGGGGACTTCTCCCTCCACGGCTGCGGGGGCCACTTCCTCCTCCGCCTTGCGGTGGGCCACGAGACAGACAACCTGGTCGGCTGTCTGCAAAGACCGCACGCCCTCAGGCAGCGTGAGGTCCCTCACGTGCATGGCGCGGTCAAGCCCGAGCTCATTGACGTCCAGGACGATCTCTTCCGGCAGGTCCTTCGGCAGACATTCCACCTCGAGGGTGTGCAGCAGGCTTTCCAGGATGCCGCCCTCCTTGACGCCGATAGGGTTGCCGGTCAGGCGGATAGGAACGCGCGTGCGAAGCGCTTTGCCCTTCTCGAACTCGTAGAAGTCCACGTGGAGGATCTGGCCGGTCAAGTTGTCCTTCTGGTAGTCCTTCACCAGCACTTCGTGCACCGCGCTGCCCAGATGCAGCTCGACGATGGCATTTTCCGTTATTCTCTTGAATGCGTTGCGGAACTCGCGGGCGTCCACGGTGATCGAGGTGGGAACGGTGTGTCCGTATATGACAGCCGGGATCTTGCCTGTGCCCCGCAGCCTGCCCGCCACGCTCTTGCCGCCGCCCTGCCGCGATTCGACATTCAGCCTCTTTGCTTCCATACTAAGGAACTCCTTCGTGTATAAAATCCATGGTACCTGGGACGGCAGGATTCGAACCTGCGATTGCCGGATCCAAATTCCGGAGGCTTACCACTTGCCGACGTCCCAATGCAATGCCGCAGAGTGCGTGACCGCCACGTGTCACGGATTACCGCGGTCAGCGCACCGCGGTGACATCAGTGACCGCCCTCTCCGTCGAAGGAGTCGCCCTCCCCCGGGTCGGCCTCCTGCGTGGACTCGTCGTCGTCCTGCCCGGAACTATGCAATTCTCCCGCCCCTTTGTCAAACTCCTCCAGGATACGCGCCTGTATCTTCCTGCGGAATTCGGAGTTTATCGGGTGGGCGATATCCTTGAACTCTCCGTCCCTCGTCTTCCTGCTGGGCATGGCCACAAATCTTCCGAATTGGCCCAGGATGATTTTCAGATTGTGCACGACAAAGCAATTGTCGAAAGTTATGGTGACATAGGCTTTCAGCTTGTTATCAGATTCGACCCTCTTGATGCGAATGTCCGTGATTTCCATGGGTGGCCTCCGCCTGGCGAATCCGCATCTATTTATTGTAGCAGACGTCAGGAATTGTCGCAAGAGGGCTCTTTTCGTCCATTGGCATCCATGTCTACAGGCCGCAGATCCCCCGTCAAACGACGGAGCGCAGGATTTGACAGCCCCTCCGGGCGTTCCTATACTCGGGAAGTGGAGCAGCAATTCCTGGATGTGTTCATCGAGGCCATCCGCCAGGTCTTCGGAGACACGGGAATCATCATCGACCAGGTAGGCGCTGAAGAGGAGCCGATTGCCGAGGACCATGTCATCACGAGCGTGGGAATCACGGGCGATCTGAAGGGTATCTTCATGCTCCGCACCGACACCCCCAGCGCGACCTTCATTCTTCGGGCGATGACGGTCGGCGTCCGCATCAAGGTATCAGATGACAGGTTCACCGAGATCCAGATGGCGGCCCTGGGCGAGCTGACAAACCAGATTACCGGGCGGGCAATCACCCTCCTCTTCGACAGGCAGGTGCGTTGCGACATCACTCCGCCGGCGGTTATCGCCGCCCGCCAGCTGCAAAGCCTCGTTCCCGACCTGGCAGTCTCGTTCAGCCGCACCGTGCGGGGTCCTTTCGGCAGGCTCACCGTCTTCCTCGGAGTGCAGGAATCACAATCCGCGGAACACTCGAAAAAACTAGTTGACAATTCGTAAAATCTGGACGTAGATTCAGCTAGGTTCCATACTTTCACGGGCTGAAGCGGAGTGTACCATGATGGAATTCAACGAAAACACCGACAGGCAGATCTATCCCGCGCTCGGCTATTCTCTTGCAAAAGGCAAGGGAAAGGGCGAGGACGAAAGCGTAGGAGCTGATGACGATCAGGAAAACCTCGACGACGACTTCGACGATTATGAAGACGATCTCGAGGAAGACTACGACGAAGAAGAGATCAGCGAAGAGGAAGAAGAGTTCGACGAAGACCTCGACGAGGAGTTTGAAGAGGACGAGGAAGAAGAAGAGGAAGAAGAAGAGGAAGAAGAGCTCGATGAGGAGGAAGACGAGGAAGAAGAGGAGGAGGCAGAGGAAGACTACCTCGACGAAGATGAGTATGACATCGACGAGGACCTCGACTACGAAGACTTCGATCAGTAAGTAACCCGCTCCGCCTTGAACCACAGCCGTTCAAGGTCGTAAAAAGCCCGCTGTTCCTTTTCCATCAAGTGTATGACAAAGTCCCCGCAATCCAGCAGCAGCCACCCTTTCTCCTCCCTTCCTTTGTGCCGGTTCCGGGGCAGAACGTGTCGTTCGTGGAAGAACGCGGTCAGCTCGCGGAGCAGACCGGTGAGGTGCGCCGCGCTGCGTGCGGTGGAAATGATGAAGAAGTCGGCGATTGTCGAGACGGCGCTGATGTCCAGCACCACCGTATCCTCGCCTTTGTGATCGTTGATGAGGCGGGCGGCGGCCAAGGCCGCGTCCCTGCTACTTGACATATCTGCCATCAAAGTCCTTGCCCAGTATCACTGTCACGTCAACCGCCTGGTCCATCTGCGGATCGGGCTTTGAAAAAATCCTCGTGCAATGGAGGATCTCCGCAACTTTGCGTGCGTTGTCCAGGTTCCCTTTCCTGTCCAGGACTACCGTGTTCAGGTACTGGTCGTTATCTGCGTTGTTGGGGGCCATGACCTCCAGGTCATAGCTTTGAAAGAGATCTCGTGCCCGATTGGCCAGACCGGCTGTTTTCGTCCCATTGAGCACTTCCAATGTGATGGACAGTGAGTCCGGGGGGATGAACTCGTTCGAGGCGTTGGCCGCGATGGTCTGTTTCACTGCCTGCTTGAACAGCTCACCTTCCTGGTGGGGAAAGAGAAGATCGCGGCCGTCAACCGAGCGGGTGGTGCCGAGAACGCGCTGCAGCACCATCCTTTCCGAATCGAAGCGCCCCATTTCGGTGACAAATGCGCCGAGCGCGCGCGGGGGAAGATTGGTGCGCAGGAGCGAACGCAGCATTCTGAACGGCGCCCGCTGCGTGAGGAACACGTTGTTCTCTCCGAGGCCCTTCAGCAGGGCCTGCAGAAACTTCTGCCGCCGGGCGATCCTGTCCGTATCGGACTCCAGGGGATCCTGATAGGTGATGAAATCCAGCGCCTTGTCACCATCGAGCGTCACGCTCCCGGAAGGAAGGAGAATGCGTTTTCCGTCCTGCGTGAAGTCCACCGGATTGGGAATGAAAACGTCGACGCCCCCTATCAGGTCGACCATTTTTCCCACGTCTTCCCTGCGGATATCAATCACCGTCTGCAGGGGAACGCCCATGAGACTCTCGATCTTCCGTGCCAGCGGTGAGGGGTTGGATCGGCGGTAGAGCACGTCCAGCCCGTCCACCTTGTTGATGTCTGCGATCACCCCGCCAAGATTCGTCGGTACGTAGAAAAGCGATCCCTTCCGCGTGTCCGGGTTGTAGAAAAAGACCTCGAAGAAGAGAGGCTTCTCCCCGTCGGATATCACGAAGAGCGTGGCAAGGGGAAGCTTTTTCTTGAGCGCTTCGGTGATCTGGTCCACGCGCAACTGGACATAGGCGTACACGCCAGTGGCCACGATTATCACGACGATCAAAATGAGAAGAATGATGCTCCTGTCCGATTTGCGGCTTCGCCTGTCAAGCATGGGCCGTGAGCTCCGCGTGGAGGGCCTGTGCGTCCGGGGCGATCTCCCGCGCCTCCGCGCGCACGTAGTGGATCTTCCGTTCCAGAACGGCGAGTGTCATCTCATTCAGGCTGAGGCCGAGCGAGCGCCGGCGGAACTCGGGGGAGACGAATTGCCGCGTCGGCTCGAGGAAATCCGCCACAAACACGATCCTGGATATGGGACCCATGGCACCGCGTCCCGTCACGTGATCCCGGATGGCCTGAAGCGCTTCCGCGTCACTATACCCCGTATGCTTGCTGAGGATCGCCGCGGCGGCGCGGCCGTGAAGGAGCAGCGGGTTGGCCCGCTCCCATTCGCTCAGGGGCATGCCGTCCGCCTCGGCCAGCAGAAGGATCTCGGCAGGGTCGAGCTCTCGGGCAAGGTCGTGCGACATTCCCGCAATATAGCCTCTCTCCTCATCCG